>OGXN01000466.1_pt1 | contig 52448 bp, 42 predicted proteins | sample 1576281 | NCBI WGS metagenome assembly OGXN01 (sample SAMEA3541494, study PRJEB24748) | human gut metagenome | biome: human gut; feature: human-associated habitat; material: faeces | place: China | collected 2012
TCAATTTCTTCCTTTATCAGACTTCCTACACTTGAAAAGTGCGAACATAAAAATAGTTTCATCAATATTCTCCTTTATAAATTCCGATTTGTTACTCTCATGATATCATTTTTAAACATCTCAACAAATTGGCACTGTAGAATTCTTTTTACCTTGTGTTAATAAATATAAAAATTATTAACCAGTACCATATAACATACACGTAATCCTACCCACAAATTTTATCGATTAAGTATCCCTTTCAAATACTGCCCAGTATAAGATTTCTCAACCTCGCAGATCTCTTCTGGTGTCCCTGCTGCAACAACTGTTCCACCGCCTGATCCACCTTCTGGTCCCATATCGATAATATAATCCGCAGTCTTGATCACTTCCAGATTATGCTCGATCACGATCACAGTATTGCCACCTTCTGTCAGTCTTGCAAGGATATCCACCAGTTTGTGAACATCTGCAAAATGAAGTCCTGTCGTTGGCTCATCCAGGATATAGATGGTCTTTCCTGTACTTCGTTTGCTTAATTCTGCTGCCAGTTTGATCCTCTGTGCTTCTCCCCCTGATAATTCTGTGGATGGCTGCCCTAATCGAATGTATCCTAATCCAACATCTCTTAATGTCTCCATCTTACGGCTGATCGATGGAATATTAGAGAAGAAATCACATGCTTCTTCCACTGTCATATTCAGAACATCATAAATACTCTTTCCCTTGTATTTAACTTCAAGTGTTTCTCTATTGTATCGTTTTCCATGACATACTTCACAAGGGACATACACATCTGGTAAAAAGTGCATCTCAATCTTGATGATCCCATCTCCTGCACAGGCTTCGCATCGCCCGCCTTTCTTGTTGAAACTGAATCTTCCTTTATTGTATCCTTTTGCTTTTGCATCTTTTGTCATCGCAAACAGATCTCTGATCTGATCAAAGACTCCTGTGTAAGTTGCAGGATTGGATCTTGGTGTTCTTCCGATCGGTGACTGGTCGATCGCTATGATCTTATCTAACTGTTCAAATCCTTCGATGTCTTTGTGTAGTCCTGGTTTCGTCTTAGCCCTGTTTAGTTCTTTTGCCAGACGTTTGTATAAAATCTGATTGACTAAAGAACTCTTTCCTGATCCAGAAACTCCTGTTACACAAGTGAAAATTCCAAGTGGGATTTCTACATCAATATTCTTCAAATTATTCTCCTGTGCCCCGACTACTTTTAGGAACCCTGATGGTTTTCTTCTGACTTGTGGTACTGGAATCTTGATCTTTCCGCTTAAATAAGCTCCTGTGATGGATTTCTTATTCTTCATGATCTGTTTTGCAGTTCCCGTTGCAACAACTTCTCCACCATATTCTCCTGCTTTCGGTCCGATATCTACAATATAATCTGCTGCCAGCATCGTATCTTCATCATGCTCTACAACGATCAGTGTATTTCCTAAATCCCTTAGATTCTTAAGTGTACGAATCAGTTTGTCATTATCTCTCTGGTGAAGTCCGATACTTGGCTCATCTAAGATATAAGCTACTCCAACTAATCCAGAACCGATCTGTGTTGCCAGACGGATTCGCTGTGCTTCTCCACCAGATAATGTTCCAGTAGCTCTTGATAATGTCAGATAATCCAGCCCCACATCATTTAAGAATCCAATCCTTGCTTTGATCTCTTTTAAAACCTGTTCTCCGATCAGTTTCTGGCGTTCACTCAATTCCATCGTCTCTAAAAATGAAACCATTTCCCCGACTGACATATCACACATCTCGGCAATATTCTTATCTGCAACCGTTACCGCCAGTGATTCCTGCTTTAATCGCTGTCCATGACATTCATCGCAAGGTGTGATCGTCATAAATGTCTCGTATTCTACTTTCATATTCTGAGATGCCTCACGATATCTTCTTCCAACATTCTTGATGATTCCTTCAAATGCCACATCATAGACACCTTCGCCTCTCTGCCCCTTATAATAGACTTTGACTTCTCTGCCACCAGTTCCATATAATAAAACGTCTTTTACTTCCTGTGGATAATCTTTAAATGGTGTTTCCAGATCAAAATGATATTCCCTTGCGAGTGCATCTAAGATTGCTCTTGTATAACTCTTCTTATCCGTTGATGACTGCCATCCAAAGACCTTGATCGCCCCTTCTGCAATACTTAACTTCTGGTCAGGGATCATTAAATCCACATCAAATTCCATCTTATATCCAAGTCCATGGCATACCGGACAAGCTCCAAATGGATTATTGAAAGAAAAGCTTCTTGGCTCTACTTCATCAATACTGATACCACAGTCAGGGCAGGAAAAACTCTGGCTGAAATTCAAGGTTTCTCCACCAATCACATCAACCATCATCAATCCATCGGCTAGATTTAAGGTGGTCTCGATAGAATCTGTTAATCGTTTTTCAATCCCAGGTTTGACCACTAAACGATCCACCACGATCTCAATGTTATGTTTCTTATTTTTCTCCATTGGAATGTCCTCTGACAGATCATAAACATTGCCATCGACTCTGACACGAACATATCCACTTTTCTTCGCATTCTGGAAAACCTTAGCATGTTCTCCTTTTCTTCCACGAACGATCGGTGACAGAAGCTGAATCCTTGTACGTTCTTCTAACTGCATCAGACGATCTACCATCTGATCTACAGTCTGCTTACTGATCGGTTTCCCACACTTTGGACAATGTGGGATTCCGACTCTTGCATACAGTAATCGAAAATAATCATAAATCTCTGTCACAGTTCCTACTGTAGATCTTGGGTTTCTGTTTGTTGACTTCTGATCAATAGAAATCGCAGGAGATAATCCCTCAATGCTGTCTACATCCGGTTTCTCCATCTGCCCCAAGAACTGTCTTGCATAAGAAGATAACGATTCCATATATCTTCTCTGACCTTCTGCATAAATCGTATCAAATGCCAGAGAAGATTTTCCAGAACCACTCAGCCCTGTAAATACAACAAACTGGTTTCTCGGCACTTCCAGATCTATATTCTTTAAGTTATTCTCTCTCGCACCTTTGATGCGGATCATCTCTTTCTTCATTGATAAGCTCCTAATTCTAATCTATCATCAGTTTTAGTATTTCTTCTTTTAATCGTCATATTCCTGATATGCGATCTTAAATTCTTTCAATTCATCTCTAAGCTGTGCAGCCAATTCGAAGTTTAATTCTGCTGCTGCCTGATTCATCTTCTTACCTAATCGCTCGATCACTTCTTTTAATTCTTTCTTAGACATGGATTCCATATCTTTTTCATATCCACCTGTTTCCTCTTCATGTTCATCTGATATCTTGATCAGATCTCGGATATCTTTCTTGATCGTCTGTGGCGTAATCCCATGTTCTTTGTTATATTCATCCTGAATCTCACGTCTTCGTTCTGTCTCCGTGATCGCTGCATGCATGGAATCTGTCATATTATCTGCATACATAATAACATGTCCTTCACTGTTACGTGCTGCACGCCCGATCGTCTGCACAAGAGATGTCTCAGAACGCAAGAATCCCTCTTTATCTGCATCAAGAATTGCAACCAATGTAATCTCTGGAATATCCAGGCCTTCTCTTAACAGGTTGATTCCAACCAATACATCAAAAACTCCCATTCTCAAATCTCTCACGATCTCAATTCGCTCTAATGTATCAATATCTGAATGTAAATATTTTACCCGGATACCAACTTCACGCATATAATCGGTCAATTCTTCCGCCATTCGCTTGGTCAGTGTTGTGACAAGTACTTTATTGCCTTTGTCTGTCTCTTTATGAATCTCTCCTAACAGATCATCAATTTGTCCTTCCACCGGACGTACATCGATTGCTGGGTCTAGTAAACCTGTTGGTCTGATGATCTGTTCTGCCCTTAATAATTCATGCTCTTCTTCGTATTTACCAGGTGTTGCAGATACAAATAACATCTGATCGATCTTCTGTTCAAATTCACCAAATTCCAAAGGACGGTTATCTTTCGCAGAAGGCAGACGAAATCCAAAATCTACTAACGTTGACTTTCTGGACTGATCTCCTGCATACATTCCACCGATCTGTGGTACGGTGATATGCGACTCATCAATGATCATCAAAAAGTCATCCCCAAAGAAATCAATTAACGTACTTGGCGGCTGTCCTGGTTCTAATCCTGCTAAATGTCTGGAGTAGTTCTCAATCCCAGAACAAAATCCTGTTTCTCTTAACATTTCAATATCAAAATTCGTTCGCTCTGCAATTCTCTGTGCTTCGATCAGCTGATCATGTTCTTTAAAATATGTCACCTGCTCAGCAAGTTCTTCCTTAATCCCTTTGATCGCACGTTCAATCTGTTCCTGTGGTACAACATAATGTGATGCCGGGAATATTGCCACGAAATTCAAGCTTCTCTTTACTTCACCTGTTAAGACATCAAATTCCACAATACGATCAATCTCATCTCCAAAAAATTCAACTCTGACTGCATCTTCAAATGTAGAAACCGGAAGGATCTCCAACACATCCCCTTTAACTCTGAAAGTACCTCTCTTAAAGTCAAGTTCGCTTCTTACGTACTGAATATTGATCAGGTCATCGATCACCTCGTCTCTGTCCTTTATCATCCCTGGTCTTAAAGAGATCATCATCTCTGAATAGCTTTCTTTGCTACCAATTCCATAAATGCAGGAAACACTAGATACAACGATCACATCTTTTCTCTCGATCAATGCTGCTGTCGCGCTATGTCGTAATTTATCAATCTCATCATTGACCGATGAATCCTTCTCTATATAAGTATCGGTAGATGGAACATAGGCCTCTGGCTGATAATAATCATAATAGGAGACAAAATATTCCACAGCGTTATCGGGGAACATCTCCTTGAACTCTCCGTATAACTGAGCTGCAAGTGTTTTATTATGAGCGATGACAAGCGTCGGCTTCTGTAATTGCTGAATCACATTTGCCATCGTAAAAGTTTTTCCAGAACCCGTAACCCCTAGTAAAGTCTGGCATTGATTGCCTTCCTTGAACCCTTTTACAAGCTCTGCAATCGCCTGTGGCTGGTCTCCGGTTGGCTCATATGGGGCTTTTAATTTGAACTCATTCATGGTAAATTCCTCCATTTGTGACTTTTAGTACGATCACTATCAGCCAAAAATTCGTAATCAGATTCGTAACGAAATGCCCATTTTTGTCTCGAATAGAGGTCATTTTTGTCTCGTTACGAATAAAAGTCACAAAATTCATATTTGCGGATAAAACAGCACTCGGAAATGCCTGATGATACTAGGCTCCGGTTCTGTCATATTTTTACTGTTTGTTCTTGTAACAGTCCCTATTATATCAAACATTTTTTTGAAAGTATATAGATGAAAGCAAGAAAAAAGTACAAATGTTCGATTCTCATTTGTACTTTTCTATCTTACTACTATTCTATTTTTTATCATGCAGCGTTGAAATATTCCTCCAGAATTAAGTCTATTTCAATCACTTCTGAATAATCATAATACTGATCTTTCCTCTCTTTTGGAATAACTTCTTCAATAAATGGTTCCAATACATCCAGACAGTCTTCTATGATTTCCTGCGTATCTCCATAGACATCTACTGATATGATTTCCTTGGCATGTCCCAATAAATGCGAAACACCTTTTGAATTAAAGCTATTCTTCAGCAAAATAGTTGCATAGGTATTTCTCAACTGGTGAAAATGAATATCAGGCAAATCCAAGGATTTCAACAAATCTTTATAGTATTTCTGATGAAAACCTTTACTCCTTGGATTCCCATATGTAGAACAACAAATATAATTCCAGTCCCGGAACTCTTTTGGTCTGCGTCTGCGGTTCTTCTCATAAGTTTTCCGTTCTTCCAGAATTGCTTCAAATACATAATCCGGTATTGGAAGTTCACGCACACCAGCAGGTGTTTTTGTTTTAATTTCCTGCTTTGTCAGCATCTTAGGTGCACAGTCTTCTGCTTTACTGTTTGGCTTCTTTCCCAACTGACGCTCTACTCTCAACGTCCTGTGAATGTAATCTACATCACTGTATTTCAGACCATTTATTTCACTTCTTCTGAGTCCCATCAATACCGCAAACAGAATTTGCATATGAATCGGTGTCGCCTGTTATTTGGGGACGCATAATATCTTCCAACCAGAAGATCATAAACTCCTCTACCCGGATTTTTCCATACACAATATAGGTTCCGGTATGTAGCTGTCCGATTACTTCATCACGAAATGCATTAGCTTCTCTTTTGGTTGTGAATCCCGCATGTTGCTGTGTCTTTGTACTTTCGTCTGCAAACGTCAGCAACACACGAAATCCTTATCCATTTTTGATTGTTGTCACCGAATAGACCTTATATTCTACATATTTCTTAAAGTCAAATGTCTTATGCATGGCTATCCCTCCGTTCCAGTTCGTTGTGGTACAAATGTATTATTTACAAACGCAATAATCTTATCCTGCTCGTCCATAATCTCACAATAATATTCGTAAGTCGTATGAACGGAACTATGACCTAACAGACCAGATATTTTAAACAATGGAACTCCAAGCTCAATTAAAATGGTCGCAAACGTATGTCTGAGTCCATGTACGGTAATATTTGGCAATCCATTTCTGTTACAGATTTTCGTAAGTGCCTGATTCATTGCCGTTAATGATCGGGGTTCGCCATTTTCCTGACAACATACATAATCAAAATTCTTGTATTCTATGCCTGAATCAGTTTTTCGCAATTCAATCAACTGCTGTCTGCGTTTTACTTCCCGCATCACCACTTTTGGCACTCTCAATATCCGGTAGCTATTCTCAGTCTTTGGATTCCTTTTAATAACAGCATATTCCGTAACCGTAAATTCTTTTTCTTTCAGTTTCAGGTTTCCAACAAGCTGTCTGCTAATTCTGACGGTCTGTTTTTCAAAATCAAAATCCTGAAATTTCAATCCAAGAATTTCTCCTTTTCGTAATCCACAAAACAGTCCCAGTAAAATTTCCAGATACCAAGGATTCTTGCTGGCAGCTTCAAGAAAAACCTTCAATTTTCTTTGCCTAATACCCTTACCTTTGGTTTTGCTCTCGGATATGGCTTTGTCTCAGGCATTGGATTATAGCTTATGAACTTATCTCCTGCTGCATCTTTCATGGCGATGCTCAAAAGCTCCCGCCCTTTATTTCCCGCTGAAGGACAGATTTTCGTGACACGTTCCAGTAGAGCATCTAAATACTCTACTGAAATGTATTTTAATTTGATATCCGCTTCCATACTCGGAAGAATCAGATTATATAATGTATATGCTCCAACCATTCTCGTGGTTGTCTCAATTCTCGGACTGAAAATATTTTCAAACCAGTATTCCAGATAATCGCCAAGCATCACATCTATCTTTTGCATTTTTGCAATCTGGAGATCTCTCTGCTTCTTCTGGTATCTCTTTTCATATTCCCAGTAACTTTTCTCTGCTTCTTCCGGCGTTTCAAATCCACCTTTTTTCCCATATTTTGTCGTCAAATCGTCCTGCAGCTCTTTGGTTCTGTGATACCATGATTTTCCTTCAAAAAAGACAACTCTCTTTTCCTTTGGCATTGTCTCTTGCTGCGTTTCTTTCTGTTTCATCCTGCTCTCACTCTTTCTCTCTCCTCGTCTCCATTCAGCCACCTATCAAAAGAATTGCATGGGATACGATAAGATCTGCCAATCTTCAACACCCGGAATGGCTTTCTGTCATAATAAACATTTTCTATAAATTCATACGCCTTGGAGCGTCCCAGCCCAAGCAAATTCTGAACATCTTCTACTTTATATACTTTCTTTTCCATTTCATTCTCTATCATTGCCATGACGTTATCCTCCTCGTCCTAATCTTTGCGCTTTACTACCGGTATTTGTCCCCGACGCCCCGACTTGTAATTGGGAAATCATCAGACTGCTGACTGCTAATCAGCTCCACAGGATTTTATTTAAAATAAATATATGGGATTGGGATTTTTCCTCTCCAGGGATCTCCTGAAGCTGCCCTCACTTGTTGCGGCATCAAAGAAATATTTTGTATACACGACTTTATGACCGGACAGGAGTATCATTATGCCTGTTGTCTGTCATCGCCCTGCCAGATATCGTCTTTCTGCTTTCTTTTCGTCTTTCATTGATACTTCAACCTGCATCTTGTATCTCCTTTCTTTTTGTCTACTGAATCTTGTTAATCTGCAACAGGCACATCAACACTACTCCTATAATGCCACCTACTAATACTCCACAAATAAACTTCAACATTGTTACTTTCTCCTTTTTCATTTTCTGAGGGTTTCAGGGATTCTCCCTGACAAGCTGCCGCCGGACTGCCCGACAGGAAACCTGTGTGGTAATCCAAAGGCGTTGCTTGCTGGTATTGTGTATTCTTCTGCACCCGTCTCACTGTTCCGGGTATCAGAAGATTTACTTGCCGGACAATACTTTTGACAACTTTCACACTGCTCCGTACAGCCTTCTTCTGACACTTTCTCAGCAATAATTCCAAGCAATTCACTCGGTTCTTTTTCCTCTTTCAACTGTGTTTCCAGAAAAATCTTCAACAGTTCTTCGCTGTCTACATCGTCTTCCATCGTCAAAATCAGCTCTTTCCTATACACGACCTTCAGTTCATATCTTGCAATTTTCATATCTTTTTTCACCTTCTATCTCTCATATTTTTCATAACCAGACATATTCTTTTTTGTGCGTTTTTCTCGCTTTGTAATTGCCAGATTTAACTTGATGCAGAGCAGATCGTTGTAATCTTTTCCTTGTTTTGGCGGTACATCTTTTACCTGATATTGCTTTGGAAGCACTGCAGAAATTGCTTTTGTGGCAAGTCTTCCAATACGGTCATTGTCCAAATGCAGAACGATTGTCTTCACCTCTGGATGCATTTTTAATGTCCTGGCCAACGCTGCAGGGACTTTACTTTTTTCAATTTCTTTTGCTGGCTGATAGACACCTGCCAGTGACAATAAATGTTCTCTCCTCCACTCTTTCCCGTCTAATTTCTGCAACGTCGCATAAGATAACAAATCAATGGCTGACTCAAACAGATGCACCGTATCATTGGATTTCTCTGCAAAAATGGAAAAAGAATAATTCTTATCGCTTCCATTTGCTTCTCCTATAAAGCTGATTCCGATTCCTCTAAGAGCTGCATATTTCGGATTATCTTTCTCATCCATCCCTACAAACACTACGTTATGATGAAATGCACTTTCATAAACTCTTCCGGACTCCAAACAAAACTGAATGATTTCCTTATCAATCCCACGTCCTAAAAGATACGCAATCACTTTCTGATCATCTTGATTTTTCTTTGGCAACAGTAACTGTTTCTCCATCGGAACATTCTCAGATACAAAAAGAGGCGGCTGAATATTTGCCCGTTCTGCAAGCAATTCAACCGCCTCTAAAAAACTGTATCCTCTTACTTTGATCAGATAATCCAGTGCTGATCTGCCACCGGTTCTCTGACTCCACCACATCCATTTCCCATTTGATATTTTCAAACTATCGTGTGTTCTGGTTGTGTAGGTGTTACCGGAAAAGTGAACCAATTCGTATGGTTCATAATTTTTCAAGTACGTGAGCAAATCCATCCGCTTGACCTCTTGCACAACTGATGGTGGTATATATGGCATAATTTTCATCTCCTTCCCTGCCTTGAATTGATATTATTGAGGATAATAGCCAGGCATGAAAATAGCCAGGTGATTTCTTGAGTTGGAACCATCTGGCTATGTATAAACTTTTTTCAAAAAATAAATGGAAGATTTTACACTTAAATCTCCCATTTATTTTTTAATCCACTACTGCTTATCTGTCACTTTATAATGGAATAGTAACATCAGTAGATACTTTAATATTTGAATGCCAAAAGTTATATTCGTCTAATTTCTGTGAAACTTCATCGTATACTTTTTCCTTTTGCAATGGATCTCGAATTGTTAAAATCAAACAAAATTCTTGGCTTAATTGAAAAGATTTCAACTGTGCAAGCTTTTCAATATGTGACCGATATACCCCTTGTAAAAATAAAAACCATTTCTTATCTGCTGTTAAATAATCCAATCTTTTTTTGTCTGTCAGCTCAGATAAATCGATAGCATATTTTTTCACAGGATAATATTTATCATTATATTGTATTTGTAACCTTTCTCTTAAAGCAAAATCTCCTGTTTTATTTTTCATTTTGGTTTTACTAAATAAATTTCCTAAAAAAAGATTTTGTGCCCCTTGTCTTCCTACAGGATTTAAAATATGTCTCTTTGTTGTATCTCTTTCCACTTTAGCATCGTATGATCCAAATTTGACATCTAAATTTGACTGACAATACTCTATTCCTTGTGACGGGTCTAAAATTGGATCATATACCAATGTTGCTATTATTTGTCCTGTATAAAAACCATTTTTAATTAAGCAGTCCGGCATTGGGAATTCCATTATGTCTATTTTGTCACCCTTAGCTAAATTATCTCTCAATATCAATGTTGCCTCATATGGAGAGTTATATATAATTTCTGGAACTGACTTAGGAATTCCAAATCCAACTTGTTTAGTTCTTTCCGTAACAGGTACTGACATACCTTCTGGGTATGATGCAGAATGCGTTATCAACGCTTTTAAAAGTAGCGGGTCAAATTCTTCGTTTAACTCTTGTTGTATTCCTGCCGCTAATGCTGTAATTCTTGGTGTTGAAAAACTTGTCCCTACCCCCTGCGCTAATTCTCCATCTTTTGAAAAAGATTTTACACCTGACGTAACCATCTTACCACTTGAATCGATTCCTGCATTTCCGCCATAATGAGAAATTTCTGGTTTTATAATATATTCTGGTCCTGGACCCACTCGTGAAAATGGCGATGGATCATTCACTTCTGCATAATCATATCTTCCTTTTTCATGTGCAATCGAACCTACTACCAATGATCTTACGGAATCTGCTCCCTCATGAATTCTTCCCTTTGGACGATTAACCGTAAAATTTTTACAATTTCCTGCTGATTTACATATCAAAACATTATATTCATCTTGAATTGCATCTAATGCAATGGCAAAGTCTGAAAATTTTGTATCTACAACCTCTCTTGTAATTGAAATTGATAAATTCCATATTTTCACTTTATCATGATATAATCGAATTGCATCTTTGATATTTGCAATCAATTCATCTTCATCCAATCCCTCTTTTGTTGTATCTGGAAATACTGTTGCATCAAAAATCTTTAATCCTTTATGACTCACCCAGTTTTTTCCTTCACATTCATCACCGTATAATGCAATTCCCGCGACAAATGTTCCATGTGTTGGATTAATACTTGTCTCCGGATACGGTGACCATCTTTTCATATCCATCCATGGTAATAAATGTGGAATATTCGCAATTCCATTATCCAATACACCTATGGTAATATATTCTTTTTCATCTTCTGGTTGTTTTATTGAAATATCATTATCACTTTCTAGACAATCTAATGAAACCATATATTTAGGCATTGGCTCTATCGAAAATAATGCATTAAATATATCTGTTTTTTCTAAATTGTCCAATGCCTTTTCTGTAAGATTTCTTAACTTATAAATATAGTATTCTTCTGAATAATCCGTTTTTATATAATCTATACCTTCTTTATTTAAGACATATTCCAACAATCTACGCATAGCCAAATTTTGTTCATAATTTTGATAATCTACTAATTTGATCTTATAATTACATTTCTTCTCTTCTTTAACAATATATGGAACAAATTCTTCAAAATCTTCTATACATGATATTGCATAATCATTACTTTCATAATCTTTAATTCGATTTGATATTTCTTTAAGCTCTTCTAAAGAATTTAAAGCAACAATTAATTTATTCGTATCTGTCAATCCTACTACTCCACCAAATGACTTTTGTTGAAATAAGTTTGTTATATCTTCTCTCTTTGATTTTGCAGTGGCATCTGATTGAAGTTTTGCAATAAAAGAAAATGGTACCGGCGAACTTTTTCTTGTAGAAAATTCTGCCTCTAACTCGTCCAATGATAATTGTAAACAGTCTGCTCTTTGTTTTAATTCTTCTCCTTGCAAAACCCACTTCGGCTTTTCTGGATTCTTATTTCCTTCTATTCTTAATTCATCCACTTCTCGTGGTGCAAAAAATTTAATTGGCAATTTCTCATTTTCCATATTTTATTCTCCTTTCATTTTCTTTGATATCTCCTGAACCTTTCTCATTGATATATCCAAACATTCGTCAATTTCTTTGTGCGTTGCACCATATTGTAATAAAAACCTAATATAGTCTTCCTCATTCTCAACTCCATGATATTTGTGAAAATATACTTCTTTCAATATGTCGCATACTGTTATTTCTTTACGCCCTTTTATTATTGCTGTTTTTACTGAATTACTTATTGTTGTTTTAATGTCCGAATGACTAAACCCTTCAAAAGCCTTTTCCAATAAATTAATCTTTTTATTATTTTTCAATATATTATTAGGATACTGTTTTAAAAATAATTGCAATAATTGTCCTGTTTCTTCCAAACTTGGTTTTTCTAAAGTTACTACTGTAGAAAATCGTCTCCATATAGCAGGATCTAGTAATTCATGATGATTTGTTGCAGCAATTAAAATACTATCATTATTTAACGTGTCTATGTTTTGTATTAAACTGTTTACAACTCTTTTTAATTCGCCTAATTCATTTTTATCATCTCTCAATTTTGCAATTACATCAAATTCATCCAAAAATAATATACATTCTCTTTTTGAAGCATAATCAAATATTTTTCTAATGTTCTTCGCCGTACTTCCTAAAAGTGATGATATAAGACCATCCAATCGGGCTGTAACTAAAGGTAATCCCGTCACTGTAGAAATATACTGTGCAACCGTTGTTTTTCCACATCCCGGTGGGCCATATAACAATAATGAATTCGTAATTTCAATTCCTACCTTCATTAAATTGTCACGATTTTTATAACATTCAATAAATTCATCCAATTCTTCTTCTATATAACGACTGAGTACAATGTTTTCTTTTAATATCTGTGGTGTCGTTATTTCGACCATTTCCATTCTACTTTCAGAATCCACCGGTTTAGTGGCAAAACTATCTAAAGAGGTTAATCCTCTTCTTCGCTTTGTTAAAACGCCTCGAATTTTATTAGAAAGTGATTTTTCCCCTTCCTTTTCTAAATTATCTGCAAGTACCGTTGCATAATTTGCTACTTTCTCTTTATCTCCTAACATTCCACCTTCTATGATTTTTACAATTTCGGTATACAATGTTTTTCACTCCTTTCGTTTTTATTATATGCTATACCGATATTGTAGTCAATATTTTTGTTTTTACATATTATTATTTTGTTTTTATTTTATATACTTTTGTTTTTACAGTAAATTATCGTGCCAAGAAATTTATCTCTCATTTATTGACTTTTCTGTCACATTCAACATCTTTTCTTCTCGGAAGCTGAGCATCTTCCCATTAGTTCCACCGACAATGATATGATCCAGCAATTCTATCCCCAATAGTTGTCCACACTTCTGCAGCTTTCTCGTAACAATCATATCCTCTTTTGATGGTTTCACATTACCACTGGGATGATTATGAAGTCCGATAATTGCAGAAGCATTTACCAGAATACTGCTCTTAAAAACTTCCCTGGGAATTACTAATGATGCATTGATTGTTCCCTCACTAACCAGATTCATATTGATTATCTGTCCATTATTTTTCATATTCAGGATACAAAATACTTCTCTGTCATATTGAGATAACTTCTCCATCAATTCTACAACAGCCTGTGGACTATCCAATATCTGCTCACTATAAAGAGATGGTTCTTTTACCAGACGGATATTCACAACTTCTAATTCATTCTCCATTGTTCTGATTTCCTTTTGGAAATTCTACAACTAGAAGAACATTACTCTCTGAAGATTCCACATATGCTTTCAATTGTGATAATGTCATTTCCAAATATTTAGGTTGTTCCACCATAATCTGCTCCTTTCGTTTCTTCCCTTGCTTCTGTTTTCTATGACAAATAGCTTATCACTTTGTTTGCCTTAATGCTTTTCTGCAACTCACTGATAATGCACAAATCTGCTGCATTCACTCCCGGCAAAGCAAGCATCTCATCCATCGTCATATTGACAATCTCTTTTTCCGTTCCGTATCCGGCATCAAATAAACGCTGTAATACTTTTATTGTTTTCTGATTCTTTCCCATTTCAGCATCAAAGGGCAGCTTATCGCCGCCCTCTGTTTTACTCCTTCTCTTCTTTCTTTTCTTCAATTCCTAATCTCTTAACCTGCTTCTTTTTATTCCAGATACGAACTCCCGTGATTCCGGCTGCCGATAATACCAGAATGGCTATCCATAAAACTGCATTCGCAGTATCGCCCGTTTTTGGAGGATTACTTGTCTTTGTAATAGTACCCGGTGTCTCTGGAGTTGATGTTTCCGGTACTTCTTTGATAGTTACGGTCTGACCTTCATCGTCAATATCCTTATGCTCTGTTACCTTTTTCGGTTCTTCCGGATTTGTCATATCATACAGTTCTTCAAAGGTTACAAGCTGCTTTCCTCCAAGCGTGCTGCCGTTGAAAGTAAACTCAATCTGCACTTCCATGTTTTCCTTGTCCGCTGTAAATTCATAATCATTGGTAACCTCTTTGCCATCAATGAGCAACTTGGCATTTTCTGCCTTAACCATCTGCCAACCGGACAACTTATAGTTCGTACCAATTTCCAATCCCTCTAAAGTAACCGTATCCACAATCGTCAGATCTTTTCCGGCTTCCACCTCTTTCTTACCGTTCTTATCCGTTGCTGTGGTATGAATCGAAATCTTTCGCTCCGTAATCAGGACGGTCTGACCTTCATCGTCAATGTCCTTATGCTCTGCAACTTTTACAGGTTCTTCCGGATTCTTCAGATCATATAATTCTTCAAATGTAACCAGATTCTGTCCGCCAAGTTCTGATGCATCAAACGTATAAGAAATCTCTACTTTCATTTTCTCGCTGTCAGCAATAAAAGCGTAATCACTCTCCACACGCTTTCCATCAATGAGCAGTTCTGCATTTTCCTCTTTCAGCATCTGCCAGCCTTTTAACTGGTACTTTCTGCCTTCTTCCAGACCGTCCAGAGTAACTGTATCCACAATCGTTACTTTCTTTCCTGCAACAATTACTTTTTCGCCTGTTTTCTTGTCTGTTGCAGTTGTATGAATGGTAATCTCTTTTTCATACTCATCAGTCGTGTTCCAAGGTCGATAGTTACTTTATTTCTGCTCACAACAACTTCAAATGCCGGAATCAGCTTCATACCTTTGTTGGATTCACAAGCTAACTCCTCAATCTCATAAGTGTCATAAAGTAATGCACCTTTACTGTCATCCGGCTCAGAAGTTCCGAACCAGATACCGTCCTCACTTGTTTTCCCGACATTTGTATTTTTCTTATGAGACGCCCAATCGGAAGCAGTTGAAAACTGACCATTTTTATCTGTCACTATGATATGGCTCTCTCCGGTTGTCTTGCTCGTAATCTTAAAAGGAACATTCGCAAGTCTCTTATGTGTACCTGCTCCAATCTTTACTCCCTCCAGATTTCCACGCTTAATCTGGTTGTAAATGGAATGGCTTTCATCAGTTAAATCTACAATCTTCCCATTTTCTGTAATGGAAAATTCAATCGCTTTTGCCCCGTCAGTCAGATAACCTTCCGGTGCTTTGGTTTCTTCCAGTTTGTATTTACCATATGGAAGTAAATCTGCCGATGTTGTTGCAATTCCGTCAATCCCTGTCTGAATCGTCTTAACTGTCTCATTCTTCTTGTACAGCTTTCCTTCTACTAGAACTGGATTCTCGTTCAGTGAAATAATTGCAAATACTGCATCTTTTAATGTGGTACTTCCTTGTGCTTTGGTTTCTTTTGTCTCCAAATCACGTTTTTGAATCTTCACACCACCTCGGATTACCTGGTCAGATACGGAATGCTGATTGCTTCCGGAAAGAACTACAAGTTCTCCGTCCTCTGTGATCTGTGTCAGATACATTCCTTTGATCTGCTCTGTGCTGTCCCCTGCCTGCATATAAGCTCCGTCCAGCAAATATCCGTCTGGTGCTTTTGTTTCTTCAACAGTCAGTGTTCCAAGTGGTAATACGCTCTTTTCATTCTGGGTGTAAAATGCATCTCCCGATACTTTGTAAGCATCTGCCAGTTTTGTCACATAATGAACAGTTCCATTACTGTCTTTTTCGGCTACCGTTTTTGTAACCCAGGTACGTGTTGCTTTCTCTGGTAAGTTATCTTTTGTATAAAATCCGTCATAATAATGCCAGATAAACTCCGCTCCTGCCAGTGCTGCATTTCCCTGTGCGGTTGCTTTTCCCGTCTCCATGTCAATCTTGAACAGGTCTACCAATGTCTCTGTCACTTTCGGAACATCGGAAACATTTAATGTAGCTGTCTTTCCGGCTTCAACTTTCAGACTGCGTACTGTCGTATCCAGCTTATATCCTTTCGGTGCAGAAAGCTCTTTGATATAAACAGTCCCTGCAGTCACTTCAACTTCATTTGTCTCACCATTCTCATTTGTTGTAAGTGTTCCAATCTGATTACTGCAATTCTGATCTGAGAATATGTCAAAAATTGCTCCGGCAATGGAATACATTGCATTTGCTTTTGTGATACTTTCATTTGCTGTGGTCTTTCTTACCTTCGCATTTCCGACATTCAATTCTGCCCAAAACTGTCCGAGATCCTGTCCTTCTCCAGTATAGATGTACCCACCACATTTATAGCGTCCTCGGTTTGCTTTTACAAAGTTTCTTGTTCCGGCATATACTTCATTCTGAACATTCTGAGAAATCTCAGAATATGCAGCTCGTACATTATCACACTGCCAGCCTAACTGTTCACTGAGTCTCTGCCATACCACACACTGTTCCAACAGATATCCCTGATTTGCATTCAGGTTACTGTGACTGCCCCTATACTGCTTTACATATTCCAGTGACAATGCCACATCTTCGATCTGTGCAGCACTCATACTGGTACTTGCATCGTGTCTGGTTTTATATCCATTTTTAAATCCAGTGTTAATATCTACACAATAGGCTGTTCCGCCCTCTACTTTCATGTGACCTTCATTGAATGTCGAATGAATGGTTCCATCATTCATCACATGTTCAATATATCCGACTCTCTCTGAGGACTCTGTCCAATACTGTGTTTCTGCTGCGTAAACCGATATAGTCGGTAATGCAGTTAAAATTGTGGTCAAGGCAAAAATCCCTGTACACACTCGTTTCCATATCTTCTTCATTTTCTACAATTCCTTTCTTTTCAATCAAAAAAGACGTCCGTCCGGAACGCCTGCTGTTGCTTTATGCTGTTTGCTCCCTGCTGTCATGCAGGGTATGGGAATCTCTGACCTGCCGAAAGAGAAGATGTTCCCGGCTCCTTATTGTCTTTTCGGCTGGTAATCTGCTGGTAAACCAAAGGGGTAGGGTGTGAGGAGTGGAAACAGAAAAAGGCTGATTTCTCATTGCCCACCAACGGATAGACTTCTCCCTTGGTGTCAAAATGCCTATCGTTCCCTGCTTTTTTCCCGTTTCTGGTATAATTCCAGTGCTTTGATAATGGTTTCTTCCATTTTCTGCTGTGTAGTTCCCGATGGAAAGTATTTTTTTAGCCGGTTCTTCGGGATTTTCCACTGTTCTACCTGATTTGGCTTCTCTTCTGACATAATCGATAGCAAAACATCTTCATTCAACCTGCCCTCTGCTGAAAATTTGCGGATTTTAATTGCCTGTGCATGACTTGGGGTACAAGCCTCCGACTCCATGGTGTCGTACAATATCTCCTGTTCCTCTTTCGGCAAATAAGACAGCTCTACCGCCGGACGCATAGAAATCTTTTTGTCATCAACCATTTCAAGGATTTCCGGGATAAGTTCTGTAAGGCGGATATAGCGGCGAATTGTTTCTCGACTTTCTCCTACTTCTTTTCCCAACGCTTCATTTGTTCTCAATCCGTTTAAATCTGACACCACTGGTGTCAAATTATTTTTACTTGGTCTTCCTGCTTGCCTGTTCATAGCTTCCAATCTCATTTTATAAGCAAATGCTTTTTCTGACGGTAAGATTTCTTCTCTTTGAAGATTGCTGTCAACCATGACAATGACTGCTTGGTCATCACTAAGATTTCTTACAATACATGGCATTGTCTCTTTTCCAGCCAGTTCACTTGCCATTTTTCTGCGGTGTCCGGAAATCATTTCATACCCGCCCATTGATTTCTCCCTGACAAGTGCAGGCACTAATACACCATGATCACGAACACTCTCAATTGTTTCCAACATCTTATCGTCCATTTTTACCTTAAACGGATGATTCGGAAAATCTGTAATTTCATAAATAGAAATATCTTTTACATATTCCTGATTCTTCTGGTCTCTTTCTTCCTGCGTCGTAAAAAAGTTATCTATTGAGGGAAGATTCATGTTTATTTCTCTGCTTTTCGCCACACTGAATCACCTCCCTCGTAAATTCTGCATACGCCTTTGCAACAGTTCCATTCTTGTCATACTCATAAATGCTCTGTCCTGCCGCACTGCTTTCTGCCACTGTGATAGCCACTGGAATAACCGTTTTAAAAATTCGAATATGTTGCCCATAATTTTCTCGAAGGCTATCCTCTGTTGTCCTTGCAAGTTTTGTTCTCATATCCGCAAGTGTCAGCAATACTCCATCAATCTTCAGATTAGGATTTAGCTGTCTTTGTACCTTACCGATTGTTTTCATTAACTGTGTCATGCCCTTTAGTGGAAGATAATGAGCCTGCACCAGAACAATTACACTGTCTGCGGCAGCTAATGCATTGATGGTCAACATTTCCAAACTAGGCATACAATCAATCAGGATATAATCATAATCCTTTTTCAAATCTGCCAGATACAGCTTTAAAGTCTGCTCTCTGCTCATGGCATTTACCAGTGAGATTTCCATACCCGATAACTCAATGTTGGTCGGAATAATGTCTACTCCCTCTTCATGGTGTAAAATACCTTCATTATACACAAACGGTTCGTCTTGTAATGTTTTCTTCATTTGCGTATCCAATGTAATCGGAAGATTATCTGCATCAGTCCACCCTAATGCGGTTGTTAAGTCTCCCTGTGGATCAGCATCAACCAATAATACTTTTCGCCCCTGATGTGCAAGACCAATTCCAAGATTTAATGTCGTTGTGGTCTTAGCTGTTCCTCCCTTCTGATTTGCAAGGGCGATTACTTTACATTTGGTCATATGGTTTCCTCCTTCCTCGAAAAAATTTAATAGCCAATCCTTTTTACGGAACTGGCTATGTATAAAAATGGGCATGAAAAAAGCCGATCAACTCTTAATTGAATCAATCGGCTATGTATTATATTGCAAGATTTTTTAATAGTATATCAACGGATATTACAAAAAATTCATTTTGGACTATTTTGTTCTGTGGTAATATTCCTCCGAATACTTTTCTCGAATATCACTCATATTCAAATTATATGAATTAATTAATCGTTGAAGTGTTTCATCTGAAATATCCTGTAAATCATATGGTTTTAATTCTTTAATAAATCTCTTTATCGACTCCTTAAATTTTCTTAATTTTCCTTTCCTAATGATTCTGACTTCATGAGTAAAATCACCATAAAAGGAAAGTTCTTTAGTTGGAATCACTAAGTATCTATTAACTGTTACATTTTTTCCATACTCCGACTCAAACCATGCGCAATGACTATTCATTTGTCCTGCTTCGTGTTTACTTATTTCTTGTCTTGATTCGTCTACTTCGCTCTTGCATTCAAAAAATGTGTACTCGTTATTTGTTCCACACCACAAATTATCAGGTCCCTTTCTTATTTCAGTATCGGGTCTCTGACTCATAAAGCCAAGTAACTCTCCAATTTCCTTGAAAGCTGCTTCAAATTTATCTGCTTCGATTCCGAATGACAAATTATCCAATATTTCATCAACTGCTAATAAAAATTCATTATAATTACTATATCGATTCAAATATTCACGAATTTTATTCATTCTATTCTCATGAATAAATGATACCTTTGTGTATTCAATCCCCACTTTGGGTTTCATTAATTGTGAATTTGATTTGAATGCAACTTTTTGAAGCTTAACAGCCTCTTCCTTTCTAATTGGATAATAGTATCTTGCAAGTTGTTGCAAATACCATCCTTTCTCCAATATATCCTTTGCATATTTATCGATAAATTTTTGCATTGCAGTTGCAGCCTTCTCATATTCTTCTAGCGTATACAATTTTTCAATTTCTGACTCTTCCAATAGTTGATCATATATGCTAGATTCATTTTCTATCTGCTCAATTAATTCCATTTCACTATTATAGTATTCTTTCCAACCATCATCTCTAGTAAGCATCTGCTTGATCAAAGAAATAACTGGTTTTATTGCTCGTTCATCTTGATTCTGTTCTTCATTTGCCATCTCCGCAATTTCCAGTCCAATATCTATTTGTTTCTGTGTCTGTACAGAAAAATGCTTTTTGGTAGTAACACTTCTCATGAATTTCACAAGATCTGAACCAATTATTAATATAGCACAATAATCTTTTTCCCCTCTAACACCTCTTCCCAAGCCTTGCTCAATTTTTTGCGCAATTTTTTTATTAATTATTTCACTATTAGGTCTACATTTCTTTTCGTACTTGTCAGATAAACTATTGAAAAATGGCATTGAATCCATTATAAGTATTCTACAGCTTTCATCCGGTAAATCTATGCCATCATATCTGTTGTTAATCACAACAATTTTTTCAAACTCTTTCTTTTTAAGCAATTCAATTACGTTAAAAATATTACCTCTATCAGCACAAATCGCTCCTAAATTACTATAGTGATTTGCTCTTCGAGTATTCGGAACTAATGCAACCATTCCAAATTTTTTATTTGTCATTTTTGAAAATTCAGTAACTACTAAATCTCTATCGCATGATTCATTTATTAATGATGGTATAATAACCATCTTCTCTCCAGACCATTTTTGTTCTTTAAATACTAATGGGTTTTTCACAGCATTTGTACTAAACGATAACCCCTTAACAAAAAACGCATCATCTTGTGTGGTAGCTGACATTAATATTCTATGTTTTGCCTTAGAAAATGAGCCAAATACATCTACATTAGCATTGTATGGAACAATCTCTATTTCACTTCCCGAAATATAGCAGCTGTAGTCTTTAATTCTATCTCTCATTAATGGCCATACAAACTGAACTGATGTTACCCCACCTGCATCTGCCAGTATCTTTAACATCTCTGTTTTTTTATCGTACCAACTCCAATAAGGAACTGGCATAAATGTATCAAAATCACCATTATTTATATCCAGGAAACTTCCTTCTCCTTGTCCTATCAATTCGTCAGAAAACAGTGATACTATTTTTGAATATACATCTTCGTTTTCTGATCTTTTTATAGTAATCGTCTGAGCTTCTTTTATTACATCTATACATGCATGTGAGTCATCTAGTATTACTGTACCAACATTGATATGGTTATTATCTATTCCAAAAATAGATTTTCCATTGAATACTTTATGCGCATGTGTTATAAGAATTTTTTCACCACAAACAAATTCATCTGGTATTTGATTATCACTCTCTATTACACAATATGGTATTCCAAATTTTTCTGCTTCAGAACATACCTGTGTAGTCAAATATAGATTAGGACAAATATACAAACATGGACCATTTTTTGAGTTAATCATGGATTGTAACAGCAATAACCCAATTAATGTTTTCCCTTCTCCCGTATGTAACTTTATAATCAAGTCTTTATCATCATGATGTCTTTCGTACCATTCCTTTAAAATGTACTCCTGTGCAGGACGCAACGGACCAGCTACACTCTTTCTGTCCAATGTAGAATACAGCTCACAAGGTTCTGTCTTTCTTGCTATTTTAGCGGAATTTAACTTTTTTTTGAAATCAACCATTATTTCTATACTCCCATTTCGTACTTATTTGTAATAGGCTACTTGTACTGAAGATATTCTTTTTCATCTAAAATTTACGCTTTATTACATAATCTAACATACTCTTCTAGGATTTAATTCATATCTTCGTTGTGACATTTCCATTTTATATACTGGGATTTTTTTATCTAAAGCATATTCTTTTACTTCTTCCACTTCATGTGAATGTTCTTCACTTTTTGCCCCCAGATAAATTGCAGATATAATTTTTCTCGCATCTATCGGATTTTTATATACTTGAAAATAATCCTTTGTTCCATAAGTTCTCCATTCTTCTTCATATTCCCATACTTTATCTTTATAAAATACTGGATTGATTGCTATGTTTGGAGAATGATCCAGCAATACTTCTGTACAGTCAAAACGCTGCTCATCATATATTACTGGTAGTATCGCATTTTTAATAGATGAATCTTGAGTCATATCATATTCAATACAAAATCCAGAGTGATTATCCGCATAATGACTCCACATCAATCTGTTATTAAAACTTGTTGTAAAACACGCAATACTAACGTACTCTTGAAATTGTTTATATGTATCTTGATAATGCTTGTCAAATTCCTTTTTTATCACATCATTATTTTTAAATATATCTTCCACTTTTCCTATTGGAAATTCCTTTGGTAATTCCCTTTGAAAAAACAGCTTAGTATACTTCAAATAATCAATCTCTATTGCAGAATCAAATGGATCATTGAATTTGCATGGGTACGACAAATACACCTCCCCACTTACATTATTCATATAATACTCATCAAATTCTCGATACCTATATAATCGTTTTGGTATATTAGGAAATACAAATTCCCTTACCTGTTGATATGAAATGTTTTTATCTTCTAACATATTTATATATGTTTTTTTCCAATCCTCCATAGTTTCCCCTTTTCGTATTTCATCTTTCTCTTACACGAATTTAGGTCACAAATCCGATTCGTGTTATTCCGTCCAAACCGTTTTTTACATCCAAATTATACGGAAAATATGGATAAAATGGACGTTTCAGTACTCAAAATCGGTCAAATCCATACTAGGAGACAAAATATTCCACGGCGTTATGTGGAAAAAACGCCTTAAACTCACTATATAACTGTGCTGCTAACGTCTTATTATGTGCCAAGATCAATGTCGGTTTATTCAAATTCTGTATAATATTCGCCATTGTAAATGTCTTACCTGAACCAGTCACTCCAAGAAGCGTCTCAAACTGATTCCCATCTTGAAATCCTTTGGTCAGCTTCTCGATCGCCTGTGGCTGATCCCCAGTTGGCTCATATTCTGATACTAATTCAAAATGATCCATATAACTTCTCCCTTATGAAATATCTCTTATCTTTTCATCTATTCATGATTATAACAAAGTAAGAAAAAAAAGTACAGAACAATTCGAATATTTGTTCTGTACTTCTTATTCTGATCAATTTTTTTGTTATACTTCAGCTTGTTAAAACAAGAGCTGAAGTCCCATTGCAATGATCCACATATATGCACATGTCTTAGGGATCATTAATAATCCAACCTTTGGTTTTGTTTTACTGAATAAAGTTACTGGAAGATAACAGCCAAAAGAAATAATTATAGCTGCAACCATCCTTGTCATATGATATCCATAAGTATTTCCTGAAATTAAATACAGGATAATCACCCCTATACCAGTAATCGCAAATACTGCATTTCTAATAATAGATAATCTCATATTTCCTTCATCTGTACACCAGTTATTCTGTGGAAACATACATATCACAATTCTGACTATCGCTGATATCCATATTATAACTTCAATGATCACTGGTATTTTAAATTCTGGGAATGTAAATTTCCAGATATACATCAAAATAATATAAAATATTGTCATTGTAATAGACGATACTTGTAATCCAATTCCCAACTGACGCTTTATTTTATCGTTACTTCCATATGCTGCTCTTATAATTCTTGGCACCAGATGAAAAGCATCTCCCCCACAAAGTGTCAATGTTAATATTCCATAAAGAACAAATAACGTATTTCCTTTTGAGAATACAAAAATAAAATGGCGGCAATCAGATCAAAAAACAAATACTCTGCATCAAATATTGCCTCCATCATATCTGGAACCTGTGGTTTGTAATTATTTTTCATTTGCATTCTCCTTATACTTTCGTGACATGCTCCCACCACTTAAATCCCTGATTTTGAAGTGGAGACTTCTTGCCTCTTCACGGATGTTGATCGCTGCATTGCGATCTCTGTCCATCTTATTTCCACACTCACAGTGATAGACTCTTTCGGATAATCTCAACTCTTTCTTTATCCTTCCACATTTACAGCATTTTTTACTGGAAGGAAAGAAACACTAGTTTTAACAACTGTCTAAACTAGCGTTTCTTTATTTAAAAAATTATTTACATGTTTTGTTTTATAATACAGTTCTTTCAAAGCTTTCTGTACAACTGCTGCAGATATGTTTTTGATTCTGATATTTAAATGATTCGTCAGATGATGATCTTTGTGTCCATCTGATCTTCCTGAATATCTATCTTTACAATTCTTATTTCTTCTGTAAGATAGAAATCGCTTTGTTTAATTGTTCGTCAGCTTTTGTCTTCATGTTATCTTTTACTTCGACATCTGGCTTGATTCCTTTTTTATGGATGTTATGTCCTGCTGGTGTGTAATAAGATGAATAAGTCAATTTCACATAAGATCCATCACCAACTTCAAAGAATCCCTGTACGATCCCTTTTCCAAATGTTGTCTCTCCAACTAGCGTTCCGGCTTTATCATCTTTGATCGCACCAGAAAGGATCTCTGCTGCACTCGCGCTGTTACCATTAACTAACACGCATAGTGGCATATCAAGCTGTTCATTCTTTGTGTCTTTGTAATATTTCTTATTACCATTCTTATCTTCAGTATAAACAATCGTTCCTTTTGGAAGAATCTGTCCTGCAATATCTACTACACTTGTCAGCAAACCACCAGGATTATCCCTAAGATCTATGATCAATTTCTTTGCACCTTGTTTCTTAAGACTTTTCAGTCCACTTCGGAACTGGCTGACTGTTACTTCATCAAATTCGGTAATCTGAAGATATCCGACTTTATCTTGTAACATCTTTGTTTCAACTGTTGGATTCTCAATCGATTGTCTTGTAAATGTATAAGTCTTCGATGTCTGGTTTCTTGTAAATGTTAATTTAACTTTCGTTCCTTCTGCACCTTTGATCTTCTTAACAATATCATCTAATGCATCCGATGTTTTTAATTTATAGTTTCCTACTTTTGTTAAAATATCCCCTTTTTTCAGTCCACTTCCGTCTGCAGGGCTTCCTTTCACTGGTTTCACAACTGTTATGATCCCTGTCTTTATATCCTGTGTAAGATATATTCCAACTCCATAATAAACACCACTTGTAGATTGTTCTAATTCCTTAAAATCATCCTCTGAATAATACGTGGAATAGACATCTCCAAGTCCTGCAACTAAACCTTTGTAGGTACAATCTTCCAACTCACTCTTCTTAACAGAACCTTTATAATATTTATCAATGATCTGTTCTATCCGATTAATCTTTCTTGCTGTCTGTAAGGTCGTACTTGGGATCACATAGGCACGATAAAGGAAAAATCCTTCCACAATACATACAACAACAAGTAGTCCTACAAGTATTTTTGAAAACTTCTTCATGAAATTAGTTCCTTTCTATTTATGTAATGACGTTATAAGTAATTTTGAGGATTTACATAATTTCCATTCTTTTTCACAACAAAATGCAGATGTGCACCAGATACCATACCAGTTGCTCCGGATTTTGCTATCGTCTGTCCTCCTGACACTCTTGCCCCTGAGGATACTAGAAGTTTGGAGCAATGCAGATACATCGTTTCCAATCCATTTCCATGGCTGATCTTTAAATAATTGCCATTGTATGCATTATATCCAGCATCCACTACTGTACCAGAAGCTGCTGCTACGATCGTTGTTCCAGTTGAACATGGAATATCAATTCCAGCATGCAGTTTCCTGACTCCTGTAACTGGATGAATTCGATAGCCATACCCCGATGAAATACTATGGCAAGACGGTACCGGCCAGATGAGATTTCCTGACGAAACTGTTGTTGATGGTGACGATGTCGTTGTATTTTCTTTCTTGCTTTCGGTCGTAGCCTTTGATGTTGTATTCTTTGATGCCGTACTTCCTGTCATATTCTTTTCTGACTGTGCTTTCGATGTCGTATTGTCTGCATTACCGTCTTTCGCCGATGCAAGATCCATCTCTTCTTGTCGTTTTTCCTCTGCCTCGAACCATGCCAGTAACTCTTTATCAGATACTAACTGTTTCTGGTAAGAAGCTAACTTAGATTTCTTCTTCGCAGCTGCCTGATCCAGTTTTTCTTTTTCTGTCTTTGCCTTAGCAGTCAAAGTCTTTGTATTTTGATAATCCTGTTTCAGACTCTTCGTTGCCATTCGGATCTTATCTTCCGTTGTCTGTAATTGCAGAAACATGTTACTGTCATATTTGGAGATCTTTGAAACATAATCAGCTCTTTTTAAGAACTCCTGAAAATTATTTGCTTCAAAAATGACTTCCATATATGCCATATTCCCATTTTCATATAGAAACTTAATGCGCTTACTCATGATCCTTGACTGATCTTCTTTGGATGCCTTTGCCTCTTTTAATTCCTGTTGTGTCTTCTTTAACTGTTTCTGTACAGAAATAAGCTTCTCTTGACATGCCTCATACGCATCATTGCTCTTTATCATTTTCTCATCAAGATCTTTGATCTCCTGCTGCATCTTGCGGCTTTGTTCTTCTAATTTCTTTGTTTCCTGCTTTACCTGTTGTTTTTTGGCTGCAGCAAACACTGTCGTCATAGGCAGATTCGAAGCGATCATGGCTGATATTAACATCATAATGATCCCCGCCTGATATCTTCTTTTCATGAGTTCCCCTTCCTAGACTTTTAAATACTTACGGATCGTGATAGAACTTCCTAGCAATCCGATCACGATTCCTACCAACAATGCTAACGGAAGTAAGTATAACATAATCTGCTGGATCGGTACAAATTTCATAAAGACTGTAACAACATGAAACTTATCATTCATCCAGTTGATAATCCCTTCATATCCTGCAAAAATAATTGCTATTGGAATCAATGACCCCAAAATTCCTATGATCATTCCTTCTGCCTGAAATGGTGCTTTAATAAATCCATTCGCCGCACCGATCAGCTTCATAATTGAAATTTCCTCTTCTCTGACTGCAACTCCAATAGACACTGTATTGCTCACGAGGAAAATAGAAACTGCCATTAAGATCAGAATGATCCCACCTGCAAGATACGTTCCCATTGTATTGATCTTCATCATTCCTTCCGCCGCTCCTTCAGAATAACGGACTTTCCTGACACCATCAATCGTCTCTAAATGTAATACTACCTGTTTGTATGATTTTACTTCTTTTAATGTGATCTCATAGGAATCTGATTCTTTTAGCGGATTGTTTCCTTCAAATCCTTCCAGAAGCTCTTCATTCCCTTGAAATACATCCTTCTTATAGCTTTCCCATGCTTCTTCAGCAGATACATACCGCATCGTGGCAATATCTTCTTTTTTCTTTATTTCTTCCCCAATCTGATCTTTTCTTTCTGCAGAGATACCTGGTTCAAAAAAAACAGAAATTCCTACAGACTGTTCCATCTGCTGCATCGTTGACCTTACATTCAATGCTACAGATAAAAATGTTCCTAACAAAAAGACACAAGCAATGATCGTTCCCAGTGATGCTAATGAAAACATCTTATTCCTGAAAATATTCCTTGTGCCCTCTTTGATTCCATACAAAAATCTTCTAAATATCATAGGACCCCCTTATCTCATCCTGTTCTATATGTCCATCTTCGATTAAGATCACTCGTTTGCCCATCTCATTGACCAACTCTTTGTTGTGCGTAACAACTAAAACTGTTGTCCCACTCTTATTGATCTCTGAGAGAAGCTCCATGATCCCTTTGGCTGTCACAGGGTCCAGATTCCCAGTTGGCTCATCAGCCAGTAATAATACTGGATGGTTTACCAAAGCTCTTGCGATGGCAACTCTCTGCTGTTCTCCTCCTGACAATTCATTCGGAAAAGCATTCATGCGGTCTTTCAGCCCCACCATCTCAAGCATATTCTCAACCTGACGCTTAATATATCTGTGTGGTACTTCCACAACTTGCTGTGCAAATGCTACATTCTCAAAGATCGTCCGGTCTTTCAGCAGACGGAAATCCTGAAATACCATTCCCATCTGCCTGCGGAACTTCGGCAGATTCCTCTGTGTCAGTTTCTTATAATCCTGACCGTTTACTATGATCTGTCCACTTGTCACATCAAGTTCTTTCTGTAAAAGCTTCATCAGGGTTGTCTTCCCTGATCCGCTCTTACCTACGATGAAAACAAATTCGCCTTTCGCAATGTCTAATGAGACATCCTCAAGTCCTATATTCCCTTTATTATATTCTTTCGTTACATTTTTTAATGTGATCATCATATTCTAGTCCATTGTATCCATATGTTTCATATATTTTACTACCATCAGTGCAATTTTAAATGCGATTGCATCTTCAAAATTCCTCAGATCCAGATTCGTATTCTTCTGAATCTTATCCAGACGGTATACAAGTGTATTTCTATGAATAAACAACTGTCTGGATGTTTCTGACACATTCAGATTATTCTCAAAGAATTTATCAATCGTTGCCAGTGTTTCTTCATCAATGGAGTCTGGAGAATAATCTCCAAACACTTCACGGATAAACATCTTACATAATGGAAGTGGAAGTTGATAGATCAGTCGTCCAATTCCTAACTGATTGTATGCGATCACACTCGCATCCTCATAGAAGATCTTGCTGACTTCCAATGCGATCTGTGCCTCTTTATAAGATCTTGATACATCTTTGATCGTCTCTGCAACATTACCGATCGCAATCTTAGCATCTTTGATCCCATATTCATTCAGCCCCTCTTTAATCTCTTTTGCATGCTGAATAAACTGTGCCTGTCCTTCATTCCCATTCACTGGTGTTACATAAACGATACTCTTCTCGTCCACTGCCGTAATAAAATCTGAATCTGCTCCGCTTTCAACCTCTTTCGTAGCTTCTAACAGATTCTGATCCTTCTCGTATTCTGCCTGAATCAAAAATGCAACTCTTCTCTGTTCCACTTCAATATGCAGCTTCTTTGAGCGGTTATAAATGTCAACCAATAATAAGTTATCTCTCAACAGGTTCTTTACAAAGTTCTCTTTATCCAGTCTCTCCTTATATGCAGTCAAAAGATTCTGTATCTGCATCACTGCAAGCTTTCCGACCGTATATGCATTCTCGCTCATTCCAGTAGCCAGAAGTATATATTCCAGTCTCTGATCATCAAAAATCTTAAAATATTGAAAACCATCGATCACCTGGCTCTCTGCCATAGAATCTGCAAATTCTTCCGCATGTTGTGCTAATGCATCGGTTATCTCCATTGTTGTTACAACTATACGTCCTGACAGATCTAAAATACACAGATCGATCCCGGTTACTTCCTTCATTCCATTAATTGTCTCTTGTAATATCTGATTTGAAATCATCCTTTATCAACCTTTCATATTTGCCGTTCAACCTTTTCTTTTACTATACAGCATTTTAAACAAAAAAAAAAGAAAAATTTAGTGATTTTTTTATATCATTGTCTATTTTATACAAATATCTAGCAGAAAATCTTTATTTCATTGACCATAAATATCTCTTTTTAGCCGTAACCCCTTCATATAACAAAGAAAAACATCTCAATCGTTCCTGAGATGTTTTTCGTGATATTTTATGATAATATTTATGAATGTATTTTAAATCTCGTCTTCTGATCCAACAATTATACAAATTCTTGCACCGCTGTCAACACTTCCAACTTCATATTCTGGATTCTTAAAATAACTTTTCAGATCCTGTCCTAAATCTTTACTTTCTACTATGATCTTTGTATGTGTTAAAACACCCTGTCTGTTTGTTCTTACAGATCCTACACTGTATCCGTCACTTGCCAGTTTATCTTTCCATCTTCCTGCAAGTCCTGAGATTCTTGTTGAATTCTGAATCTCGATCGTTATATTCTTTGAAGAAGATGCTGAACTATCAGATTTGGTTGTTGTTGACTTTGCTTCTGTTGTGCTCAATGCCGAACTTAAGTCTCCTTCTTCTGATAACATCTCATCAAAGACTCTCTTGGCTTCTTCTGTATCTAATTCAAACTTTCCATTGGATTCTGTTCCATCTAACACTTTGAAATTTAACTTCTTATCCTTAATTCCATGCATTCTCTCAAGACTTGTCGCTGCTTCTTCATAAGAAGCATCTGTCTTCACCGCATCAAAATAATTCTGTGCATATTCACGATATTCGGATAATGTCTTATCATTCAATGCAGATGCAACTGCCACGCAGATCTCTCCTGTAATTTCTGCCTGCTTGTTCTTATCTGTAAAAATATCACTCTCACTTAATAATGAATAGATTGCTGTTCCATTCAGGCTGTTCTCCCCAGCACTTAATGTTACATATTTATCTGTAGAATCTGTATAAGCCATTGCTTCATCAAATTCTACTTTGATATCTCCTGCCTGATTCATCAGTTTCACAAACTTCTTATGTGATATCAGTTCATAGGAATTAATAGAAATTCCCAGTGTCTTCTCAACCTGCTGTCTTAACAACTTTCCATTCTTTCTTGTTGCTTTGATCACATCTGCAACCGTCGCTTTGCTAACGCTAGTTCCCAGTGTCTGTTCGACTGCCTGTTTTCCCTTCTTCGTCAATGTAAGATTCATATCTTGTCTAAGTGGTACAAAAATCATCTCCTGATTCTTGTTATGATATATTCGGATCACAATGGAATTTCCTGTCTGGATCATTCCAACGTCTACTCTTTCTTTGCTTTCTTCTTTTAACTGCTTTGCGATTTCTGCTTTCTTGTCTTTCTTTAATTTATCTGAAAAATATGTCTTAAATCCAAAAAAGCTTGCAACTCCACCGATGGCTGTCACCAGTATCACTGCAAGAATCCTGGCAAATATGGCTTTGGCACCTAATTTATTTTTCTTCTTCTCTGCCATGTTCCTGCTCCTTCCGTTTCTAAACTTTGTTTAGTATAACAAATTATTCGATTTATTTCAACAATCCTCTATGTTATAATTCTGTATAATCGCCTTAATATTTTCTTAATCTGCAACATTTCTCATCGTTGATCAGATCGATCATATCAAGTGCTAAGAAATTTTATAAGATTTACGAGGTATTTTCTATGAAAACAGTACTCATAACTGGCAGTTCCAGAGGAATCGGACGTGAAACTGCCATATATTTTGCACAACAAGGATGGAACGTGATCATCCATGGCTTCCGCCATCCTGAAAAACTAGAATCCCTAAAAAATGAAATTCTTGAAGAGAACGTGTCTTGCTTATCTTTTTGTGGAGATATCAGTGATCCTTCTTTTGTAGACGAAATGATCAAACAGTCCCTCCTTACTTTTTCTAAGATCGACTGTCTTGTAAATAATGCCGGAATCTCTCTGGTGGGATTATTTACAGATGCAACGGTAGATGATTGGAATCTGATGATCAACACAAATTTAACTTCTGTTTTTACAACCTGTAAAAATATCGTTCCCCATATGCTTCATCACCATGAGGGAAAGATCATCAATATTTCTTCCATCTGGGGAGATGCCGGCGCTTCCTGTGAGGTTTTATATTCTACAACAAAAGGTGGTATCAATGCTTTTACAAAGGCTCTGGCAAAAGAGGTTGCTGCAAGCAATATTCAGGTAAATGCGATCGCTTTTGGGATGATCGATACGGAGATGAATGCGGAGTTTGACGAAGAAGATCTTGCCTTGATCAAAGAAGAAATCCCTGCGGACTATATTGCCAGTCCAAAAGAAGCGGCACAGATGGTTTATCATGTAGCAACATCCCCTGCTTATATGACAGGACAGGTTATTACATTCTCTGGGGGATGGTATTAAATTTTAATTTGCTGGTTTGATGACGGAAATTATTGGTGGAATATTATAAAAAGGGTTATCTGTCTGCGACGCGCTCTCGCTCGACTCACACGCAGCTGTACTAAGCTCCTGAATGGTCTAACGACCATCCACTCACTAAGTGCAGGCGTGTTCCTACGGTCTCAGACAGATAACCCTTTTTATAATATTCAAATAATTTACGTAATCGAAACCACTACCGAATGTGTATGGAGAATGATCTTGGATATAAATTAGTTTTTTCAAGACAGAAGATAAGTGTTTATTATACTCCTAAACATCCCAACAAATCGGTGTTCGTAAGTTTCTTTCATCTTCCGTCAATGAATACAAAAATCATCAATCAATACCGTTTAACATACACACTGTGTAGTGGTTTGAATAGTGTTTCGTTGTATGAGTCAGAAAGAAGATAAGAAGAAATATTTATAAGAAAAAAGGGTGACAACATGAGCACTTTTTGAATGCGTTTTTTACAAATTCGCAGCGCCCTGTGGTCGATTGTTTGAACGTAGCTGCGGGCATTTTGGCTCGCAGCAAGTGAGTTATCGAAGGAACAGGCGCGAATCGGCGATTTGTAAAAAACGCTTTCAAAAATGCGGAGTGTCACCCTTTTTTCTTATAAATATTTCTTCTTATCTTCTTTCTGACTCATACATGCAACACTACCTACAAATCACAATTTCATGCTTAACTGTATCCGTTTTTTATCTATATCTACACTGACAACTACAACATCCACAACATCTCCAACACTAACTACTTCTAATGGATGTTTGATAAATCGATCTGCCATCTGTGAGATATGCACCAATCCATCCTGATGCACTCCAATATCTACAAATGCTCCAAAATCGATGACATTACGAACTGTTCCTTTTAATTTCATTCCTGGTTTCAGATCTTTCATTTCTAATACATCTGTTCTTAAGATTGGTTTTGGAAGATCTTCTCGTGGATCACGTCCTGGCTTTTCCAGTTCTTTTACGATATCTTTCAACGTGATCTCTCCGATTCCAAGTTCTTCGGATAATTTCTTGTAATCTGTGATCTTACTGCTGATTCCTTTGAATCCTTCTTGGGATAGTTCTTTTGTTGAATATCCTAGGCTCTTTAGTAACATTCCTGTTTCTTTGTATGTCTCTGGATGTACTCCTGTTGCATCGAGTGGCTCATCACCTCCAGATACTCTTAGGAATCCTGCGCATTGTTCAAAGGCTTTGGGTCCTAGTTTAGCTACTTTTAATAGCTGTTTTCTGTTCTTGAACGTTCCATTTTCTTCACGGTAGGCTACGATATTTTTTGCTACAGTCTTGGACACACCGGATACATATTCTAAAAGAGATGCTGAAGCTGTATTTAGGTCAACTCCGACTTTATTTACTGTTGCTTCAACGACTCCACCTAAAGCTTCGGTAAGCTGTTTTTGGTTCATATCGTGCTGATACTGTCCGACTCCAATGGCTTTTGGTTCGATCTTTACTAATTCTGCCAGTGGATCTTGTACTCGTCTTGCGATGGATGTCGCACTTCTTTGTCCTACATCGAAATTTGGAAATTCCTCGGTCGCAAGTTTACTTGCTGAGTATACAGACGCCCCTGCTTCATTTGTAATCACATACTGTACTGGTTCTTTGATCTCTTTTAACATATCAACAACGATCTGTTCAGATTCTCTGGATGCTGTTCCATTTCCAATCGAGATCAGTGTGATTCCATATTTCTTGATGAGTGCCTTGACAACTTTTTTGGCCTCTTCCACTTTATTCTGTGGTGCTGTCGGATAAATGACGACTGTATCTAATACTTTTCCTGTTGCATCGACCACTGCTAATTTGCATCCAGTACGAAATGCAGGGTCCCATCCAAGGACGACCTGTCCTGCGATCGGTGGCTGCATAAGAAGTTGTGCTAAGTTCTTTCCAAAGACTTTGATCGCTTCTGTACTTGCATTTTCAGTCAGTTCATTTCTGATATCACGTTCAATCGATGGTGCGATCAAACGTTTATAGCTGTCTTCAATCGCTGCAAATAAGGCTTTTGTTGTATTGGGATTCTTCCTTGTTATGATCTTCCTTGCAAGATATGATGCGATCTTTTGCATATCTGGCTCAATCTTTACCTGAAGAATTCCCTCTTTTTCTCCGCGATTGATTGCAAGAATACGGTATCCTGCAATCTTTTCAATCGATTCTTCAAAATCATAATACATCTCAAATACAGAAGATTCTTCTGGTTTCTTCGCTGAGGATGTGATTTTTCCGTGATCCCATGTTGCCTTACGGATCCATGTACGGTATTCCGCATCATCTGCAATGTGCTCTGCGATAATATCATTTGCACCTTTTAATGCATCTTCTACTATCTTTACATCTTTTTCTTCATTGATAAATGCTTCGGCTTCTTTCTCTAATGGCTCTTTTGTCATTTGTAAAAGTATCAGATTAGCTAACGGCTCTAACCCCTTTTCCTTTGCGATCATAGCTCTGGTACGTTTTTTCTGCTTATATGGACGGTACAGATCTTCCACTGCTACCAGTGTCTTCGCTTCTTCAATCTGCTTTGCCAGTTCCTTTGTAAGTTTACCTTGTTCTTCGATATTTTTCTTGATCGCTTCTTTGCGCTCTTCTAAATTTCTTAAATATAATAATCTCTCATGGAAATTACGAAGTGTCTCGTCATCTAATGATCCTGTCATTTCTTTTCGGTATCTGGCAATGAATGGAATCGTGTTACCTTCATCGATCAGTTTGATCGTTGTCTCTACCTGTCCTCGTCTGATTCCTAGTTCTTCTTGTAAAATCTTAATAATATCCATATCTTCACCTTATAAATCTACTTCGATCGTCTGTCCTTTTGGTACGAACTGGCGATATTTAACTCCTGCCATATCAAACATCTTCTTTGATGCCTTTGTCGTATCACTGCCTGCATATTTATCCTGCATATAGATAACTTCTTTCATACCGCTTTGAATGATAGCTTTTGCACATTCATTGCACGGAAATAATGTTACATAAACACGCGCTCCGTCAAGTGAGCCTCCACCATAGTTCAAAATGGCATTTAATTCTGCGTGACATACATAAAAATATTTGGTATGAAGAGGATCTCCTTCTCTCTCCCAAGGCATATCATCATCGTTGCATCCTATTGGCATTCCGTTATAACCAACTGACAAAATCTTATTATGATCATTTACAAGGCAAGCCCCTACCTGTGTATGATCATCTTTACTTCTCTGGGCAGATAAAATGGCAATCCCCATAAAATACTGATCCCAGGAGATATAATCTTTACGTTTCATTGTACATATTCCTTTCTGAATCTTTGTAGATATATTTTGTCATGTTTCTACGATATCGTCAACTTTTGATTTGTGGAGTAGTTTGATGAACTGAAGTTATTGGTGGAATATTATAAAAATGGTTATATGTCTGCGACGCGCTCTCGCTCGACTCACTACGCAGCTGTACTAAGCTCCTGAATGATCTTACGATCATCCACTCGCTAAGTGCAGGCGTGTTCCTACGGTCGCCGACATATAACCATTTTTATAATATTCAATAATTTCAGTTATCGAAACCACTGGTAGGGGTGTATGTTTTACTGTATTGGTATTTATAATAAACACTGTCTGTCACTACAAAAATTTAAAAACGATAACACTCAACATACACACCACTTAAGTTTTTCAATCTTGTAATTGTCCACACTTTAGACTTCAGGTATATGATAAAAAATAAATAAACGATCGGAAGCGCAGCATTAGAATTTTGCCACGTTTTTTGCGGATTCGCAGCCGGCTTGGTGTGCTGTCTGAGCCTCAAAGAGTTCTGATTTAAACACCCTTGAAGGCGAGTTGCACAAGGAAAGCCGGCGGATCAGCGATCTGCAAAAAACGTGAGTAAAATTCTCTAGCTGCTCTTCCGATCGTTTATTTATTTTTTATCATATACTTGAAATCTACAGTTGGCCAACTTACAAAATTAAATTTTACATCTCGAATTCTTCATGTGCTGCATTCATTGCTTTCACCATATCTTCCTGGTTTACAAGCACTGTAACACGGATCTCAGATGTAGAGATCATTCGAATGTTTACATCTGCTTTATATAAAGCGTTAAACATACGAGCTGCCATTCCATAGTGGTTTAATAATCCTTTTCCGATAATTGATACTTTGGCAACTTCTTTGCTTGCTTTGATCTCTTCATAATAGCTGTCTGGAAGGTAATCTTCTAATGCTTTAACTGCGATATCTAATTCTTCTTCTTTGACTGTGAAGGAGATATCTTTCTTGTCATTATGTCCAACTGACTGCAAGATCATATCTACGTTTACATTTTTCTTTGCTAATACATTGAAGATCTTGAATGCCATACCTGGTGTATCTTCGATTCCCATAACTGCGATTCTTGCTGCATCATCATCTCCTGCTACACCGCTGATCTCGTTGTCTCTTGATTTTACGCTTTCTTTTACGACAGTTCCTTCTTCTGTTGTAAGACTTGATCTAACAACTAAGGCAACTCCATGTTTCTTAGCAAGTTCTACAGAACGATTATGAAGTACTCCTGCTCCGAGTGTTGCCATTTCTAACATCTCATCATATGTGATCTCATTTAATTTTTTAGCCTCTGATACTTTTCTTGGGTCTGCTGTATAGACTCCGTCTACGTCTGTATAAATCTCACATGCATCTGCGTGTAACGCTGCTGCCAGTGCTACAGCTGTTGTATCAGATCCACCACGTCCAAGTGTTGTGTAGTTATCGAACTGGTCAACTCCCTGGAATCCTGTAACGATTACGATCTTTCTCTGTTCTAATTCATTCATGATACGGTCTGTATCGATTCTTTTGATTCTTGCATTGCTGTATACAGAAGTTGTATGCATTGCTACCTGGAATGCATTTAGGGAAACAGCAGGAACTCCAAGAGAATCCATTGCCATTGCCATTAATGATACAGAAGTCTGTTCTCCTGTTGTTAATAACATATCCATCTCTCTTCTGGATGGATTAGGATTGATCTCTTTTGCTTTTGCAATCAGTTCATCTGTCATCTTACCCATTGCTGATAAGACAACAACAACATCATTTCCTTTTTTGTAATCTTCAATACATCTTTTTGCAACGTTCATGATACGATCTTTATTTCCTACAGAAGTACCACCAAATTTCTTAACTACTAGCATCTTGTGCCTCCTAAAATTATTTCTCTTATTTTTGTAATAACCGATTCATTAAATCATAAGCGTGAGAAATGACAATTCCTGTCTCTTTCGCTGCTTCTTCGCTGTACTCTTCCTGACCTTCATAATCTTTCGTGCTGTCGTAGATCATAAATGGTATCGGTTCTTTGGAATGGGTACGGATCGCAATTGGTGTCGGATGATCCGGTCCGATCAGAATTCTAAAATCCTCTCCAGCTTTCTCAAGTTCTTCTTTGACAACCTTCACAACTTCTTTATCAAGATGTTCGATTGCTTTGATCTTATTCTCAAGACTTCCCTGATGACCCATCTCATCAGGTGCCTCTACATGAATATAAGCGAAATCATCATTTTTTTCAAGTAGTGCTTCAACTGCTGCCATCGCTTTTCCATGATAATTCGTGTCAAGACCGCCATTGGCACCCTCTACATCAAGATTTCTCATGTTTGCTCCAACTGCGATTCCTTTTAACAGATCGACGGCAGATACCATAGCTCCATTCATTCCAGTCTTCTCTTTAAAATCGTCCAGTGCCGGTTTCGTCCCTGCTCCCCAGAACCAGATGCTGTTTGCTTTATTCAAGCCTTTCTCAGCTCTTGCTTCATTGATCGGATGATGATTTAAGATATCAAAACTCTTTTCCATCATCTCTTTTAGCTTCTCCTGCTTCGGAAGATACTGCCCGATCTTCTGTCCTAAAACATCATGAGGTGGTACAAGTTCGACTACTTCTCCATGATCCCAGATCGTTAAATGGCGGTAGCTGACTCCCGGATAAAATTTATATTCATCATCTTCTAATTCTTTTCTCACAGCTTCGATCAGGATCGCTGCTTCCTCAGAAGTAATCTCTCCTGCACTGTGGTCGATGATCGTCTTATCTTCATAATCTTCGTCTTCAGATACGGTTACAACGTTACATCTAAGTGCAATATCTGTATCTTTCATATCAACACCAATGCTTAATGCCTCAAGGGGTGATCTTCCGGAATAATAAACCTGTGGGTCATATCCTAACATAGAAAGATTGGCTACATCACTTCCTGCTGGTAAATTGGATGGTACTGTATAAGCGATTCCCTGTTCGGAAACTTTCGCCATCTCATCCATCACTGGTTTGTCTGCTAACTGAAGTGGTGTCTTCCCACCTGCTGCTTCGATTGGCTCGTCAGCCATTCCATCTCCTAAAACAATAACGTATTTCATTCTGTCCTCCAAAAATGTGTCATGCATATTTATACATCTATTCCATTGCAATTATTTTTACATAAGATACATCTTCTATCTTCTCAACATCCTGAATCATAGCCGAGACATCCGTCTCGCTGTCTTCGATGTCAACACTGACTGTTAAGAGTCCCTTTCCATTAATTGGAATACTCTGGTGGATCGTCAGGATATTTGCCTTATAAAGTGCAAAAATATTAAGGATCGAGGCCATAACGCCAGGCTGGTCATCGACTTCGATCACGAATGTGATACTACGTCCTTTCTTACCAGCATAAAATGGGAAAATATCATCCTTATACTTGTAATAAGAACTTCGACTGATTCCCACCTTCTCTGTAGCTTCTAATACAGAAACTGCTCTCTTTGAATCTAACAGTTTCTGGACCTCTAACACCTTTAACAACACTTCTGGAACTGCTTTCTTTTTAATTACATAATAGTTAGTTTCTTTCATGTCTGGTTCCTTTTGTTTTCCTGTGGTGTACAGTTGTCTTTGCACAAAATACTACCACAGATATTTTTATGATGCAATAGAAAATTTGGTTTTAAAATAAATACATGATCTGACCGGAAGTTTTCTGTTTAATTTTCTTCCTTCTTACTGTTGTTATCCCATGCAAGATAAGCATTCATAAATCCATCCAGATCCCCATCTAATACAGCGCTTGGATTTCCGCTTTCAAAGTTTGTTCTGTGGTCTTTTACCATTGTATAAGGCTGCAGGACATAGGATCTGATCTGGTTTCCCCATCCATTATCCCCAACATCACCTCGGATATCTGATAATTTTTCCAAATGTTGCTGCTGTTTTAACAGATACAGTTTTGTCTTTAACATCTTCATTGCCTGATCTTTGTTCTTGTGCTGTGAACGCTCATTCTGGCACTGTACAACGATTCCTGTTGGTAAATGCGTAATACGGATTGCGGAATCTGTTTTGTTGATATGCTGTCCACCAGCTCCACTTGCACGATATGTGTCGATCCGGATATCTTCATCTGCAATCTCAACTTCTATATCATCTTTGATATCTGGCATTACATCACAGGATGCAAACGATGTCTGTCGTTTTCCTGCTGCATTGAATGGAGAAATTCGGACAAGACGGTGAACACCTTTTTCAGATCGTAAATATCCATAAGCGTTCATTCCCGTGATCTTCACAGTAACAGATTTGATTCCTGCTTCATCCCCATCAAGATAATCAAGAACTTCTGTTCCATAACCTTTCTTTCCTGCCCATCTTGTGAACATACGGTATAGCATTCCTGCCCAGTCGCAAGACTCTGTTCCACCTGCCCCTGCATGTAGTGTAAGAATTGCATCATCCTTATCATATTCACCTGTTAGCAGTGTTGAAATACGTAATTCCTCATATGTTTTTTCAAATTCATCCATCAAAGCAGTGGCTTCTTCGATCAGATCGGCATCTTCATCTTCTTCTGCCATATCGATCAAAGTCTCGATATCTTCATATTTTGTTTTCAGACCATCATATTCTTCCACGACACCTTTCAGGCTTTTGACTTCTTTCATAACATTCTGGGATTCCTCAACATTATCCCAGAATCCTGGTTCTTCCATATTCAGTTCTAATTGATCAATTCTCTCTTTTTTTGCTTCTAACGCAAGGGAACCACTAAGATCTTCTAGTGGTTCCTGAAAAGAGTTTAATTTATATTTTAATTGTTCTGCTTCAATCATTGATAAAAAACTCCTTATTTATTCCTTCCGCAGCAGTTCTTATACTTCTTACCACTTCCACATGGGCAAGGATCATTTCTGCCGACTTTTGCTCCTTTTCTTACATAAGGCTTCTTCTCAACTTCTGCATCTTTGTTTGTTCCAGTGATCTTTGGAGCTTCTTCTCTCTCGATCTTCTGCTCAACCTGTACGTGGAACAGTGCACCTGTTGTCTCTTCCTGAATTGCCTTTGTCATATCATTGAACATCTCAAATCCAGCCATACGGTATTCAACAACTGGATCTCTCTGTCCATATGCCTGAAGACCAATTCCTTCTCTTAATTGATCCATATCATCAATATGATCCATCCACTTGCGGTCGATGACTTTCAGTAAGATGATACGTTCAATCTCACGAAGATCAAAGTCTTCGAATTCTTTTTCTTTCTGTTCATATAATGCAACTGTTTCTTCCTGTAATCTTGCTACCAGATCATCAACTTTACCAGAAGATTTCTCTGCATCTGTTAATACGATCTTATTCAGTGGTACAATTGGAAGCAACTCTGCATTCAGTGCTGCCAGATCCCACTCTTCTGGTGGAAGCTCATCACTGATCACCTGATATACACGATTTGCAACTGTTTCTTTCATCATGCCTAAAACAGATTCTTTCATGTCATCTCCGTCAAGAACACGGCGGCGTTCTTTGTACATAACTTCTCTCTGTTCATTGTTGACTCTATCATAATCTAACAGATTCTTACGAATACCAAAGTTGTTATTCTCAATCTTCTTCTGGGCTTTCTCGATCGTCTTGCTGATCGTCTTATGCTGGATTTCTTCTCCTTCTGGAATTCCCAGTGCATTGTATATACTGATCATTCTTTCAGATCCAAACAATCTCATCAGATCATCTTCCAGTGATAAATAGAACTTAGATTCACCTGGATCTCCCTGACGTCCAGCACGACCACGTAACTGGTTATCGATACGTCTGGATTCATGACGTTCTGTACCGATGATCTTTAATCCGCCAAGTTCTGCAACACCATCTTCCAGCACGATGTCAGTACCACGACCAGCCATGTTCGTAGCGATCGTTACGGCACCGATCTCACCTGCGTGAGAGATGATCTCTGCTTCTTTCTCGTGGAATTTCGCATTCAGTACGTTGTGTTTGATTCCACGTTTCTTAAGCATTGCACTTAATTCTTCAGACATCTCGATGGTGATCGTACCAACTAAAACAGGCTGTCCTTTTGCATGAGATTCAATGATATCTTCGACAACAGCATTCATCTTCTCACGTTTTGTCTTGTAGATCGCATCATCATGATCGATTCTCTGAACTGGTTTGTTTGTTGGGATCACAACAACGTCCATTCCATAAATCTCTCTAAATTCCTGTTCTTCTGTAAGTGCAGTACCTGTCATACCTGCTTTCTTGTCATATTTATTGAAGAAGTTCTGGAACGTGATCGTTGCAAGAGTTTTGGATTCTCTCTTGACCTTTACATTTTCCTTCGCTTCGATTGCCTGATGCAGACCATCAGAATAACGTCTTCCTGGCATGATACGTCCTGTAAATTCATCGACAATCAATACTTCATCATCTTTTACTACATAGTCTTTGTCTTTAAACATTAAGTTATGTGCACGAAGTGCTAAGATGATATTATGCTGGATCGCAAGGTTCTCTGGATCTGCAAGATTCTCGATATGGAAGAATTTCTCGACTTTCTTCACGCCATCTGCAGTCAGCATGATCTGTTTATCTTTTTCATTGACAAGGAAATCTCCATCTTCTTCGATATCCTCGTTCATTAAGATATCCATCTTGGATAATTCACCATCAGAACTTCCTCGTTCCATCTGGCGAGCTAAGATATCACATGCACGGTACAATTCTGTAGACTTACCACTTTCACCGGAAATAATCAGTGGTGTTCTTGCCTCATCAATCAGTACGGAATCGACCTCATCGACGATCGCATAGTGAAGATCTCTCTGTACAAGATCTTCTTTCTCAATGACCATGTTATCTCTTAAGTAGTCAAATCCTAATTCATTGTTTGTAATATAAGTAATATCACAGTTATATGCTTCACGACGTTCATCATTCTCCATATCATTTGTAACAACACCAACAGTTAATCCAAGAAAATTATGAACTTTTCCCATCCACTCGGCATCTCGAGTTGCCAGATAATCATTGACTGTTACGATATGAACGCCCTTTTCTTCCAGCGCATTTAAATATGCAGGTAACGTGGATACTAAAGTTTTACCTTCACCAGTTCTCATCTCTGCGATACGTCCCTGATGCAGGATGATACCACCGATCAGCTGTACACGGTAATGTTTTAAACCGATCGCACGGCTGCTGGCTTCTCTTACTGTTGCATATGCTTCTGGTAACAGATCATCTAATGTCTCTCCATTTGCAAGTCTTTCTTTAAATTCAACGGTCTTATGTCTTAGTTCCTCATCTGACAATTTCTGCATGGACTCATCGAGTGCTTCGATCTTGTCAACTGTCTTGCTGATTCGTTTTAGTTCCTTATCACTGTGAGAACCAAATACTTTATCAAATAAACCCATAAATAATCTCCTAAGTTTCTTTTTATGATTGTTCCATCTTGTGATCGTTCTGTCTCTGACATCTGATATCAAGATAGTCTTATATCTATTATATAGTCTTTGCTATTGTAACACTTAACATTATAAGGTGCAAGTTAACTAATTGTAAAAATTCTCAATAAATTTTGAATTTTTTATAAAAAAAAGTATGAAAAAAGGAGATCCTTGTCATAAGGATCTCCTCCATCTTCCGATCTTCTAAAATTCAGGTTCGATCAGTCCGTATGTATTTCCTTTTCTCTTGTATACAACATTGACTTCAAATGTATCAGCATTGCGGAATACAAAGAAATCATGTCCTAATAATTCCATCTGTACACAAGCTTCTTCTACATCCATTGGTTTAATAGCAAACTTCTTGCTTCGGATGATTCTGATCTCATCATCTTCCACATCGTCTTCCTGCTCCATAAATTCCTGTTTGAAGCTTGTTCCATCATATTTCTGATTCATAAGTCTTGTTTTATATCTGCGGATCTGGCGTTCGATCACATCTACTACCAGGTCAATAGATACATACATGTCTTCACTGCCTTCTTCAGCACGGATAATGTGCCCTTTCATAGGAATGGTAACTTCTATCTTCTGTCTTCCCTTCTGAACACTTAAAGTTACATTCACGATCGTATCGTCTACTAAATATTTGTCGAGACGTCCGAGTTTCTCTTCAATTGCTGCTTTGATACCTTCTGTAACTTCAATGTTCTTTCCACTAATAATGAATTTCATGGCTCCCATCTCCTTTACCTTTTTTGTATGAATTCATTATAACATATAATTCTGATTAAGAAAACAAAATCTTTTTATAAATAGTAAACAAAACATATGTTTCTTTTTGAAGTTATCCACAATTATTATTTGTCGAATTGTGGATGTGGATAATGTGGATAACTCTGTGGGTAACTCATTTTTGGCTAAAATATGCCATTTCTGTATGTTGATAACTTTGTGGGTATTTTGTTAGCAATATGTGTGTAATTTTTCCATAAAAAAATCAACCTGCTTTTTGTTATACAACTAGCACAAATCGACAAAAAGCGGTTGATTTTTAATTTATGAGTCACTATATAAAAATAGCTTGAATTGTCTGAAAATTAGGCATTTTGAAGATATCGCTCGACTGAATACACACAGTTGGCACCATCTGACACCGCCGTCACCACCTGACGAAGATTTTTGCTTCTTCCATCCCCTGCAGCAAAGATTCCCGGAATATTTGTAACACCGTCTTCTCCTGCGATAATATATCCTTTTTCGTCTGTTGATAACTTTCCAGATAAAAGCTCGGAAGCTGGTTTTGTCCCCACAGCGATAAAAATTCCATCAACATCTAGTAACTTATCCACATGGTTATCTACATCTTGTATATGAAGTCCCTCCACAACCTCATCTCCATCGATTTTTGTCACGATCGTGTTCCATAAGATTTCAATCTTGTCGTTCTTCTTTACCTCATCCTGAAGAATCTTTGCACCACGAAATTCATCTCTTCGATGGATCAGATAAACTTTTTTACACATACGGCTTAAGAATATTGCATCTTCCAATGCAACATTTCCACCACCAACAACTGCTGTTACCTTATTTCTAAAAAATGCTCCATCACATGTTGCACAATAAGATACTCCCATTCCCTTTAATTTTTCTTCTCCTTCTATTCCCAAAGTCTGATGAACTGCTCCTGTTGCAAGAATGATCGTCCTTGTTTTTAATGTATCTCCATTCTTAAGCATGATCTCTTTGATTTCTTCGTCTGCATAGATTTCTTTAACTTCTGCTGTAATACTTTTAGCACCAAGTTCTTTCGCATGCTCTGAAAATTTTAATCCAAGATCCATTCCATTTGTCTTTGGAATTCCAGGATAATTATCAACTTCATAAGTCTGTACAACCTGTCCTCCTGGCATATATTCTTTCTCGATCATAACAAAATCAAGCATTGCTCTCTGTGCATAGATTGCTGCAGACATTCCAGCTGGTCCGGAACCTATAATTACTAAATCGTATATTTTCATGATATTATCTCCTTTTACTCAAAATTTCTGCCTTATTCTTTCTTCGTTAGTTTTAATAAAACTCCACTGTATTTTGGAAGTGTGATCGTAAGCTCACTGTCTTTCCCTTTTTTCTTTAGATGAATATTTTCTTTACGTTTCTTCATCGTTCCACCATACTGTTCCCATTCAGTATGTAACAATGTTCTTCTCGTATGGTGTCCTTTGATCGTTAATTTATAATCTTTCTGCTCTTTGTCAGAGAAATTAAAGATTCCAACGATCATGTGATCTGCCGTTTTTCTTCCGATTGCATAAATACATCGTTCTTCCTGATGGCAGTCCAGCCATTCAAAGTTTTCTCTATGATAATCATAATGGAAAGCTTTTTCTTTCTTGTAAATGTCATTTAATTTGACCATATATTTATGGAAGGCATCATGAATCGGATATTTTAAGATCATCCAATCTTGTTCCTGTGCCTCGCTCCATTCCCTGATCTGTCCAAATTCATTCCCCATAAAGTTTAATTTCTTTCCTGGATGGATCATCATATACATATACATAGCCCTTGCCTGTGGAAATTTATCTTCATAATCCCCATACATCTTCTGTAAGATCGTTGCCTTGCCATGTACAACTTCATCATGACAATATTCTAGCATATAACGTTCATTCCAGAAATACACCATAGAGAATGTTAGTTTGTGATAATCACGACTTCGATATTCTGGTCCAGTCTGAAAATATTCCAGAGTATCATGCATCCATCCTAAATCCCATTTGTAATCAAATCCTAACCCACCTTTCCATACAGGTTCTGTCACACCTGGATAAGCAGTAGAATCTTCTGCGATCAGCATGGCGGTTGGATGACGTTGTTTCAAACCTAAATTGAATGCTTTTAAGAAGTCGATCGCTGTATCGTTGACTCCTCTGCTTTCATCTCCCTGCCAGTAGATCAGGCGGCTCACTGCATCCATACGGATTCCATCAAAATGATACTCTTCCAGCCAATAGTTGGCCGCTGATTGCAAGAAGCACTGAACTTCTCTTCTGGAATGAATAAAGTTGCAACTTCCCCATTCACTCTCTCCAGTATCTTTATTATCGTATTCATATAATGGAGTTCCATCATATAATTTCAGTCCATATCCATCTACTGCAAAATGAACTGGCACAAAATCCATAATGACTCCAATCCCTGCCTGATGCATCATATCAACAAATTTCATTAATTTATCTGGAGTTCCATAACGTTTCGTTGGTGCAAAAAATCCAGTGTTTTGGTATCCCCATGATCCATCAAATGGATGTTCTGACAGTGGCATTAATTCTACATGGGTATAATTATTTTGTTTTAGATATGGAACGAGCATCTTGGCAATCTCATCATACTGATACCAGCCATTCTCATCTTTCTTATTCATTCTCCATGAACCCATATGCATCTCATAGATATTGATGGCATCTTCCATTCCGACACTTCTCATCTGCATCCATGATCTGTCATTGAATCTGTATGTTGTGATATCTCTGATGATCGAACATGCTCCTGGTCTTAGTTCCATCTCAAATCCGTAAGGATCGCAATGTTCCTGCCGATTGCCATCTGGTCCGTAGATGCAATATTTGTACATCTGACCTTCTTTAGCTTTGTCGGAGTAGAATAAAAAGAAACCACTTTGTGCGTCTTGTTCCATAAATTCTTCATTCCAGTTATTAAACTCCCCAATGATCGATATCCTGGAGGCTCTTGGTGCATAGGTTACAAAACGAATCTTATCACCGTCTTTATGTGCACCCATATAACGATATGCATCAAATAATTTTCCATCATAAAAATCTTGCCGGTTCATGTTTGTGCCTCCTTTTATCATACAACTGTTGTTTTTCATTCATATGTATATTATAATAAATGTATGTGTATACAACAACCACCAAAATAGTGTTTTTGGTGGTTATCGAACATTTTTTATTGTTTTGTAGATTATCTTTTTTATATGATTTTAAAGGAGTTTTTGATATGGTAGAGAAGAAAACTGATCGTCGTATTTTGAAAACAAAACGTGCGCTCAGAGAGAGCCTGCTTTATTTATTAAAAGAACAGCCGATACAGAAAATATCCGTTTCCCGTTTGTGTGAGAAATCGGATATTAACCGCAGTACATTTTATACTTATTATTCCAACCCGATGGATCTTCTGGAGTCTATAGAAGATGAGATTTTAAATACACTGGAAGAAGATATGATCCAGTTTGAGAAGGAAAATTCGATTTCTCAATTGATGAATTCTATTATCTTTTATATCAGTGAGCATAAACAATTGATAAGATTGTTGTTCTCCGACCATGGTGATCCTGGATTCCAGAATAAACTTCTGCTTGCCACCCAACACTGGACCATGCCACTGTGGCAGAGCCGCCGGCCTGATTACGATGCGGAGGCTTTGTCTTCTTTGCATATTTATATTGTGAGCGGATGCATGGCTGTGATCCGACAGTGGATCACGGGTGGTTTTAAGGAATCTGAGGAGGAAATTTCATCAATGTTGGAGAAGTTGTCCGCTTCTACTTCGGCTGGATTTTTGCAAGGGAAATAAATAAAATGGATTTTCATAATACATGCTGCTATTATAATCATCGATTTTTTCACTTAAAAATGAATTATAAACTTTGATCAATGCATCAATTACTGATCAATTACAAATTCATCTAATACTTCCTGCAGTCTTTCAAAGAACATACTAGCATGATATCCATCTGCGGATGCATGAGATATCGTCAAAGCAGCAGACAGCTTTCTTCTGCCCTCTTCTTCCACATATTTTCCAAATGTAATGATCGGAAATAGATTTGGTCTTCCGGTTGGCACCCATGTGCTGTAGCCTGTGAAATCCATCCATGGCACACAGGAGATACAAAAGAAGTTTGGCGGCTGCCCTTCTTTTCCTTTGGGTCCTTTGACATCTTTGTATGTTTCCATATCATTTATAATGTTTTGATAGCATGTCTGAAAATCATCATCATAATAAGACCAGATGTCTGAAAATGTATGATCATCTTTGTGAAAGATCGTAAAGTTTGGATGCATCACATCAAAATAACCAGGTCTTCCTTCCTGATCGACTCCCATTTTAAATTCTCTTTTCTCATTGACAACTTTTCCTGTGCAGTAAATAAATGCCGGATAAAACTTTAATCCACATTTTTTGACCTGCTGATACAGATTTTCCACATCTAGACGTACTGTAACAGTATAACCGCATGGTATCATCTGCATATAATATTCAAAATGTTTCTGTCGTTCCCATTTTTCTGGGTCTAGTAAATAAAACATGTCAGACACCTCCTTTTTTAGCTTTCGATATCAGATCATTTCATATCCACCTAAAACTACCGGCATTTTCAATACTTCCAATACTCTCTCAAGCAATACTCCTTCTCTGTTTGGATAATCAAATCCATAACTTGCCTTGATCGCCTGTGTGATAAACTGCACACCCTTATCCAGTGCGATTGGCAGACTGTCTCCGTCTAACAGGCTTCCTATCATAACAGAAGTATAAGCATCTCCTGTTCCCGGATAAAATGTTGGGATATAACGGCATTTTATCTTCCAATATGTATTACAAGTTCTATCGTAAGCGATCACATTAGAATCTTTATCTTTCTCTTTATCTGGAACACTTGTCACAACAATGATATCTGGTCCCATATCAGACAAACGTTTTACCCATTCTTTGATCTCTTCATCGGTTGTTGTCTGTTTGTATTCTTCCCCTAATAAAAGACTTACTTCTGTAAAATTGGGTGTAATAATGTCAGCTTTTGTTACCAGACGTTTCATTCCTTCAACTAATCCTTGATCCATCGTTGAATACAAGTTTCCATTATCTCCAAGGACTGGATCGATCACAACCATATTATCCTCTGTTCCAAAATCATCAATAAATCCGGAAACGATCTCAATCTGACGTTCAGATCCTAAAAATCCAGAATAAATACAGTCAAAATCGATATTTAGCTCTTTCCAATGATCGATATAGTCTTGCATATGATCTGTAAAGTCTACAAAACTAAAGGTATCAAATCCCCCAGTATGATTGGAAAGGATCGCTGTCGGCAATGGACAGACCTGCACTCCCATGGATGAAAGGATGGGAATGATCGCTGTCAACGAAGCTCTTCCAAAACCAGACAGATCATGAATTGCTGCCACTCTTTTTACACTATGCTTCATTTTGTTTCTCCTTTTTATAATCCGATCATTGTACTATTTTAAACGGAACGTCAGGATTCCTTTGTAATCGATCACATGGATCGCTTCATCTTTTTTCATCTGTTCCATCATCGCTTCTGGATCTTTCACATCTCTGCTTTCTAAGAATCCTCGTACTTCAAACTGATTCATAGGATGTCTTCCGATAATGGATTTAACCGCTTCATAGTCATCTTCAATCTCACTGAAAAATGCACCAGAACTCATCATCTCAATCGAAATACCACCAAGTGTCTCAACCGCATATCGCATGCGTTCTTCAGATACGACATTCACATCTGCTTCTGCTGGCGGACGAACTGGTGTATTTAAGTATAGTCTGTCATATTTTAATTCTTTTAATAATTCTTGAAATTTAAGAATAGACTGCTCATCATCGTTGATCCCATCAACTAGCATGATTTCCAACCAAAGTTCTCCTTCATACATGTGAGTGAACTTTTTGAGACCTTCAAATTCTTCTTCAAATTTGATCGTTCCATAAGGTCGGTCGATCTTCTTGGAAATTTCCTGGTTATAAGCATCCAGAGATGGCAATACCATATCAGCATGGCATAATTCTTCTCTGACTTGTGGATCAGAAAGCAACGCACCATTTGTGATCACTGCGACTGGCTTGTCTGTCAATGCTTTCAGAGCAACTACTAATTCACCAAGATTTGCTGCTAAAGTAGGTTCTCCTTCTCCAACGACCGTTACGATATCAAATTTATCAGAGTCTTTGAGATACTGTTTAAATTCCGCTATGATATCTTCTGTTTTATAAAATTCCTGACGTTTATTTGTCATTTTATCGGTTCTTCCTAATTGACAGTAGATGCAGGAATAGTTACATGTCTTCTTAGGCAGTGGACTGATACCTAAGGATCTTCCTAGTCTTCTGGATGGGATCGGACCAAATACATATTTAAAATCATTCATATTGATATTTCCTTTTCCTATTATTTTTGTATAATTCTTATTATACGGCACGTATACAAAATTTGTCTATATGAATTGTTCTTTGAAAACTCCTGAAATTTAATTTCTATGGGTTTTCTTTCTATAACTCTTGCGTTACAATAGTATAAAATAAACAGGAGGATATTAAGTAATTCAATGAAAAAAGATAAAAACATTCTGGTTGTTATGCCAGTAAAAGACGAACATAAAAAAACATTAGAACAACATTCTCAAGGCAATAAATTTATATACAGTTCATACGATAATGTAACTCAGGAAATGGTTCAGGAAGCAAATGTGATCATTGGAAATGTAGATCCATTTTACTTACAGGAAGCAAAAAACTTAGAATGGCTGCAGCTTAATTCAGCAGGGGCTGATTCTTATGTGAAGAAAGGCGTGCTTCCTGAAGATGTAATATTGACGAATGCTACAGGAGCCTATGGACCAAGCGTTGCAGAACATATGCTGGCAGTCTTATTTTCCCTACAAAAGAAATTACATCTATACAGAGATAACCAAAATCAATGTGAATGGCAAGATGAAGGAGGTGTCATGTCCTTATGCGGAGGAACACTTCTGATCGTGGGACTCGGTGACATCGGATTATACTTTGCAAGATTAATGAAAAATTTTGACTACCATATCATCGGAATCAAACGAAGACCAGGGCAAGTACCACAAGATATCGATGAACTCCATACCATGGATGATCTGGATAAATTGCTGCCCAAAGCAGATGTTGTATTATCTGTACTTCCAGATTCTAAAGCAACACGAAATATCTTCAATAAAGATCGTTTTGAAAAAATGAAGAACACCTCAATCTTGCTAAATGCAGGAAGAGGTAGTGCAGTTAATACAGAAGATCTTTGCGAAGCATTGATCCAAGGACAGATTTATGGAGCAGGACTGGATGTTACCGATCCAGAACCGCTACAGACACAACACAAATTATGGAACGTAGAAAATGTGATCATAACTCCACACGTAGCCGGAGATTTTCATCATCCTGCGACTTTATATCGAATCGTAGATATTATAGCTGGAAACCTGCAAAGGTATCTGGAAGGAGAACAATTGATGAATATTGTTGATACTACGACTGGCTGTAAATTCTGATTTGTAGGTAGTGTTGCATGTATGAATCAGAAAGAAGATAAGAAAAAATATTTATAAGCATAAAGGGTGACACTCCGCATTTTTGAAAGCGTTTTTTACAAATCGCTGATCCGCGCCTGTTCCTTCGATAACTGATATGTAATGACTTTTGTCAATAGTAAATTAACAGAAATCACAACAAATTTTTATTTTATTGTTTCTGAAGACATCCAGAAAGAGTTCCGATGTATCAGTTCCCGGCATTGGCCACTCTGATATACGTGGATTGGTTACCGACAGGTCAATGGTCCGCCGCGAACTCTAGCTGTCTCACTGGCGTGGATCACAGCTATTACTGCGCCAACAGAGTTATCTCGTAGATAGTTCAAACCTAAACATATTCGAAACTCTTTCGGGATGCCTTCAGTTGCAACTTTAATTACAGGCTGGATGATGTATGCGGCAGAGGCCGGCTTACATCATCTTGATTATCATTTCTAGCACATCGATCAGTATGTCAAGACTACGCAGTACCGCCTTTGGCGGCTTGGTCTTGATATAGTGATCGATGTGCTATATTTATATCAGTAAATATTATCTGTCATCATTCCCCATATGAAACAAGCAAGCTCTCTTGCAACTGCTATTTTTGCAATATTATATTTTTTACCATCTTTCAGAACCATCTGGTAATAACGCCGTCTCAGACGTTCATTTGCCCTGTCTGCATAATTGATTATCTGCGGTGAATTTCCCGCCTGTCGTGATCTTAAGACTCTTGATTTATATCCGATCTTTCCTCGGGTATAACTTTGTGCGGATTCTACCAGCAGTCTGCGTACATGGGTGTTCCCTGCTTTCGTAATGCCAAGTCCGTTTCTGTCATCACCGCTGGAATGCTGTCCAGGTACTAGTCCAAGATACCCAGCAAACTTCCGTGCAGATGCAAAACGCTGAAAATCTCCAACTTCAACGATCACAGATAACGCGGTGTGAGTCTTGATTCCAAGAAAACAGGTTAACTTACTGACTGGTTCTTTATATTCTTCTTCGGATGCCAGCTCTTCGATCCTCTGATCCAGACGGTTCAGTTTATCTGTCAGGATTGTATAAGTCAGAAGATATTCATCAAGTATTTCTTTATAAAGACCCTCTGTTTTTAATGATCTCAGCCATTTCACATGTTTTGCTGTCCAGTTACCACTTCCATCA
>OGXN01000476.1_pt1 | contig 51683 bp, 30 predicted proteins | sample 1576281 | NCBI WGS metagenome assembly OGXN01 (sample SAMEA3541494, study PRJEB24748) | human gut metagenome | biome: human gut; feature: human-associated habitat; material: faeces | place: China | collected 2012
AAACGATTTAAAGAAAAAACAAGATGTCAAGAACAAATTTTGATACATTATTGGAAGCCGGTTGCCACTTTGGTCACCTCAAAAGAAAGTGGAATCCTGCAATGGCTCCTTATATTTTCATGGAACGCAATGGTATCCACATCATTGACCTCCACAAAACAGTTGCTAAAGTAGACGAAGCTGCTGAAGCTTTGAAGCAAATTGCTAAATCAGGAAAGAAAGTCCTGTTCGTTGCTACTAAAAAACAAGCTAAACAAGTGGTTGCTGACAAAGCTTCTGCTGTAAATATGCCTTATGTAATCGAGCGCTGGCCGGGCGGTATGTTAACTAATTTCCCCACAATCCGCAAGGCTGTTAAGAAGATGGCTACCATCGATAAATTGACGAATGACGGTACGTATTCTAATCTGTCTAAGAGAGAAGTACTGCAGATTTCACGTCAACGTGCTAAGTTGGACAAGACTTTGGGTTCTATTGCTGACCTGACTCGTCTGCCGTCTGCACTGTTCGTTATTGATGTTATGAAAGAAAATATTGCAGTTCGCGAAGCTAACCGTTTGGGTATCCCCGTATTCGGTATCGTTGATACGAACTCTGATCCTTCTAACATTGATTTCGTAATTCCGGCTAATGACGATGCTACTAAATCAATAGAAGTAATTCTGGATGCTTGCTGCGCTGCTATGCAGGAAGGTTTGGAAGAAAGAAAAGCTGAAAAAGTAGACATGGAAGCAGCTGGTGAAGCTCCTGCCAATAAAGGCAAGAAGAAAGCTACAAAAGCAAGACTCGACAAATCTGACGAGGAAGCAATCAATGCAGCTAAAGCTGCTGCTTTCCTGAAGGAAGACGAAGAGGCTTAATCATAATTGAATGGTAAGATGGTAAAATGATAAGATGATAATATCGTCTTACCATCCTATCATCTTACCATTTTATCATTTAGAATATTAATTATAAAAAGAAAATATATTATGGCTGTAACAATGGCTGATATTACCAAACTCCGTAAAATGACCGGAGCAGGTATGATGGACTGTAAGAATGCATTGACGGAAGCTGAAGGCGATTTCGACAAGGCAATAGAAATAATTCGCAAGAAGGGACAGGCTGTTGCCGCTAAGCGTTCAGACCGTGAAGCTTCTGAAGGTTGTGTTTTGGCTAAAACTACCGGTAACTTTGCCGTAATCATTGCGTTGAAGTGTGAAACTGACTTCGTAGCTCAGAATGCTGATTTCATAAAATTGACTCAGGATATTCTTGATCTTGCTGTAGCTAACAACTGCAAAACTTTGGATGAAGTGAAAGCATTGCCGATGGGTAACGGTACTGTACAGGATGCAGTGACTGACCGTAGCGGTATTACAGGCGAGAAAATGGAACTTGACGGCTACATGACTGTAGAGGGTGCAAGTACTGTTGTTTACAATCATATGAATAGAAATGGTCTCTGCACTATCGTTGCTTTCAATAAAGAAGTTGACGAGCAGTTGGCTAAGGAAGTGGCTATGCAGATTGCTGCCATGAACCCGATTGCAATTGACGAGGATGGTGTTTCTGAAGAAGTGAAGCAGAAAGAAATTGAAGTTGCTATCGAGAAGACCAAAGCAGAACAGGTACAGAAGGCTGTTGAGGCTGCTTTGAAGAAAGCAGGTATCAACCCGACTCACGTGGACAGCGAAGATCACATGGAGAGCAACATGGCTAAAGGTTGGATTACTGCTGAAGATATAGCAAAAGCAAAAGAAATCATTGCTACTGTTTCTGCTGAGAAGGCTGCACATCTGCCCGAACAAATGATTCAGAACATTGCTAAAGGTCGTTTGGCTAAGTTCTTGAAAGAAGTTTGCTTGCTGAACCAAGAAAATATCATGGACTCTAAGAAGACCGTAAGAGAAGTGTTGGCAGCAGCTGACCCTGAATTGAAGATTGTAGACTTCAAGCGTTTCACTTTGAAAGCTGAATAATTCAACTCAATATATATAAAAAAACGACCGCACGGAGTTTCCGTAGCGGTCGTTTTTTTATGCATATTTGCTGTTTTTGAAAGAAGTGATATACCTACTGAAAACAGATGGACTGGATTATCCGACCGGTTTAGTCTGCGTATATCCCTCTTTCTTAAGTAGTTCCAGTACTTTCTGTTTGAAATCTCCCTGTACGATGATTTCTCCGTCTTTGGCACTTCCACCTACGCCACATTTAGACTTCAGTAATTTACCTAACTCCTTCAGGTCATTTTCCGTACCTACGAAACCCGTGACAAGTGTGACTACTTTTCCTCCTCGATTCTTGCGATCCAATTGAACACGCAACTTCTGCCTAGAAGCTTCCGGGGTAACCTGTTCCCCATCATCTTCCATTTCATAACTATAGTCCGGATTGGTAGAATAAACAACATTCAACCGTTCTTTCCAATCATTATTCTTCATATTCGTTCTGTTTTAAGAACCAAAAGTAATATTTTGCGTGGAACTTTGCAATCTTTTTGGACTTTTGTCGTCTAATAGAAAACGCTATTTAGCTTCAAATATACGAAATATGAAAAGAATCATCTGGCTATTCTTATTGTCTTTGGTTACTATACTGTCTTTTGCACAATCTTTCAAGGGTACTGTTACGGATACTGACGGAAAGCCGGTTCCTTATGCCGCTCTCTATCTGAGAGAAATGAAGTCAGGTTTAACTACCGATGAGCATGGGCGGTTTCAAACGAAATTATCTGCCGGACAATATACCTGTGAGGTTTCTTCTTTAGGATTCATATCCCAGACCTTTACTTTTCAAATGCTGAATCGTGATTATGAAAAGGATATAGTACTTGCCGAACGTACCTATAGCCTGCCGGAAGTAAATATCACCAAGGGAAATGAAGATCCGGCCTATGCAGTGATGCGTAAAGCGATAGCACGTGCTCCTTATTATCGCACTCAGATAAAAAGCTACACTGCCGGCACGTATCTGAAGGGAACCGGTAAAGGGACCGCTATTCCCGCTGTCCTGAAACTATCCAAAGAGGTGCGGAAAGATGCAAAAGAATGGCTTGGAAAGCTGTTTGTCTTGGAGCAACAGCAGATCGTGAACTTTACTGCCCCCAATGTCTGGAATAATAAGGTATTAGCCAATAAGAACTCTTTTCCAGAAGAAATAGGGGTGGACATGGGTATAACTACGATTAATCTCTATACCCCCGAGCTTTTCGGTAAAGTTTCCCCGTTAAATAAAAATGCTTTCTCGTACTATCGTTTCAAACTTGACGCTTGCTTTGTGGAAGAAGGACAAATGATAAATAAGATCCGTGTGATTCCCAAGAAAGACGATAACCGTTTGCTGGAAGGAGACCTGTTCATTGTAGAAGATTTGTGGTGCATTTCGGCTGCTGATGTCAATGTTCGCGCTACCGGGTTGAAAGCAAAGATTAAGATCACTTGCAAGGAAGTACAGTCTTCTGTTTTTCTGCCGGTTTCTATTACGACCTCTTCTACCATTGATATAATGGGTTTCAAGGCAGAGGCTTCTTATCTGGCAGCAATACACTATAGAGAGGTAAAAACGGATATCCAGCCGGAGGCCAGTACGGATAAAACGACAAAACCTGTAACTGCCAATGCAGTAGCGCAGCCAAAGAAACATAAATTTGAACGTCCGGCACGGATCGGACGCAAAGATACTCAAGTTGATTCGCTTGCCGATAAGCGGGATTCTCTTTATTGGACCACTATCCGTAGCGTGCCGTTGCGATTGGAAGAAGTGCAGAGTTATCAATATAAAGAAGAAAAGCTTGCGCTGAAAGATTTGTCACCCGGAGAAAAATCCGAGAAGAAAACAGCGGTCGGGCAAGTACTGAATACCATTATGTGGGGAAAGACTTTCAGAACTTCCAATAAAAATGCATGGTTAACTTTACCTGGTCTTTCCGCTTATATTCCCGAATATAATTTTGTGGATGGCTTCTGGTTAGGAGTTAAGCTAAAGACAGGAGTGAAGTTATCAGAATCTTCTACACTTCGTTTTGTGCCTTCTTTCTATTATACCACTGCCCGCAAAAACTGGATTGGACAAGGAGAACTGACATTGGATTATGCTCCCCGGAACCGTGGTTATTTATCTCTTTCCGGAGGTCTTCTGTCCGCTGATTATAATTCGGAAAGTGGAGAATCCCGTTTGATTAACAGTATGTCCAGCTCGCTGTTCGGTCATAACCATCTGAAGCTTTATGAGAATGCCTTCTTCACTGTTGACCACGCGATAGAGCCAGCTAACGGATTACTTTTTTCTTCCTCACTTTCCTGGCAACGCAGGAAGATGCTGGATAACCATATCCATAAAAGTTGGTTCAAAAGAGATGCCGAACCGAATATTCCGGAAAACACTGCTTTCCGACCAATGCCGGAGAATGATATCCTGAAAGCTTCTTTTGAGTTGGAGTACACTCCGGCTCACTACTATCACATGTCGCAAGGTAAAAAAGTGTATGAAGCTTCCCGTTATCCTACATTTGCCTTGAAATATGACAGAGCTTTCCCTATGAGCGGAAGCCGTTATCTTACCTCGTACCACCTGATGCAGTTCTCAGCTAAACAGAAAATCGAATTCGGAATGTTCAATCGCCTGCATTGGTCAGTGAATGCAGGTTCATTCTTTGATGCAAAGAATCTTCAGTTCCCCGACTTTAAACATTTCGCTTCTACCCGCATATTGGTTACGGAACGTTCTTTCGATACCGGGTTTAGTTTACTGGACAACTACGTTTTGTCCACTAATACCCGCTGGGCACAGGCTAATGTCTCCTGGTATACTCCATATCTGCTTTTGAAACATCTTCCTTTTCTGTCAAGAAAAGCATTTGATGAAGCTTTGCATCTTCGTTCCATCGTGATATATGGTGGGCGCCCCTATACGGAGATTGGATATTCGATTGGGTTTTCCGATATGGCACGGATAGGAGTCTTTGCCGGTTTCGATTGCCTGAAGTTCCATTCGGTGGAAGTTTCCCTTAGTTTGCCGTTATCCCTCTTTGCTGACAAGTAAAACTTTTGTGGAAATTATGTTAACTTTCTTCTGTTGGAGTATTCTTTTCCAAAAAAAGCGTATTTTTGTCCACCCGTAACCGAAAGAAATGAAGAAAATGACCACGAACCAGGCAATTCAATATAAGGATAGCATGAAAGTGCCGGAGCCTACTTTGCGCAGGTTGCCGTGGTACTTGTCGAATGTTAAGCTGCTCAAGCAGCGGGGCGAGCGGTACGTCTCTTCTACACAGATATCCAAAGAAATCAATATAGATGCTTCACAGATAGCCAAGGATTTGTCGTATGTCAACATCTCCGGGCGTACGCGTGTAGGCTACGAAGTCGATACGCTGATAGCCGTACTGGAAGACTTCCTCGGATTTACCGATATGCATAAAGCATTTCTGTTTGGAGTAGGTAGCCTGGGTGGTGCATTGTTGCGCGACTCCGGTTTGAAGCACTTCGGGCTGGAAATTGTAGCAGCATTTGATGTGACCCCGGAATTGGTAGGCACTACATTGAACGGAATACCGATCTTCCATTCCAGTGAATTCGAGCAGAAGATGCGCGAATATGATGTGAACATCGGTGTGCTGACTGTACCTATCGAGATAGCCCAATGCATTACGGATACCATGATAGCGGGTGGCATCAAAGCTGTATGGAACTTTACCCCGTTCCGTATCCGTGTGCCGGAAAATATCGTTGTTCAGAATACTTCTCTATATGCTCATTTGGCGGTGATGTTCAACCGCCTGAATTTTAACGAAATCGAATAATGAAGATTATTGCTGTCGGAATGAACTATGCACTGCACAATAAAGAGCTGGGGCATACGTTAGTTAATAAAGAGCCGGTTATCTTCATGAAGCCCGACTCGGCTATATTGAAAGACGGAAAGCCTTTCTTTATTCCCGATTTTTCGGATGAGGTTCATTACGAAACTGAGGTGGTGGTACGTATCTGCCGTTTGGGAAAAAACATTGCGCCGCGCTTTGCCAATCGTTATTATGACGCAGTGACTGTAGGCATCGACTTTACGGCACGCGACTTGCAACGTAAGTTCCGTGAAGCGGGTAATCCCTGGGAACTTTGCAAAGGGTTCGATCATTCGGCAGCTATCGGAACTTTTGTTCCTTTGGAGCAGGCAGGAGGCGATTTGCAGCAGCTTGATTTCCGTCTGGAAATAGACGGCAAGGAAGTGCAGCATGGCAATACCTCGGATATGCTTTTCAAAGTGGATGAGATCATTGCATACGTCAGCCGCTTTATGACGCTGAAAATAGGCGACCTGTTGTTTACGGGAACTCCCGCAGGCGTAGGTCCGGTACAGATAGGACAGCATTTGGAAGGATACCTCGGAGAAGATAAGTTGCTCGACTTTTATATTCGTTGAGTCAATTTATTACGATATGTTTATCAAACGTTGCTGGTTGCTTTGTTGCTTTATCGCTTTTCTTCTTCCGGTTTCAGCGCAGGAATTCATTACGCTGAACTGGCAGGAATTGTCTTCTGCACAAACGCTTCCCGTAGTGACGCGCGAACTTCCTTTGGGAAAAGACTTCCGTTCCTTCACCTATCAGGTGGAAATAGAGTTTCCGGAATATCAGAAGTTAAACCGGAGTGAGGTGGCGGCATTAGAGATGCGACTCGACAGTTTACGTCAGCTACCCAATGAAAATGTGGCTTTCCGGGAAGGCTTGCCGGCATCACCACAGATAAACTCTTTCATTAAAGTTTCCGCACATCGTGGTTTTCTCTCCATAAGCTTTGTTCCTGTTGTTTTTCGTGAAGGAAGTTATCAACGGCTGAATTCTTTCAAACTATCCGTGAATTCTTTTCTTAAGAAAGATAGAATAGGGGAGGAAACAGCTACCCGAAATCTGAAAACAACTTTATCCGAAGTATCTTTAAAGGATTGTACAACATCACTTCTTGCTTCCGGCCGTTGGACGAAGATAAGTGTGAGAAATACAGGAGTCTTTAAAATCACGAATGCCGAATTGAAAAAGATGGGATTCTCAAGACCCGAAAAAGTCCGCGTATTTGGTTATGGCGGTTATTTGCTGTCCCAACGTTTCAATGAACATCCGGCAGCTGACTTGCCCGAAGTTCCTTTGTTGCGTTTGTCAGATGGTGTGTTGTTTTATGGTCGTGGCACTGTATCCTGGACACCGGACAGCCAAAATACTTACTTTGTTCGCGAGCGCAACTTTTACTCTGATGAAGGGTATTACTTCCTGACTGATCGGGAGGATATTCCGGAAATGGAAACTGAAATTTTTTCTTCGTTGGAAGAGACTTCGGCCAACAGACTGACGACTTTTAATTCCTTTGCTATCTATGAAAAAGATGCATATAGTTGGGCAGGTACCGGCAGGCAGCTTTATGAAGATTATGACTATGTGGCCGGAAATACGAAAAGTTATACATTGAACTTGCCGGGCATTGTGCCGGAAGCTGCCGGATGGTTGACTACTGTCTTTGCCGCCCGCTCCATTGATGCGTCTACCAGCTACTCTGTTTCAGTGAATGGTGAACCGAAAGGCAATATCACACTGGCATCCATTGATTCCGATAATCAATATTATACCAGAGCTACTTCTGCAACGATAAATGCTTCCTGGCAAGGGACTAAGTCGGAAAATACGGTTGTAACCATCACCCATACACGCCCTTCGGGTACATCGGGGCGTCTGGATTACATTGCCTTAAACTACATGCGTACACTTACGTTGAACACTCCTTATCTTACTTTTCGCTCTTTGGCTTCCATTCATAAGGAGACAACGTTCGTTCTTTCCGGTGCCACAGCTTCTACTGTTGTGTGGGATGTCACCAATCCTGCAAACATTGGTAGAATAGAAGGCAGTTTTGCCGATGGCACCTATACATTTACTATTCCCGCAGGAGAGTTGCGTGAGTTTGTTGCCATCACTCCCGAAGCGGGAGGCTTTGATACAGTGGAAAACGTAGGTGGGGTTGCGAACCAGAATCTGCATTCTCTGGAAGCTACGGATATGATTATCATTGCTCCCGACCGGAAAGACCTGCTGGCACAGGCGGAACGACTGGCACAAGCCCATCGTGAGAAAGACGGATTGTCCGTCCTTGTCCTTACCGCTCCGCAAATCTACAATGAGTTTTCCTCCGGTACACCAGATGGAACGGCTTATCGCCGTCTGATGAAGATGTTGTATGATCGCTTCCCGAATGAAGCTGAACGTCCCAAATACTTGTTATTCTTCGGAGATTGCAGTTACGATAATCGTATGTTGACTTCTTCCTGGAAGAGTTACCGGCCTGAAAACTTTCTGCTGTCTTACCAATCAGAAGCTTCTCTGGAAGAGACTTCCTCCTATGTAACTGACGATTACTTCGGTTTTCTTGATGATGAAGAAGGGGATGATCTTACAGCCGGTATGTTGGATATTGGTATCGGACGTTTCCCCGTTCGTACAGCGGCTGAGGCAAAAGCTGCTGTAGATAAGACAATTGCTTATATGGAAAATAAACAGGCGGGTTCGTGGAAACATACAGTTTGCTATGTAGCTGATGACGGAGATAAGAATCTGCATGCTTCTCAATCTGAATTATTGGCAAGTTACACCGAGAGAAACTATCCTTCCCTGCTTGTCAACCGGATCTATGCCGATGCTTTCCATCGTGAATCTTCCGCTACCGGAGAAACTTATCCTGATGCTACGAAACGCCTCTTGCAGTTATTTAACAGGGGAATGTTGGTAGTCAACTATACAGGTCATGGAAGTACTTCTGCATGGGCGGCAGAGAATCTGCTGACGATGGCTGACATCACTAAAATGACGTCTCCCCGCCTTCCTCTATGGATTACCGCCACCTGTGACTTTACCCGTTTTGATGATATACAAACTTCTGCCGGAGAGCAGGCTTTCCTGAATACTAAAGGTGGTGCTATAGCTTTACTCACTACATCGCGGGTGGTGTATGCTTCGCAAAACTCCACGTTGAATCAGGCTTTCCTCCGTCATATTTTTTCGCGTCCCGAAGGTAAACGTTTGCGCCTTGGAGACATCATGCGGCTTTCCAAGTGCGATGAATCTTTGGCTAACGATAGGAATAAACTGAACTTCTCTCTGATTGGCGATCCTGCCCTGACTTTGGCATATCCCGATTATCAGGTGCAGGTAGACGAATTTGCGGGGGTGAATGTGGCAGAAGAAACGAGTGTCTATCCGCAGGTGAAAGCCGGTAGCAAGATTACAGTAAAAGGACGTATCCTGACTCCCGAAGGAGTTTTGGCTGAAGACTTTACCGGTACAGTGCATCCTACTGTGCTGGATAGTAAGGAAGAAGTGACGACTCTTGATAATCGTGATGAGGGAGCTTTCACTTATACCGAGCGCAGTAAAACTCTTTTCTCGGGCAGTGACTCGGTTCGTCAGGGACGGTTTGAATTTACTTTTCCCGTGCCGTTGGATATCAACTATTCCGATGAGGAAGGTTTATTGAGCCTTTATGCTCTGGATGCCGTTCATTCTCATGAAGCCGGCGGAGCTTTCGACCGCTTCCTGGTGGGTGGAACGGATGATGGCGTTTCTCTGACGGACACATTAGGACCTAAGATAACCGTTTATCTGAATACGCCGGACTTTAGTCCTGGTGGACAAACCAATACCACCCCGTTGTTTGTGGCGGAATTGGAAGATGCGGATGGTATCAATACGGTTGGCAATGGTATCGGGCATGATCTTTCGCTTTGTATCGACGGCAGTGCGGTGCTGACTTATAATCTGAATGATTATTATACTCCGGTAGCGGGAGACTATACCCGGGGAATGGTATACTTTTCTGTGCCCGAACTCACTGAGGGCAAACATACGTTGTCGTTCCGTGCCTGGGATTTGCTGAATAATTCCTCTACAAAGACTTTGGAGTTTGAGGTGGTTCGCGGATTGCGTCCCGGTCTGTTCTCTGTTATTTGTACACAAAGCCCTGCCCGTGAAAGTACTACATTCGTTCTTTCTCACAATCGCCCCGGTTCCACGCTTGCGGTCCGTATGTCCGTATACGATTTTGCCGGACGGGAAATGTGGACACATCTGGAGAAGGGAGTATCCGAAGGACAAACTTATTATGTGGAATGGGACTTGTGCAGTAATGGCGGGCAACGTCTGGCACCGGGTGTTTATCTGTATCGTGCATCTATTGTCTCCGACGGTAGTCGCGAAAGTACGAAATCACAGAAAATCATTATCCTGTCACAATAAACAGGGGGATTCTCTGTTTTATTAGTATTGTTATTAGAAATCATAAGTATCTCAATTGAAAGAAGTAACTAAATTCTCCTCCTCCCAAAAGGAGGGAAATTAAGTTAGATTTTGTTTTTTATATTTGAGATCGTATTATAAATAATATCGTATGAAGAAATACATCTTGCTATTACTCATAGCTTTCTTGTCCGTACACCTTCTTGCCCAGGATAAGAATCAGTTTAATCCCGTTAATACCGGTGTTAACTCTTTGGGTATTGCCCCTGACTCCCGTGGCGGTGGTATGGGAGATGTGGGTGCGGCTACAGATCCGGACGTAAACTCTCAATACTGGAATCCGGCTAAGTATCCGTTTACGATCAGCCGTGCCGGAGTAGCGGTTTCCTATACACCTTGGTTGCGCAAGTTGGTGAATGATATTGATCTGGCATATCTGGCAGGCTACTACCGTATCGGAGATTATCAGGCTGTCAGCGGTTCTTTGCGTTATTTCTCTTTGGGTGAAGTGCCCGTAGCATATCAGGATGAAAATTCTCCCGGATATACCATTAAACCTTATGAAATGGCGGTAGATGTGGCGTACTCCCGCATGCTTTCCGAACATTTCTCTGCTGCGGTTGCCTTGCGATACATTTATTCCGACCTGGCGTACAGGGAAGATGAAGAAGTTTCCGCCGGCTCTGCTTTTGCTGCCGATATTGCCTTCTATTATACGAATTACGTCATACTTGCCCAACGGGAGTGTATGCTTTCTTTCGGACTGAATGCTTCCAATATCGGTACGAAGATTTCTTATGATAGTGGTAATACCAGCCAGTTCTTGCCTACCAACTTACGTTTGGGTGCTTCCCTGTTATTCCCGATAGATGATTATAATACAATCGGAGTTAGTTTTGATGCCAATAAGTATATGGTTCCTACCCGTCCTGTTCGTGGAGAAGATGAGTCGCAGGAAGAGTATGAAGAGCGTTTGGACCGTGATTATAATGATATTTCTCCCATTAAGGGTATTTTCAAATCTTTCAGTGATGCCCCCGGCGGCTTCAAGGAAGAATTGCAGGAGATACAGTGGTCTTTGGGGTTGGAATATACTTATCACGAACAGTTTTCCATTCGTGGTGGCTATCATTGGGAACATGAGAACAAAGGAAACCGCAAATATTTTTCTTTTGGTGCAGGATTCAAGATGAGCGTATTCTCGTTGGATGCTGCTTATCTGGTATCTACGGCACAGAGCAATCCGCTCGACCAGACACTTCGTTTTACGTTAGGTTTTGATCTGGATGGGATAAAGGACTTGTTCGGACGTCGCAGAAGATGAATCAGCTACGAGCTACGCGTTACGGGCTACAAGTGCCTTGCGGCAGAAGGGGGGAGTGGTGTGTAGTGTATTATTAGCTGTATATATCGGACGCGCAGCATCTATATACCGGATGCGTTGCACCTATATATCGGATGTGTAGTATCTATATATCCAACGTTACCGATATATAGATGCTAAAAGAGGAATCGGACTTGCCTGAAATTAGATTGCTTGTTGTGGATGATAATAAGCAATCTAATCATTCATAACATTGCTTATTCCGGATCATAAGACTGCTTGTTTTCAGATGTTATTCAATACATTATGTGTTTTTCCTTCTTTCAGTCTTTCAGCTTATCTCAAACTCCCTGTTCATCGGCATTCCGGCTGAAATATACCTGAAACAGCTATAAAGCTGGAAGTTTCAGCCGGAATGCCGATGAATAGGGGGAGTCAGTGAGAACTGAAAGAACGGGAAGAGTTTTTTTCAAAAATAGAGGGTGTCGGATGATGGTTCATTTTATTCAGAACCGTACGTCAACGTTTCCGGTGAATTCCTGCCAAAAGCCTCATGAAACTTTCCATTTCAGATATTTATTCCGTATTTTTGTCCGTGAAGATCTATTGTTAAACCGAGAAAGAAATCCGTATGAGGAAACTAAAGGTGTTTTTGGCAGTCTTGTTAGCATCCCTATCCCTGCATATCCATCCCAGTGAAATTGATTCTTTGCTTCGTGAACTTGATATGTCTATCAGAAACCGTCCTCAATATACCCTGAAACGCCAGGAACAAATAGATGCCTTGCAACGAAAACTCCGGCTGTCTCATTCCGATCAGGAGCGTTATGATCTTTACCGCGAATTATTTGGCAAATATCGCTCTTACCGTATGGACTCGGCTCTATGGGTGGCCAATCAGCGCGTAGAACTTGCCAAGCGCATGAAGAATCCCCTTTACATTCGTTCGGCTGAACTGAATATTGCCGAAGTAATGATAGGAGTGGCCATGTATAAGGAAGGGCTGGAAATACTGGATGGAATCAAGTCCGCTGATCTGGACGCTTCCGGCGTTTCCTATTATTATTATCAGTATCATCAGGTTTATACGCTGATGGCGGATTATGCTTTCTCTGATCAGATGAAAGAACATTACCGGGGGTTGGCATACCAATATAAAGATTCTATTATCAGTATGCGCCGTCCCGGTTCACAGGGTTATCTGTTGATGATGAGTGAGAAATTGCTGTATGAAGAAAAGTATGATGAGGCCATAGAGATACTGAAAAGTTGCTACAAGACACATGAAGAGAAGGGGTACAGTGTTGCCATTCCTTCTATCGGTCTCGCCAATGCTTATGCCTTTATGGGCAATACTGAATTGCAGAAGAAATATCTGGCTATTTCGGCTATTGCCGATATTCAGGCGGCAACGAAGGAATACATCTCCTTGTGGAAGTTAGCGAACCTTCTGTTTCAGGAAGGAGATATAAAACGTGCTTATACCTATATAGAATGTTCTATGCAAGATGCCACCTTCTGCAATGCACGCTATCGTACGCAGGAGATTTCGGAACTGCTTCCCGTTATCAGTCGGACGTACGAAAACAAGTTGAAGGAGGAGAAAACACAAATGGTTGCCCTGGTCATTCTGACATCTGTCTTGCTGATCATATTGCTGATTGCTCTGATGTTCATTTTCTATCAGATGAAGCGGCTGAATGTAGCCCGGAAAGCGGTGAACACTATGAATGAGGAACTTAAACATATCAATTCTGATCTGCATACACTGAATGATAAGTTGCAGGAATCCAATCAGGTGAAGGAAGAATATATCGGCTATGTATTCAATATGTGCTCTCTATATATCAACAAGCAGGAAGAACAACGGAAAATGCTTGCCCGTAAAATCAAAACCGGGCAATTGGATGATTTGTATAAGACTGTCAATTCCTCTTCTTTTGTTGCCAATGAGTTGAAAGAATTCTTCTACACGTTCGATAGTGTGTTCCTGAAACTCTATCCTAAGTTCATAGAACAGTTCAATACTTTACTTCAGGAAGATGAACGCATCTGTCCGAAGGAAGGTGAACTGCTGACCCCCGAGTTGCGCGTCTTTGCTCTGATCAGATTGGGTATTACAGATAGTGGGAAGATTGCGAACTTCCTTCATTATTCTGCCCAGACGGTGTACAACTATCGTCTGAAAGTGCGGAACAAATCTTTGCTTTCCAAGGATGAATTTATGGAAGCTGTACAGCAAATAGGCTAATAAAATCTCTTTCTTTTTTCCTCAAATGTCTACTTAAATCTACTTTTCTGACTCATGTAGGGAAGTGGCTTTGTATTGTATTTCAATTACTTATCATTTTAAAGCGTCTACTTATATCTACTTTACGTATCTACTCAGCTCTCTTACCCGGAAAGTTATACTCTACCTTTGCCGTAGAAATTAAAGTTAACAATAGATTTTCTTTGGGTATTGGTTTTTATCGGGTAAACAGGTTACACGAGGATTATAGAAAAAAGTCTGTGCCGTGTGCGGGCGAACAGAGATTCGCCCCTACAGGTACAGAGGTAAGAGAAAATTATTTTTTTATTAATTATAATAATAACCTTATGAAAAACATTTTTAGACTTGTCAAGGGACTTCTCCCTTTGTTGGGATTACTACTATCCCTGTCGCTTTCAGCACAAGACATCGTGGTGAAAGGGCATGTGAAGGATGCTACCGGTGAATCGGTTATCGGAGCTAACATTCTTATTAAAGGTACTTCTATAGGTACTATTTCCGATGTGGACGGCAATTTTACACTGAAGGCGGCTACCGGAAATGTACTTACCGTCACCTGTATCGGTTATAAAGGACAGGAAATCACCGTGACAGACAAACCTCTCATTGTCGTTACCATGCAGGAAGGCAGCGAGTTGCTGGACGAAGTAGTAGTCATCGGCTACGGACAGGTGAAGAAAGGCGACGTGACCGGATCTTTGCTGACCGTGAAACCGGATGAGCTGAACAAAGGTAAGCAATTGACTGCTGAAGATGCTCTGGTGGGTAAAGTTGCCGGTGTGAATATCGTGCCGGGCAATGGTGCACCGGGTAGCGGCGGTACCATCCGTATCCGTATGGGAGCCTCTTTGTCGGCAGATAATGATCCGCTGATTGTTATCGATGGAGTACCCGTAAGCAATACTTCTATCAGTGCCATCAATCCGAACGACATTGCTTCCTTTACAGTATTGAAGGATGCTTCTGCCACAGCTATTTACGGTTCGCGTGCTTCCAATGGTGTCATCATTATCACTACCAAGAAGGGAAGTGCCGACGGTACCTCCCGTCCTTCCTTCAACTATAACGGAAACATGACAGTAAGCAATGTATATCAGTATATGGATGTACTGTCTACTGAAGAATTCCGTCAGGCTTTTGCCGAGCATGCCAATGCTCCGGAGACTTTCAAGCTGGGCAATGCAGATGTAGACTGGCAGAAAGAAATCTATCGCGTGGCACTGGGTACGGATCATAACTTGTCCATGACCGGATCTTTGAAGAATATGCCTTACCGTGTATCCGTAGGATATACTAACCAGAATGGTACATTGAAGAATAATAACTACGAGCGTATCAACGCCAGTGTAGGTCTGTCTCCGAAGTTCTTTGATAAACATCTTTCTGTAGATATTAACGTCAAGGGAAGTATTGAGAATAATCAACCGGTTTCAACAGGCGTGATTGGCAGTGCCATCTCTTTTGATCCTACCCGTCCTGTTTACGAAGACTATGAAGGTAATGTAGGTCTGGGATATTATACATGGATGAATGGCGGTAAACCCATCACGCTGGCCGCTGCGAATCCGGTTGCCGATCTGGAACTGGCTGACAAACTCGAAAAAACAAAACGTTCTATCGGTAACATTGCCCTCGACTACAAGGTGCACGGATTGGAAGACCTGCGCTTCAATCTGAATATGGGCTATGACATCCAGAAGAATGACAATCGTGAAAATGTGCCCGATCTTGCTCCCTCCATGTACACTGGTAATCAGAATGACGGTACGGGCAAACGCTATAAATACCATCAGACCAAGCGCAACACCTTGCTCGATTTCTATGCCAATTACGATAAGGAACTGAAAGATCATCACATCAATGTCATGGGTGGTTATGGCTGGCAACGTTTCTGGTATAAGAATAATAGTGTAACCACCGACACCGAAGGCAAAGAACTGGCTACCCCCCAGCATGCCGAAGCCGAACTTTACCTGCTTTCTTTCTATGGACGTGTAAACTACTCCTGGAAACAACGCTACATGTTGACAGCTACTCTGCGTGCAGATGCTTCTTCACGTTTTTCTCCCGATAACCGTTGGGGGTATTTCCCTTCAGTTGCGGCAGCCTGGCGTGTGAACGAAGAGGCTTTCCTCTCTAACTTCAAAGCCTTGTCCGATTTGAAACTCCGTTTGAGCTACGGCCAGACCGGTCAGCAATCCATCGGGTCATACTATCAGCATCTGCCGACTTATACGGCATCTTATGACGAATCCCGCTATTACTTCGGTGATCAATGGTACACTACTTACCGTCCCAATGGCTACGATGCCAACATCAAGTGGGAGACTACCGAAACTTATAATATCGGTATCGACTATGGTTTCCTGAACAACCGCATCTCCGGTACGATTGATTACTACTGGCGTACTACCAAAGACCTGCTGAATAAGATATTCGTTCCTGCCGGAAGCAACTTTACCAATATGATTGAAACCAATATCGGTAATATGAAGAGTAAAGGTCTGGAAATCGGTATCAACGTGATTCCCGTGAAGAATAAGGATTGGGAATGGACTGTCAGCGGTAATTTTACCTGGAATACTTCCGAAATTACAAAGCTGAACACCATTGACCGTGAAGACAACTATGTGAAGACAGGTAATGCCGGTGGTACGGGTAAATATCTGCAAGTCCACATGGTAGGCGAAACTCCGAATACTTTCTACCTGTTGCAACAGGCTTATGATGATAATGGTAAGCCGCTGGATGGCAAATATATCGCAAAAGATGGTTCCGTCACCAGCAGCGAAGAAGATGCCAACAAGTACGTGACCGGCAAAAGCTCCAAAGCTCCTTACTACTGCGGTCTTTCTACCCGTCTGACATACAAGAACTGGGATTTGGGTATCAACGGACATGGAAGCTTCGGTGCTTATGTTTATAACTATGTGAAAGCCTCCGATTCTTTGGACGGACTTTATGGCGGAACCGGCGTTTCCAGCAATATTCTGCGTTCTACCCTTGAAACCGGATTTACGCAGGATCGCATCTATACCGATTACTTCCTGGAGAAAGGCGACTTCTTCCGTATCGACAACATTACGTTAGGACATACCTTCGATAAGTTGTGGAACGAAAAGACCTCTCTTCGTCTCTCTTTCACCGTGCAGAATGTATGTACACTGACAGGCTATAGCGGTCTTGACCCGGAAATTTATAGCGGCATCGATAAGAACATCTATCAGCGCCCGCGTATGTTCATGCTGGGAGTAAATCTTAATTTTTAATTCATGAAAAATCAGAAAACAATGAAAACGAAATATTTCAAGTTAGCAAGTATATGTCTGGTATCTCTCTTCCTTCTTTCTTCTTGTCTGGGAGATTTGGATACATTGCCTTTGGACGACAATGAATTGGTGGGCGAGAAGGTTTATTCTACGCCTGAGGGATACATCGGAGTATTGGCAAAGTGTTACGCCAGCCTTATCCAGACCGGACAAAAGGGTGGTGATGGCGGAAACGGCGACGTGCCGGGTATTGATGAAGGTTATAGTGGCTATACACGTGCTCTGTTCTATTTGCAAGAGGCTTGTACGGATGAGATCGTTTTCCATTCCGGTGGCAGTCATGGAAGTTTGTCACTGTTGTATATGAACTGGGACCCTTCGACAAAGATTATTTGCTATTCATATTATCGTCTGTATATGGCCATTAACTACTGTAATGAGTTCTTGCGCGAAAGTACGGAAGGGAAATTGAAAGACCGTGGCGTATACGATGCTTTGCAGGCTGAAATGCCTTATTACCGTGCCGAAGCACGCTTCATCCGTGCTTATTGCTACAGCATGATTTGCGACTTGTACGGTTCGGGTCCTTTCATTGATGAAACGATGGATGTAGGTACGATTCCTCATCAGAAGACCCGCCAGGAAATCTACGACTATGTGATTTCCGAAACGGAAGAACTGACAACCTTGCTGAAAGAACCGAAGCGGAATGAATATGGCCGTGTGGATCGTGTATCGGCTTGGTTTCTCCTGGCACGTGTCTATCTGAATGCCGAAACATGGGTAGGCAAGAATGAATATACCAATGCTTATAAATATGCCAAGAAAGTGATTACGGAAGGTAATTATCCGTTGACTTCTGATTACCGTCACATCTTCCTGGCAGATAACAATACTTGCTCCGAAATTATCTGGCCTTTGGTGCAGGATGCTGACTATGCACAGAGCAGTGCCGGAACCAACTTCCTGATTAAAGCATTGATGAATGGTCCGATGGATAGCTATATAAAAACCGGAGTAGGTAGCCGTGGTTGGGGTAATGCCCGTGTGAAGGTGGCGCTTGTAGATAAGTTTGATGAGGCTGACCAAACCTTCTATGAAAATGATCCCTGGGGAGATAATAAGAAAGATAAGCGTGCACAGTTCTTTACTATCGGTCATACAAAGGAAACCTGGGTAGAAGGTAAGGCTTTCCAGAAGACTTTTGAGAATGGTTATGCGTGCATCAAATGGAGAAATGTAACCAGGGACCGTAAGGAATTGGTAGATGGTGGTACTAAGTATTCGTCTGTAGACCTCCCGATGTTCCGTACGGCAGATGCTTACCTGATGGCTGCTGAGGCTATTCTTCGCGGGGCTGCGGAAGGCACGCGTGCTGAGGCGCTGGGTTATGTGAATGAAATCAGAGACCGTGCTTATATGTCTGGTAACTATGGTGACGGGGTATCCGGTCGTATTACCGACGGCCAGTTGAATCTGGACTTCATTCTGGATGAAAGAGCCCGTGAGATGAATATGGAGTTGGTGCGTCGCACAGACCTGATCCGCTTTGGCAAATTCACAAAAGGATATAACTGGGACTGGAAAGGTAGCAGCGACGGTGAAGTTGGTACGTATGTGGGTAAAGATGTGAACGATAAGTACAAATTGTATCCCATTCCGCAGGATGAGTTTACCACGAACCCGTATCTGACACAGAATCCGGATTATCAGAAATAAGGATGAAGGTTGATTCATTACAATAGGGTTATGAGCTAAATGATAAATAATCTTTTAGACGCGGATGACACGGATGACGCGGATTTTTTTTTATCCACGTTTATAGCGCAGCCTTTTAAATCCGCGTTATCCGTGTCATCCGCGTCTAAAAAATAATATACCGAATGGCGCTAATCACTTATCACCAAACACTAATCACTTTTGTTCTTTTCTTTTCCGTTTTTACTAATACAATAATAAATACATTAAAAATAACAACTTGTTTATGAGAATGAAACGAACTCTTTTTTCAATCGTCCTGTTAGCCGCTTTTGCTGTGCAAGGCTTATATGCACAAGCTACACGCGAAGAAATCTTCAATGATATTGCAACGACAGGTGGTGTATATTACGCTTACCCCGGTCCTTCGGGCGTCCAGACCAAGGCTCCGAAAGGTTATGAACCGTTCTATATCAGTCACTATGGCCGTCATGGTTCCCGCTGGCTAATTGCGGATGAAGACTACGTCCGCGTGATGGAAGTATTTGAGAAAGCCCATGCAGCCGGAGCATTAACCGATTTGGGCGAAGATGTCCGTAAACGTCTGGACATTGTCTGGGCAGATGCCAAAGGACACGGCGGCGACCTCAGTCCGGTAGGAGTGAAGCAACAACGAGGCATTGCCGAACGTATGTATCAGGCATTCCCTGAAGTATTTAAAGGCGAACCGCAAATGTCTGCCCGCTCTACCGTAGTTATCCGTTGCGTGCTCAGCATGGATGCATTCTGCGAACGCCTGAAGGAATTCAACCCGAAGATGCGGATTGAGCGCGAATCCAGCAATAAATATATGGATTACCTAAATTTCCATACACAGGAAGCTATGAAGTTTACTTCACGCAAAGGGCCTTGGTATGAGGAATTCCGTAAGTTCGAAGAAGAACATGTCCGTCCGGAACGTCTGATGAATACACTGTTCAATAGCAAAGAGTATATTCGTAAGAATGTGAATCCTGAAGAATTGATGCGCGGTCTGTATTGGGTTGCTTCTGATATGCAGAACGTGGAACCGGAGGTTTGTTTTTATGATATCTTTGAGAAGCAGGAATTATTTGATATCTGGCAGATACATAACTATAAGAACTATGTATGCGACGGCCCTTCGCCCATGACGAACGGACTGATGCTGGCAAATGCTAAATCTCTGGTTGAGAATATTATGGATTCGGCAGACGCGGCGATTGCCTCCGGTACAAACTCGGCCACTTTCCGCTTCGGACACGACGGTAATGTTATTCCTCTGGTAGGCTTGCTGAGACTGGAGAACTGTTATAATGAAGAGTCCGATCCAGCTAAATTCTATCAGGCATGGTGTAACTTCAAAATGGTGCCTATGGCTGCCAATGTGCAGATTGTTTTCTTCCGTAAGAAAGGCAGTGCAGACGATATCATCGTGAAGTTCATGCTGAACGAGAAAGAAGTGAGTATCCCGGTGAAGACCGACATCGCTCCTTTCTATCACTGGAAGGATGTCAGGGCATTCTACAAAGACCTGCTGTCCCAACTGCCGGATAGACCGTAAATCATAAGGAATACGGAATAGAACGCAAATTACACAGGTTACGCAATTTCTTTCAGGCCCCTATCGGTTGCCTTATATAAGACGAAAAATTGCGTAATTTGTGTAATTTGCGTTCTGTCTTTATTCCCCACTTGCTTTTTTTTCCGTACTTTCGTGCATTCATCCAATAAAATAAAAGAAGAACGATATGAAAATACGTGTAGGCTTTGGCTTCGATGTACACCAGTTGGTGGCAGGACGTGAACTCTGGTTAGGCGGTATCCGCCTGGAGCATGAGAAAGGATTACTCGGACATTCGGATGCCGACGTGCTGATTCATACCATTTGCGATGCCTTGCTGGGAGCCGCCAATATGCGTGATATCGGTTATCATTTTCCCGATACCGCAGGAGAGTTCAAGGACATAGACAGCAAAATATTACTGAAGAAAACCGTAGAACTGATTGCAACCAAAGGCTATTCCGTGGGCAACATTGATGCAACCATCTGTGCAGAACGCCCCAAACTGAAATCCCATATTCCCGCCATGCAGCAGACGCTTGCCAAAGTAATGGGAATAGATGAAGACGACATCTCCATCAAAGCTACTACTACGGAAAAGCTTGGTTTTACCGGTCGCGAAGAAGGTATCTCAGCTTATGCAACAGTTTTGATAACCAAAGAATAATACTGATTTCAACCTAATAAACTACCTAAAAACTAATTACTAACAACATGAAGAGAATTTCTTTAACCCTTTGTCTGGCTTTTCTGACAGTTCTGTTCTGCCAGGCACAGGTTGCCCCCTTAAAGTTTAACAAGAACGGAGAGTTTAAAATCGTCCAGTTTACCGACATCCATTTTCAGTATCACAATCCAGCTTCAGCCATTGCCTTGAAGCGTATCAATGAAGTTCTGGATGCCGAACGTCCCGATTTGATTGTTTTTACCGGAGATGTAGTTTATGCACCGCCTGCTGATACAGCCATGCGAGCCGTACTTGATTGTGCTTCCTCCCGTAAGATACCTTTTGTCGTGACTTTCGGTAACCATGATAACGAACAAGGTAAAACACGTGCCGAATTATACGATATAATCCGTTCCATGCCTTACAACATCCAGCCCGACCGTGGTAGCGTTGAGTCTCCCGACTACGTCCTCACCGTGAAATCTTCGGATGGTAAGAAAGATGCTTCAGTGCTCTATTGCCTGGATTCTCACTCGTACTCCAAATTACCGGATGTGAAAGGGTATGACTGGCTTACCTTTGATCAGGTGAACTGGTATCGTCAACAAAGTGCAGCTTTTACCGCTAAGAATAACGGAAAGCCTTTGCCTGCTTTGGCATTCTTCCACATCCCGCTGTCCGAATACAACGAAGCAGCTTCTGATGAGAACGCCATCCTTTATGGTACGCGTATGGAGAAAGCTTGTTCAGCTGCTATTAATACCGGTATGTTTGCCGCAATGAAGGAAGCAGGTGATGTAATGGGTACTTTTGTCGGACATGACCATGATAATGACTATTCAGTCATGTGGAAAGGCATCGTACTGGCTTATGGACGTTTCACAGGTGGTAATACGGAATATAACCATTTATCTAACGGTGCACGCGTAATTGTGTTGAAGGAGGGGGAACGTACCTTTACTTCCTGGATACGCCTGAAAGGTGGTGAGTTAAAAGATAAAACAGTCTATCCCGACAGCTATGTAAAGGATGACTGGCGTAAACGTCCGCTGGTTACGGAGTAATACAGCAAGGAAAGTATATATTCAAATAGTTGAGGCTGAATCAAAAATCCTAGTTTGATTCAGCCTTTGTATGTTATGACAATCTTATAAAGAATGATGTCATTTTGTGAAAGAGGATTACTTTACTTTTACAATAATCTGTGTGAATGATCGCGGAGCAAATGAATATGTTATTTTCTCACCGGAAGTTTTTATTTCTTCTTTCTTTATATCAACGTTCTGTTCGTTTACAGAGTTTGTAATATTTGTATTTGCTCCTGATACAATATTGGCTGTCGCTTTTTTATCGAAAGAGCCGGTTTGAGAAAGGATATCAGCTGTAATAGCTTTGTCTTTATTACGGTTAACGACATTGATCACTACTTCGTTCCGTGAAGGTTCATAAGTGGATGAAACGTCCAGATAAGGAACTTCTTTATATTTATCAGTAGAATATGCCGGACTTTTTATGTATATGTCCAGTGCTTTTCCACGGCAATTATTGGCAAAAAGATAGAGTGGGTAATAAGTGGTTTGCTTCCATAATTTATCATTGTCAACACGCATCGGAGCAATGACATTTACTAATTGCGCCATATTGGCCATCTTGACAATGTCGCAAGTACGTAAGAATATATTAAGGTATTGCGCTACAATAAGAGCGTCCTGTAAATCATATATTTCCGATAGGGTATTGTCAGTACCTCCGAATGTCCGAGTCCATGCATTCCATTCGTCGAAAGCTATAAAAACATCTTTGGAAGAACGATTCTTCATTTTCGCTTCCTTTATCTGTTGTTCTACAATACGGATGTAGTTCTCTACTTCAATAGTATTTGTCAGATATGTGTAGTAATCTGAGGTGTTGTGCGAATAATGATGAAGAGAGATGTAATCGATGTAGTTATACATTTCGTCCAGTATTGTCCGGTTCCATTTATTCCAGTCGGCATCGTAATTGCTTGAACCGCTGGCAATGAGCTTGATGTCTTTATCAATCCAGCGCATTAATTTTGCTGTTTCTATTGCCATTTTAGAATAATCTTCGGGTGATTTGTGTCCCATTTGCCACGGACCGTCTACTTCATTGCCTAACCCCCAATACGTTACTTTATGCGGTTTTTCAAATCCATTTTTACGGCGAAGGTCTGAGTAGTATGTTCCTTTCTCCACATTGCAGTATTCCACCCAATTTCGTGCTTCATCCAATGAACCGGTTCCCAGATTGACACAGAAATAAGGTTCCACTTTTGCTTTGCGGGCAAATTGAATGAATTCATCTGTTCCTATCATATTACTTTCTTTACCTCCCCAAGCCAGGTCAATCCGAGTAGGGCGTTTGCTACGATCTCCAATACCATCTTCCCAATGGTAACCTGAAACGAAATTCCCTCCGGGCCATCGTAAGATGGAAACTTTTAACTCTTTTGTCTGTTCGATGACGTCTTTGCGAAAGCCATCTTCATCTGCCTGAATAGACTTCGGGTCATAAATACCTCCATATATACCTTGTCCCAGATGTTCCGAAAAGTTTCCGTATAGATGAGGATTGATCTGGTCAATTACGCGATCTGTGTCTATTTTTATAATTGCTCTTTCTTGAGCAATCGTCTCATTGGGAAATAGGAATAAGAGAGAAGCAAATAATAAATTATACTTTTTCATAATGGTTGAATTAATAGATTTATAATAATACGGGAGTGTTGTTAACCGCTGCAAACATACATATAACACTCAAAAGTAATCATTCAAAAAATACTAGAAATCATTCAAACGCCTGAAATAACAGATTATTGATACTTAATGACGGCTTATTTTCACTGGTATTTGAATGAGGGGGATATCTTTGCATTACGATGTTGTTAACCCTCGTTAATGTTTTTATTGAACCTGTTTTATTAATCTTTAAAACTAATAAGATGATGAACGATTTCTTTAGTAACAAGCTTCGCTTGTTGAAATTTATTCTCTTATCAATAGCCTTAGGAAATTTCTTCATATCAGAAGGCTATGCAACGACAAAGTCTGTTGTTATTACTCAGCAAGAGAAAACAGTAAAAGGGAAAGTTACCGATGACAATGATGAACCTTTGATAGGGGTGTCAGTGCGGGTTGCCGGTACGAGTGCAGGTACTGTTACTGACTCTGATGGAATGTTTCAGTTGAATGTTGCTGGTACCGACGTTTTGGAATTTTCTTACGTAGGCTATAAAACTGTAAAAGTTATAGCTGGAAATAAACCATTTCTTTCTGTTATATTGAAAGAAGATCAGGAAATTCTGGATGAGATTGTTGTTGTGGGATATGGAACTAAACGTAAAGGGAGTATTGCTGCGGCAGTCACTACTATTGGTACAGAAGATATCGCCCGTACTACTTCTTCGACTGTTTCTGGAGCATTGGTTGGTAAAATAGCCGGTATCACTACCCGACAGAAGTCGGGACAGCCGGGTAGCGGTACTTCTATTCAGATCAGAAATATGGGTACTCCTCTCTTTGTGATAGATGGTATTATAAAAGATGAGGCACAGTTTAATAATCTGGATGTAAATGATATTGAGAACATTTCTATACTGAAAGATGGAGCAGCTGCCATCTATGGAGTAAAAGCAGCGAATGGAGTCGTACTGGTTACTACAAAAAATGGTTCTAAGAACCAAAAGGCAGCCGTAACTTTGGACTTCAATTACAGTTGGCAATCATGGACTTCTTATCCCAGAATGTTGAATGCGTATGAATGGCAATATGCTAATTATATGAAGGAGGCTAATCTGGGTACCCTGTCAGTTTCTCCGGATGTGGCTAGAGCTGAATTGGAAAAATGGCGTACGGGATATTATAATCCAGAAACTGGCGAAGACTATCGTGGATTTGATTGGGGAGATAACTATGTTAGTAATGCAGCACCTCAATCATACATACATGCAAACCTGAGTGGTGGTGGAAATAAGACCACCTATTATTTATCAATCAGTAATATTGACCAGGATGCGGTTTTCAAGGATTATAATTTTCAACGTACTAATATTCAGTCTAATTTCAATATTGATATCAGTGAGAAACTGAAGTTGGGTTTCCGGTTGAACGGACGTTTGGAGAATCGTACTAATCCAGCTCTTCCGGGTAGTGATGATTATGCAAATGCCCGTCAGGCGGTTTTTAATCTTCCGCCCATTTATCGTCCTTATGCAAATGATAACCCCAACTATTTGAATAATGTACCCGGTGCTTCTGGTCTTAACCTGGCTGCACTAACTACTGATAATGCAGGTAAATCAGATAACAATACTACCGTGGTACAGATTGATTGGGATATGGAGTGGAAAACACCCATTAAGGGGCTGACGGGGAAAGGCATTTTCTCCTATTGGACCTCTCAGAATAAGGTGAATAATCTGGAGAAAGGTTGGAAAGAGTATACTTATGACAGGGCTGCGGATGAATACATTGTAGCCTATGATAAATCAGCTGCTAATGAAACTTGGATGGAAAGATTTGATACGACTATCAAAGAGTTTTCCGGACAGTTTCTGCTAAATTATGACAATATGTTTGGTAAACATCATGTAACAGGTGTAGGTGGTTTTGAGTTTACCAAACGGGATTATCATTCGCTGAATGTACAGCAACATCCAGTTGAAAATGAATTTATAGATCTTATATCAACTAATGATAACAACTTGGTAAGCGAGAATAAAGCTATAACTTCTACAGCCAGCTGGGTATTCCGTGCAGGTTATGATTATGAAAACCGTTATATTCTTGATTTATCGGCCCGTTATGATGGTTCATGGAAATTCCCGAAAGGCAACCGATGGGGCTTTTTCCCCTCAGTTAGTGCGGCATGGCGTATTTCGGAAGAGAATTTTTTTAAGAATTCATCTATAAGTAGCTGGTTTTCGAATCTGAAGTTGAGAGCGTCGTATGGTATGATGGGAGATGATAATCTGGGCGGTTTGTATCCTGACTTTGCATACCTTTCTGGGTATACTTATTACAAAGGTCAGTCACTTATGCCTGATGACCCGTTCAGTTCTGTGAAAAGTAAAAAAGTAATAGGCTCGGCACCTAAGGGAATTCCTGTAACCACCATTTCATGGATGAAAATTAAATTGATGAATGTCGGTATTGATTTTGGCTTCTTTGATAATCGGCTTACAGGAGAGTTTGACCTCTTTAAACGTATGCGTGATGGTATTCCGGGTACACCGAGTGATATTATGTTTCCGTTGGAGACAGGTTTGAGTGCTTTACCTGAGAATATGAATTCAGATATGACGGTAGGATTCGATGCATTTGTGAAATGGAATGATAAAGTTGGAGATTTAAAGTATAGTGTTGGGGCTAATATAACATTTGCCCGGCAGAAAAATGGTAAACGTCATGGAGAAATATTCGGTAATGCATGGGATAAATATCGTTGGGCACAATCCAATCGCTGGTCCAATGTAGTGCTGAATACAGATCAGGGTAATGCCGGAGGTGTATGGATGTGGGAAGTTATCGGTCGTTTTGAAACACAGGAACAGATTGATAGTTATCCGGTTGATCAGGACGGTCAAAATAATGCTACTGTTCGTCCAGGTGACGTAATACTTCGTGACGTCAATGGTGATGGAATTATCAATGATTTTGACGAACGCCCTCAAGCCTATGCATCAGCTGACTGGCCCTGGGATTCAAGCACATCCAATAAGAATCCGTTGATTTCAATGGGCATTAATGTAGGCTTTGAATGGAAAGGATTTGATGTGGCTGCTGACTTTGCCGGTGGTTTTAAAAATACATTTGTTGCTGACTGGGATTTGAAGTGGGGTGTAACGCGCAGCGTGAATGGATATTACTATAACAATATTGACGTATGGAGGCATGAAGATATTTTTGATCCGAAGTCTCCTTGGATTCCAGGGAAATTCCCGGCCTTGCGTGGACAGGAAAGTCATTCGGGGCGTTGGTGGAACAGTTTCTATACGAGAGAAGTTAATTACCTGCGTCTCCGTAATCTTGTAGTTGGCTATTCTTTACCCAAAAACTGGATAAGAAAGGTAGGTATGGAACAATGCCGCATATATTTCCAAGGAACCAATCTTTTCTGTCTGAGTTCGTTGCATGATTATGGTTTTGATCCTGAAATTTCAACAGTGAATGGTCAGGACTATCCGCAACATAAGGTATTGACATTAGGTGTTAACGTTAAATTTTAAAAGAAGAGCATAAATATGAAAACAAAAATATTAGTATATGCATGTGTCGCTTTGTTGAGCTTTACCTCGTGTGAAGACTGGTTGAGTCAGAATGATCCCAAAGAATTATCCGAGGATCAAGCATATTCATCTGTTGCCAGTATCAGTAGTATTGCTGCAAATTTATACGAGCGCATCAAGTTGGACCAGAACTTTGCTTCGGATAATGAATCTTATGATATATGCAGGTGGGATGAGGCTACCAGTAATAGTTATTATTGGCAATTTTCGAGTAATGTTGGTCGTACCTACCGTAATTACTATGATTATAATCTGATAAGGGATATCAATATTCATATCAGGAATTTGTCAGAGAAAACCTCACATTTGCCTGAAAATCAACGTGCTTATTTTCTTGGTGAAGCACGTTTTCTAAGAGCATTTACTTACTTCAATATGGTGAAAAATCTGGGAGGTGTACCTTTAATTACAGAAGTGTACGATTATAGTACTACTCCGATAGAATATGCTAAACCCCGTGATACAGAGGCAGCCGTATATGAGTTTGTTGCGACAGAAATGGATGAAGTGAAAGAGGCGCTTGATATTGCTCCGCAGGGAAGTAGCTTACTCACACGTGCCACTAAGGCTTCTGCATTGGCACTCAAGTCACGTGCAATGTTATATGCAGGTACTTTAGCCTACAATGAGGATAAAAGTAAAACAATGGGATTGACCTTGACAAGCGGAGCAGTCGGAATCTCTAAGAATAAAGCAACAGAATATCTGCAAAGTTGTATTGATGCCTATCTGGAACTAAAGGAAATAGGACGGTATTCTTTGCTAAAAGGTACTGGAAGCAGTCTGGGTGAGAACTTTAATAATGTGTTTGTATCCAAGACGAATAATCCGGAACTTATTCTCATTCGTGATTATGATGGAAGTACTGATTTTCCAAACAATTTTACAGTGTGGAATATTCCTCGTTCTCAACGTTCAACTGCTAATTTTGGTGGCCATGTGAACCCGACATTAAACTTGGTCGAGAGTTTTGAAACTATAAATTCCGGTTCATCACAGTTGAATGCTTATGTGGGTAATGAGATTATCGAATCAATGGGAAATGAAACTTCCGCTTATAACTATGTTCTTTATGATTCTCCGATGGGTATTTTCGAAGGACGTGATCCGCGTTTGTGGGGAACCGTAATTCTGCCTGGTGCGGATTTCAGAGGAAAAGAGATTCAATTACAGGCAGGGCTGGCTGTGAAAACTGCTTCCGGTTATGATTTGAAAATGCTGGATTTAATCGAGAATGTATACGATCCGGACAAAAACTTTTATAATGGGCAGCAACTGACCAGCATTGACGGTCCTATCCGTAATAGTTATTATACCAGCCATACAGGTTTCTTGTTGCGTAAATATATAGATCCGGTTACTGGTTCCGAAGCATCAGGAAAGAGCGCAGTACCGTATATCATTTTCCGATATGGAGAAATTCTGCTTAATGCGGCTGAGGCTGCTTATTATCTTAATCAACTTGGTGTTGCTAATTATAAAGGCAGCAATACATTACAGTTGTCTTCTGATTGTCTGAATGAAGTAAGAGAACGTGCCGGAGGTACCGCTTTCCGTATTGAAAGTTCGGATTTGACACTTGCACTTTTGCAGAATGAGCGTAAGATAGAGTTGGCTTTTGAGGATCATCGTTTTTATGATCTGAAGAGGTGGCGTATTGCTGATCAGATATGGTCGGGTGACTGGAATACTTCGACAGCCCGGATGACTGGCTTGTGGCCTTATAAAGTGTATGCTCCGGGACAGCCGGAAGATGGAAAGTGGCTTTTCCGAAGGGTGTATATTGAGCATCGTGGTAATGATAATGAGAAGGGATTACCTATCCGATTCGGACAAGATATGTATTATGCAGAATATCCGATGACAGAAGGTAATCCGTATATTGAGAAGAATCCGAAACACTAAAACCTATTAATAGTAAATTGATTATGAAGAAGATTATTATATTATTATTGGCTACGATATTGTTTACTGCTTGTGAGTATGATAATTATGATGCGCCGAGCGTAACTTTCTCTGGGCAATTACTCTATAATGATAAACCATTTCTATGTGATGGTAATGATGCGCGTGATATATTTCTCTTTTTCCAGGAAGGGTTTGGTAAGGTAGACTGGGGAACGAAAATGCACACTTTGGCTGATGGTTCATACCAGCAATTGCTACATTCCGGAGAATATAAACTAACTTTAGGGAATGTAAAGTATCCGTTCGAAATAAATGAGTTTCCAGCTGGGACAGTAGGATATGATTCTATTTATTATGATCTGAAAAAGGATGTACGTCAGGATTTTCACATCACACCTTATTATGAGATATCTGATTTGGATGCAAAATTAGAAGGCATTAACATTGTTGCCAAGTTTAAGGTGAAGAAAGTTTCCGGAACAAGTAAGCCTGCTCCACGTATAGTGAAAGCTCGTATTTATTTAGGTATTAACCACTTTGTAAACAGTAAAAGTCCGGTTGTTGCCGAACAGGAAGTGGAAGCTAATTTTAGCGGTGACGGAGAACTGACGGTGTCTATAGATGCGATAAAATATCGTACCGGCTATAAAGAGAATTACAGGGACAATGCTTTTTATCGTGTGGCACTTGAGTTGGAGAACATTCCTGATTATTATCTTTTCTCAGAAACGAAAGAAATTACTGGAATTCCGGAAGAGTTTGATGATATTACGAATCAATATTTAAAGAATTATAAACAGCCGTTTAATGTTGTTTCCTATTTCCCGGATTCTCGTCGTGGCATCCTTTCAGACTGGTTAACATCTAACGTAGCCGTACAGTATACAATGTATGACGGTTGGAGTGACCGCTTGTTTATGTGTGCTGAGAACTGGGGGAATCCTACTGCCTTACAGGGAGCTGTTTATCAGACATTCACTTTGCCTGCAGGAAAATACCTGTTTATAGCTACCCGTGGTTTCAATTGGTGGGATATTGAAAATGAAGGTGGAAAAGACCGTGCTTTCTTTGTTGTAGCAAAAGGTAAAGGAATTGAATGGAAAAGTCCGAGTATTATAGCCCAGAGTGATTGTGGAGATCCTGCAAGTCGTGTTTCCATGCCACTTAATATAACTTTGGAACAAGAAACGGAAGTTAGTATGGGATATGTAGTCAATTTCCCGGGTGGAGAAACGAATGCATTATCATTTACAGCATTTACTATCTATGCAATTTAGAATATGGACAATAAAATAATGAAAATTATAACAGTTGTTTTTTGCCTGATGCTGAATGCAGGATGTTCAGATAATGATGATTTAACAGAGGAGCCTCCAGGCCCGGTTCATAATGAAAATATTAGTATAGGTTCCGGTAATCCGGAACTTATACTCGCCTGGAAAGAGAATACAGGTTATACAGTAACAATAGCAGGATGGGGGCAGAAATATATACCTGTCGATGAAGCGATTGTGTGTTTAGAGGTATTCCCAGTAGGTGTACAGTCGTCTAAATGGTACAGGGCAGCGTATCAGGAAGCAGAAAAACAAAATGATCGATTGGTTTGTAAAGCCAGGATAATCACAGACTCCGGTTCTGATTTTGAAGTGACGGATATATATACCGTGGCGGAGAATGAAGATAGATTACGCTTGTCGAGAGTAGTAGATGTCATGAAAGCTTCCGGTAAGGATCATGCGTTCAACTCTTACTTTATGGTGCGGAATGAAGTACAGCAAGCTATTACCGGATGCGAATATTTTATACCTTCTCTCATATATAAAGATGAATCTAATTTAAGTGAATCCTCCATAGGAGCAGATTTTACTCATGATTGGATACTGGCTCGTGAGGAACGCATGGGATTACCTCTGGCCATGTTCAGAAATAAAAGTTCGGAGGTATCTGTTGCTTTGGCAGACTATAATCTCAATCCGGTTACTTTTAAGGAAGAGGTGGGAATGGATCATCTGGTAAATGCGGATATGCATTTCGGCTCATTGGGTTTTTATTTGGCAAGCCAAAGTCCTGCATTAGTATATTGTTTTCCTGGTTCTGAAGGTGAGCATACTTATGCAGATGGAGGTGGAAGTCGTGAAAGACGGTGGGCGCGTCGGAGTCATCCTGTACGGGTTGGTGTAGAGCATGCCTATATGCTGGAATTGCAATTTAAAAAAGAAGCAGCTTTTCCAAAAGCGCTTGAGGAACACTGGAAAGCGACGTTCAATCTGTACAATCCTGAAGTATTGGAGGTGGATAACGAAGATGTAATGAATTACAGTCTGGAGGTTTTAGATCATTATTGGCTGAAGGATAATGATGCCCCCGGTTTCCCTTTCTCCGTACATCTTCCAAGTGGAGAAGTGAATGAGATTTCCTATTCTATGGGATTTGTGGGGATGCAGATTCCTTGCGCATATTATCTTTACCGGAAAGGTTTGGAAACCAATAATTCCATCTATACGGATAAGGGAGAGCAGATACTTGATTTCTGGGCGGAGAACAGTTCGGCGCCTAATGGGATGCCACGGATATGGTGGGATATATCTCCTTGGAATTTCTTTCGTAATCATAATGACTTACGTAATATGCAAGGTGGATTGGAGGCTATGATTTTAGCATGGTCCCATGCAGAAAAACATTTTCCCGGAAGTAAAACTAATTGGTTGGATTATTGCCGGCGGTCAGCTGACTGGATGGTGAGCCGACAATATGCCGACGGTAGCTGGGACAAAGCTTTTGACAATGGCGGAACTTCTATAGATTCGGGTAAACTACTTACTTCCAATCTGATCCGTTTTCTTACTTACATGTATATAGTTACTAAGGAAGAATGCTATAAGACAGCTGCTGTTAAGGCCGGAGAATTTTGCTATCGCGAGATTCATGAACCCTATAAATATGTGGGAAGTGTAATTGATAATCCGTATGTAAAAGACCGTGAGTCCGGGCAAAAGATTATTGAGGCTTTCCTTTGTTTGTACGATTTAACCGAAGATGAAAAATGGCTTGAAGGAGCATCCCAAGCGGCTTATTACACTGTAACCTATATGTATGCTTGGAATATTCCGGCGGCCGGAGGAAATAACCTCATGGCTTGGGATAGCAAAAAGACTACTGTTGGAATTACAATCATTTCCACCGGACATTCCGGAGCAGATTGTGGGCTTTCATATAATTCTTTTGAATACTTGAGACTCTATGTTTTGACAGGCGATGAGTATTTCTTGCATATTGCCCGGCTATTGGAGAAAAATACGAAACAGACTATGGATTATGATGGTACGTTGGGGTATGCTTATCGAGGATTGCAGACGGAAGCCTTAAGATTGGTCACCCGTTGGGGAGATGGGGTTAATTTGTGGTTACCCTGGGTTACTGCATCTGCTTTAGATCCATTGTTCAAGATACGGGATGCTTATGGAGATATGGATATAGAACGTATAGGAACAGAATCTTTATCTACATTGAGACAGAAAGATGCGGTATATGCTGCACATCAGGGAATAATATATTAATTCAGGAACTTATGGAAAAAGATAGAAGAATAATAAAGGTTGTATTCCGGATACTGATGATATCAGGATTTTGTCTATTGGGCATATCCTGCCATTATCATGCGATTATCGGGAAAAGTGATTTGAAAACTATTTCTCAGGAATGTATAGAAGAAAGTGATACAGAGAAAATCATTAAAAATGGTGATTATTCCCTTATACTAAGAGAAGGGGATGAAGGTTTTGCTGTATTTTTACAGAATGGTAAAGAGATAGTAGGAAGCCAAGAACTGCCTGCATGGATCACTGTCCGGGGAAGTGATACTTTATCAACGGGGGAATATATCGAAACTGATTATAAGCAACCTTATCATCAGGTCATAAGAAAGAAATATGGCTTTTGTGCTACAGCCAGTGTCAACACGGAAAAAGGGTCTGTATTTATTGTAGAAGATAAGTATACTTTATTAAAGGATGGAGTATTTGGGATATATAGAGATGTGAAGGTGAAAGAAGCGCGGGCAGAGGATGTCGGATTTGCCAGTACAATTTCATTTCAAACCGGGCTTCGTTCGTCTGATAACAATGATTTCGAGTATTTTATTCCTTCTGTTTTATATAGAAATACCTCTGAAGTAAGAGAGGATGCGGTTGCTGCTGACCTGAATACTGACCGGATGTATGTAAAAGAAACGCGTACGGGACTGCCGCTGGCTATGCTTCGGGAAAAGATAACAGGAACTACTTTAACCCTCATGCATTATAATCCTAGGATAGATGTCGGACAAAATCCTGGTGGTGGAACATTCTATGAGGTGAATGATGTGTTACAATATGGTTCAATAGGTTACTCTATATATCCTTCATTGTCGGTGGATTTTCATTATCCGTGTGCAGAAGGGCCCAGAACGTATGAAGTTGCCGGAAGAAAAAGGGATGCAAAGACTATATGGTCCAAAAGATACCATTCGGTGAAAGAGGGTAATATACATAGCTATTCTGTAGCCTTGATTCCTGATAAAAAGGATAATTATAATGAAGCTATGATGTATGCGTTTGGTATGGGCTATAAAACGGAAGAACCGACAATCGTGGATATGAATATGGATGAAATTTACCGGCAGAATATAGAACTTTTTAAAGCTGAATATCGGATGTTTGGAAAGGGAAACATAAAAGCGGCAGGTTTACCATGGTCACTTGATTTACCTGATGGTACAAACACTGAAGGGATATCTTTTCAAATGGGTTTTGTGGGACAACAAATAGCCGTTGGATATCACATGTATCGTTATGGTCTGGATCATCATGATTCAGAGACTAGGGAAAAGGGTAAATCAATGGTTGATTTCTGGGTTTCTGATGCCATCATGAAAACTTATTTCCCCACTGTATGGTGGGATCCTGCTGATAATGCCACAGCCGGACAAAGGCGGGAATATCCAAGTTTTCTTCGATGTTTTGTGGATGGCATGGAGGGATTACTGGATGCCTATCGTATTTCTGTGGCTCACAATGAGCCTCAGGAAGCGTGGAATCAAGCTCTTAAAAGGGTTGCTTCTAATTTGGTGAAGAAACAAAATGAAGACGGCTCTTTTTATAGGGCATATAAGACGAATGGTGATGTTGAGACGGGAGGAGATAGGAATACTCATGGTACTTCTAAATTGAATACTCCGGTGGCTATTAGATTCCTGGTGAAGATGTTTGAACATACCGGAGAGACTAAATATAAAGAAGCTGCAATCAAAGCTGCTGATTTCTCTTATAATGAACTGTATTTGAAATTAGGGAAATATGTAGGTGGAACTCCGGACAATCCTAATACTGTTGATAAAGAGGCAGCTATATTTGCTCTCTACGGATTCAATGCCATACATGAACTGACAGGGGATCTGAAATATCTGAAAGCGGCAGAACATGCTGCAAATTGTGCTATGAGCTGGACATATTGTTATGATTTTTCCATCCCTAACCGAGATGCAATGGATGCCAAAAAGAATCCTTTTGTTAAAGGAGGCATTACAGGGTTTTCTATTATTGCTACAGGACATTCGGGTGCTGATAATTTTATAGCTTATATGTTTTATGAAATGTATAAATTGTATATCAAAACCGGAAATGAACTCTATTTACATATGGCAAAACTCTTACAGAATAATACGAAACTGAATACAGACTTTGACGGTAGAATGAATTATAAATATCGTGCATTTATGCCGGAAGCAACTAATGTTGCTGATTTAGCTTTCAGGTCTGTATCCTTGTGGCTTCCATGGGCAAGCATTGCGAACATTGAGCCGATTGTTAATCTGGAAGAAGCTTTCGGAAAAAAAGATCTATCTCAGATTGATATGAGTTTACCTGAACTTCGTAGTAGATTGACAATCTATGGAGTAGGTGGAAAACCTCTCCATAGATAGAATGGCTTTGGTTTGATATATGATCGGAAAAGAACCATCTGTTGCTGAGGGAGTAGCCTGTTTTTATTATATTTGTAGATCACTTTCAATGAATCATATTGTATAGTTATGCTCATAAAGAAAAAAGAAATAGCGTTATTACTAATTTTTCTCTCTTTGGTAGTAACTAACCTTTTTGCCGAAAACTATTATTTTAAGCGATATGACAAAGAGAATGGGCTTTCTCAGCAAACTGTTTTCTGTGCAGTTCAGGATCGTAGAGGTTTCCTGTGGTTTGGCACGAAAGTTGGTCTGAATCGGTTCGATGGTACAAAGTTTAAGAACTATGTGGCCGATCCGGAACAGCCCAATTCTCTTCCCAACAATACAGTTCTTGCTCTGGCGGAAGCACCGGATGGTTCTCTTTGGTTAGGAACTTCAGATGGTTTATGTATTTACAATCCGGAGAAGGATACTTTTGCTCCGTTTGTCAGTGCTGACCTGACAATTGAAGGTTTAATAGATAATTTAGTTTTTGACAAGCAGGGAAACCTTTGGGTTATAAATTCCAAGGGCATATATTGCTTGGATGTAAAAAATGGAAATCATAAGTTTTTTTCTGCATCTGATTTCTTTGTGCCTACAGGGATAACAGTGACTCAGTCCGGTAGTGTATGGGTATTAGGTCTGGATGGTAATATCTATTTGTTTAACCCTCAACGTATGGAGTTTTCGTTTTATCCTATATTGACAAAAGAAGAGAAAACAAAACATATTCTACTTTATCGGATTCTGGAATGTAGTAATGGAGACTTGGTTGTGACTACAGATCGTATTGGGGCCAGACGTTTTTCCCCTAACAATGGTGAAGTTAAAGTCTTGTTTAGCAATGATTCTCAGAATAATCCTATTTATATCCATACGGCTATTCAACGGAATAAAGATGAATTCTGGTTTGGTACAGAGTCAGGCATTCATATCTATCAATTGGACTTGGGATTTATTGATCATTTACAGAAGTCGTATAATGATGCTTATTCGCTTTCTGATAATGCTGTTCATATGTTGTTGAAAGACCGTGAAGAAGGTATTTGGGTAGGGACTTTTTTTGGTGGTGTGAATTACTTGTCGAATAATAATACATTGTTTGATAAGTATCTGCCGAAAGATGAAAAAGGAAGTATAAAGGCAAATGTTATTCGTGAAATTCATCCGGATGTGGAAGGAAATTTATGGGTAGGAACTGAAGATGGAGGGTTATGCTATTTTGATACCAAGACAAAAGTATTCAGGGCGTTGACTAATCTGAAATGGGATGGACGTCCCATATCCAAAAATATACAATGCTTGCTGGTTGATAAGAATATGATATGGATTGGAACTTTTGATAGTGGTATCTACCTGTTTGATTTGAAGTCGCAAAATATAATCAATCATTTCTGTAGTGAGAATACTGCTTCCGGATTATTGGTTAATGGAATCGTTTGTTTCAGGAAGACTTCTTTTAATGAAATATTGGTTGGTACAATGGGAGGGTTATACCGCTATGTAGAGTCAAAGAATAGATTTGAAATTGTTCCGCAACTGGACTGGGGACTTGTACATTCCATTTATGAGGATTTAGATCATACTTTATGGGTTGTTACAATGGGGAGAGGATTGTTTACATTCAAATATAATGGGATACATGAGAAGATAACAGTTAAGACAATGCCATTCATAAGTAACTATATCACTACTATCTTCGAAGATTCCCGGAAGCGTTTATGGATTGGTACTGAAGGAAACGGGCTTTTTCTTTATGACAGGACAGATGGGACATTTACTCAGACTTTATCTAAACTGGATTATTCCGGACAAATTATTTATCAGATTATAGAGGATGCCACAGGAATGTTATGGGTAACTACTTCGAATGGTTTATTGCATTATGATCCTGAGCAGAAAGCTTTAAGCAGGTTTACAACGTTGAATGGATTACCGATAGATCAATTTAATTATAATTCCGGCTATCAGGATCGAATCGGTAATATTTATTTTGGCTCATTGAAAGGAATGATAGCTTTCTCGCCTGAGAATTTTATAAAGGCATCAGAACCATTAAAAGTATTCTTTACAGGTTTTCAGTTATTTAATAAAGAAATAGAGACCTATCAACCGGATTCTCCTTTGAAACAATCGATTATTTTTACAGATAAAATAACATTGCGTTATGATCAGTCTACTTTTAGTATTGATTTTGCTATACCTACTTATTCTATTTCTCAGGATGTATGGTATAGATATAAGCTTGAAGGGTTAGATCATGAATGGATTGTTAGTCAAGGGCCTAAGAAGTTGTATTATACAAAGTTGCCACCGGGGAAATACACCCTTCGTGTACAAGCTTCAAGAGAAAGCGGAACATGGACTGGCGAAGCTTCTTCATTGGCTATCATTGTAAAACCTCCCTTCTGGAGTATGCCGTTTGCGTATTTCTTGTATGTTCTTATTATCTTTACTACATTTACTTGGTTTTTCATCAGATACAGAAGAAAACTCAAAGAGAAGGAACGACATCAGATAGAAATGTTACAGAACGAGAAGTATAAGGAAATACTTCAGGCTAAGATTAGTTTCTTTACAAATATTACTCATGAAATAAGAACCCCTTTGACATTGATAATGGGGTCACTGAACCGTATAATAAAGTCGGGAGAAAAGAAACTTGCTGAGAATGAAAATATAGCTGTTATGAGTAAGAATACTCAGCGTTTGCTCGATCTGGTAAATCAGCTACTTGATTTCAGAAAGATAGAATCTTCTACCTTCTTGATGAGTTTTGTAAAACTGGATATCAAACAACTACTTGAAGAGACTTATAGCCGTTTTACTCCGATAGCTCAAACCAGATGCATTGATTTTCATTTTTCCATGCCTGATGAGGGATGTGAAATAATAGCTGATAAAGAGGCTTTGATAAAGATATTAAGTAATATGTTGAACAATGCGATTAAATTCTGTGACCATATTGTTGAGGTATCTTTAGTGAGTATACAGAAAGAAGACAATTCTATTGTTCGGATTAGGGTGAACAATGATGGAGAAAGAATCCCTAAAGATGTGACAACAGACATCTTTAAACCTTTTTTCCAGTATTTTGGAGAAGATGCAAGAGTACCGGCAAAAGGTTCCGGATTAGGGTTACCTTTAGCTAAATCATTGGCCGAGATGCATAATGGCGCTTTTTATCTTGATAATTCCATTACTGAGATGAATTCCTTTGTGCTTGATTTACCCTTGGAACAGCATGATGTTGCAGAGCCGGAACATTCTCCTTTTTATAAGGAAACCTCTTCTGTAGAAGGAAATAAAGACTATATGTATAAGAGTATGTATAATGTACTGGTGGTTGATGATGAAGTGGAATTGCGTCAGTTTGTTTGTGAAGAACTAACCCCACAATATAATGTGTTGGTTGCCGATAATGGAAAACAAGCATTGGAAATATTGGAAAGTCATGTAGTATCGCTGATTATTAGTGATTTGATGATGCCGGTGATGGATGGAATTGAATTGTGTAAGTCTGTCAAAACAAATATAAAATATTGTCATATTCCTATTATTGTATTAACAGCTAAAGTTTCTTTACAGGCGCATATTGATGTATTGGAATCGAAAGCTGATGCTTATATAGAGAAGCCGTTCTCTACAGAGCATTTACTGGCTCAGGTTTCAAATCTTTTAGCTAACAGAGAGCTTATCCGTTCTACATTTGTCCGTTCACCTCATGCGCATCTTATAAGTGTTGCGTCTAACAGTATAGATGAGAAATTTATCGGAAAGATGAATGATTATGTGATGAATAATTTGTCTGATTCCTGTTTATCGGTTGAAAGCCTGGCTGAATATATGAATATGAGCGTATCGACACTTTATAGAAAAGTGAAAGCTATCACTTCTTTGGCGCCTAATGACTTTATCCGTTTATGCCGATTAAAGAAAGCTGCTGAAATGTTGGCTAAAGGTGATCTTCGGATCAATGAAGTTGCTGAGAGTTTAGGATTTTCTACCACTTCATATTTTACCTCATGTTTCATGAAGCAGTTTGGAATTACTCCGAGTGAGTTTATTAAGTTGAATAAGAATAAATGAAATGAGACAGTCTACTCTGTATGTTATGACAATTTTTTTGTTTGGGAATAGTATTACAAATTTACGGCAGGCATGAGTGAAACTGATAATCCTGCAATATTTTCTTCTGTTCCTGAATTCATGATAAATATGCGCTTAGTCAGCCATGATAGTTTTTGGGCTAGTTTATCTCTGCGCACTGTGTTTTTGATTTTAAGTCGTTTTCTCACAGCTTCATTGGGTGCGTCTTCTTCAATCCAAGCAATCACAATTAATCGTTTATTGCTTTCAGTGACAATTCTACAGCACTTTTGCCATATATCCGATTTGTTGGTAGAATTTCTTGCACCTCCTAAAAGGCATGCTAATGTGTCTCGGACTTTTTGTGCAATCTCCGTTGTCAAATCTTCAGCATTGTCGGCTAACCTCTCTTTTACAGACTTTTGGTCTTGATAGCCACGAAATCCTTTCATTTCAAAAAAGAAGATGTTGTCATCTGTAGTTCCTAAAAAATCAATAGACTTGGTTCCTTTGAGTTTATCTTTAACTTTTTTATAATCAGTTTCACTGTCAAACTGAGTAATAACATCCCATTGCTTCTCGTCAAAAACAAATTTCAAATCACTTTCAATAAATTCCATATACTTCTATTATTGATTGATTAGTTTTGTTTCCAGATCGTAGAATGCCGCATACTCGTCCAAGATAGCATTATTGTTGATGTCAATCAAGGATTTACCTTTCTCTACAAATATTTCATTCTTCTTTTTTTCTAAGCTGAAGAAAGAAAAATCTATAGGTTGTTTCTCATTCAAGTGTTCGGCATGAAGGGAGAGACGATGAGTCAGCAGGTAATCGTGTGTCGCTATAAATATCTGTACTCCATGCGAAGCTAAAGAAATTAGCAGTTCGGATATGATTGAAATTAGAGTCGGATTAAGATTAGCTTCCGGCTCATCCCAAAACAGTATACTTTGAGATTTTAACTCTCCATTACTGACAAGATAGAGAATAGTCGCAATCTTTCTTAGTCCTTCAGCCACTAGATGAGCTTCATATTCTTTTTGGTTTTCAATGATATAAAATCTGTTGTTTTTCTTGACAACCTGTACGTTCCAGCTTTTTAACAATGGTTCCACCATTTTAATAGCTTCATCAAAAGCCTGTCCTTTGAATGGGTTAGTATTAAGAGCTCTGGCAAGATCTACGTAGGTTTCGTCAAAAGAAATTTCTCTTTTTTCGTATAGGCTGATAAAACCTTCAAATAAAGAAAGCATTTCTCTTGGAGGAATATAGAGAAAATTGGGAGCATAACTGTAAGTATTCGCTTCCGTCTTCACCAACTTCATGTTTGTGGTGAAATTATAATTGATGGAATCTTCTTTAAGTTTCAATGATACGGAACAAACTTTGGCGGCACTATTATTGACAAGATGCCCCAATGTATCCGGTTTGAAATATGCCATCAGCATATCTGTCAATAATTCGCCATATTTATCTTTAGTCTGTGCTGTAGAGAAATGAAACTGATTATTAGCTTTCAGAGTGGCGGCAATACATTTCATGATATGTGTCTTGCCTGTACCATTCTTTCCGATCAAGACATTAATGCCCTTTGAAAACTCGAAATTGTTTTCCGGAAAGCAAGTAAACCCATTTAATGCAATTGATTCTATCATATTATTAACTCTCTATTATTCTAACATGACTTCAAAGATACAAAACAAGAATTATTCAGCAGGCTTTTCCTCATATAACTTTTATTTTTTTAATCTTCCTGTTCGATAGAGTATAATCGGTCTTATCTTGAATTTGATTGACTACTGCTAAGTATCAACTAAATTCAGGATAAGACACTTAATTTAGAACCTTATGCTTAATATGCGATAGTGGCTGTTTCCCATTTTGATTGTGTTATTGTCACGCCATGTCTTTGGGCATTGCTGCGTATGTTACGCATTTGTCGTTGTGCATCTCGGAATGATTTTTTCATTTGTACGTAATTGCCGCTATTCATGCCTTGCATGGCACCTCCGCCTCTATTGCCTTGTTTATCTCGTACTCTAAACCCTGTATTGGTTATTGAATTATAATGCCTTTCGGCTATACTCTCCCATCTGGAATATTCTGTTTGATAGGAAGCGGAACTGTTTGATGACGAGCTATTGTTTTGTCCGCTATAGCCGGATGAATATGAATTATCCACATTCTGTCCGGCGTAACTGCCTGCCATTTGGCCTAATAAATTGCCGAAACTTACCAAGGCATCCCAAAAGGTGCCGGAGTTACTCTCTTCTGTCTCGTTTTCGGTTTGTTCTTGTTGCTGCAATAATTTATTCTTCGTAAGTTCCATATTGTTTTTAGCCAGTTTATTGTCAGGATTTAGATCGAATGCCATTGTAAATGCTTCGAGGGCTTCTTCTTTGTATCCCATATTATCCAGGCAGACACCGTAATTATTAATAGCCATTCCGTTCTCAGGAGCATTCATAATAATTCGGTAGAAGATTTCTTTAGCCTCGGAGTATCGCTTTTTGTTCATGGCTTCGAGTCCTTCTTTAAACCAAATATCTATAGTCTTGTTTGTTGCCCCCTTTTGGTTGTAGACATAATCTCCGTGCCCGAGTGGATTGTACAAATAGCAATGATCATATTTGTACGTTACAGCAATCACTCCTTCGGAGAAAATGTCTCCTCTTATTTCAAAATCTTCTGTTTCCCGCAATATCGTTTTCCCTTGCTTGTCTATGACGATTTTATAATTGTCTCCACTTTTTTTGACCACTGCCAAGCCTTCAGAAAATTTTCGTGCATACTCATAAGTATCTGCAAGACGGTTACCGGTTATGGCATTTATATAATAATGATTTTCATCTTCTTGGGTTACTTCGATCATACCGTCATTATATTTAAAGTATTTTCCGGGATATTTTTTCTTAGTCTTAATGTTAAAGGCAATTATCTCGTCATTGCCTTTGCAATGATACCAATCACCTGCAATGTTGTGTAAATAATTGTATTTAGTAGGTATGATTTCTTCTCCCGTCAGAGAATATAAACCGTATCGTATTTCTGGATTCATGGACACATTTAGGACATAATTGTCTTCATAGCCAAGCTGGTCAGCTTTCATCACTTCTTCACCGTTTGCATTTATCAATGCAAAACCATTAGATGTAGAGACAATAATATGATCATTTATCCAAATATCAGATAAAGTTGTGATATATTGAGGAGTTGTGACAATTGTTCCCGTATCGGCATTTTTGAAACCATATTTGTCATTATCTCCTTTGAAGAGTACAAGCCCTTTGCTACTTTTATAATAAGAGGGAGCGTTTAATTCATTCCCGTTCTTATCGAAATATAGTTTATCAAGTGTCCATGTTTGCTCCACAAAGATGTTGCCTCGTACCCGTATGTCGCTATATTGCTTACCGTTTAATATGTTGATGTCGTTAATAAAAGGAAATAGGGTAGTCGACAAGTGTCTGTGTGCATTTGATGGAGGAATAATGAGTCTATTATTGTAGAATATACCTTCATGTCCTTCTGCATTTTCAATGATATACAGGCCAGAAGCTTCTTTGGCCTTTTCTATTCTTTTATATTTAGGTTCCAACAAAAATAATCCGTTTCTGTTTATAATGCCCATTCCAGATTCCAAAGTTACTATAGCTTGTCCATCTTCAAAATCTTCCGCCCACTTGAACTTAGCTTCTATAACAACTTCTCCGGCAGAGTTTATAAAACCAGATAATTTGTTACTACGAAAATTAGCTAAACCATCATGAAATTCTCCTGTACCCTTCACGTCATACAAAGCCCATTGGTATGTATTGTCTGCCATAGTAATGGCGCATGAGCATACAATAATCAGAAAAATGAGAGTTCTTTTTATCATAGTAATTAGTGTTTGTATACTCCAGTCCCCAAAGTATGTGTAAAAAAACACGAAGCGTGGAACTGCAATGTCATATCTTAAATTGGAGGTCCTGAGAAAACCCTTACGTACAGATATGAATATAGCAGCCCACGCTATAGCGTGAGAACCACTATGTCTCCTTGTACGTAAGTTGAAAATTTCTCAGGTTTCCAATTACAAGATAAACATAACGCTTCTTAAATATTAATATGTTGTGGATAGGGCTCCCCCGATCCATTGACAAAATTAAGCAATTAATTTCTTAATGCAAATGCTTTCTGTTAAAATCCAAAGCAGCCGCATCAAAATATTATCTATTACTACATAAGTGGTATAAACTTATCCATTAAGAGTCTGATGTTATGCTTTATTTTGAACAATAAGTTACCGGAATACCTCTTTTGCTGACAGAAGCTCTTTTCGAAATCTCCGAAATAGAATCCTTTTGCATAATCCATAGAATATAAATGCACGGTTTCTGTATAAATAGATAGTATATATAATACTTATGCAGAGAAACAATAGTTCTTCCATGAAGGAACTATAGATCTAACGCAAACAATCTATAGATGTAACGCGAATAATCTATATATGGGATGCAAACGGTCTATAGATTGGAGACAGACGGTCTATATATGGGAGACGAACCATCTGTTTTCAGTACACAGACCGTCTGTTTTTCTTTTATTAGAATTGTCTGTTTTTCTGTATTGCACTATCAGTCAAGAAAATGCAGATTTCTGTTCGTTTCTTTTCATTCTTTCCAGTGTTGGTGCGGAAATATCGCATTCTCGTTATGCATAAAAAGCAAAGTGTCAAAATGGTGTGGAAATTTAGTCTTCTTGTTCTGCGGAAGTAATCCGCTTACCGTTCACCTCTACGTTGTCGAGCGTTAAGTTCACTACATTGTCCATCTGTATGGCTTTCGGTGCCTGTTTTACCTTTATGTTCCGCAGGGTGATATTATAAAGTTTAGCTTCCGGTAATCCGTTTGCCATGAGTGCTACGCTGTCCACGCGGTTGCAAGTTACATCTTCTATGCAGATATTGCGGAAGAGTGTCGGATGATTTCCACCGCGGTATCCGTGGTAGTTCGTACGGAAATTAATCACTCCCCACAGGCAGACGTCCGCTTCTATCCGGCGCATGTTTAGATTTTCAAAGTAACCGCCACGGTCCAGATTTGATTTGAAGTAAATACCGTTGCGGCAACTGTCTATCTTGCAATCCTCGATAAAGATGTTCCGTACGCCACCGGACATTTCACTACCGATGGTAATGGCCCACCGGGCGAAGTGGCAGTTACGGATAATCACATTTTCCGTGGCTTGGCCGATGCGCCAGCCGTCCTGGTCGCGTCCTGATTTTATGGCGATACCATCATCTCCCACATTGAAGTCCATGTTCTCAATCAGTACGTTCGTGCTTGATTCCGGATCACAACCATCGTTGTTGTAGTTGTTACTGTCTATATATACATTGCGTACGGTGACATTGTCGCAGAATACAGGATGGATAATCCAGAACGGAGAATCGTAGATCTGTACATCTTCTACAAGTACATTCTTGCAGCCGTAGAATTGTATCATGCATGGGCGCAGGTAATATCCCTCTCCGAATACGCGTTCGTATACCGGGATGGAATCGATACCCATCTGGCGCAAGCGATCCAGGGCAGGACCTTGCAGGGCGTGCCAACCATTGAAAGTTACAGCTCCGTTGCCGTCAATCGTGCCTTTGCCGGTCAGGGCGACATTGGTGCACTGGTAGGCATAGATGAAAGGGGAGTAGTTGAAACACTCCGTTCCTTCCCATTTGGTCAATACCATGGGGAGATAGTCAGAGGCCACGGTCGAGAATTCCAGACGTGCGCCATCTGCAACGTGCAGGTTTACATTACTTTTCAGCAAGATGGCGCCTTTGCTGAAATAGTTTCCGGCAGGGATGAGAACGGTGCCGCCACCATTTGTATTACATTGATTGATGGCTTCCAATATGGCAGGTCGGCTGTCAAAACTCGTATCGCTTTTTGCCCCGTAGGCAGTTACGTCATATATACTGTCCGGAAAAGTAGGCGGAACAATGTTCTTCAGGATTTCGGGAACTTTTGCCCATTCACCGGATTCTTTGCGGGTAGTTGCAGTGCTGCTACATGCCGCCCATAGAATGGGGAGTAGACAGGCTAAAAAAGCTAATTTCTTCATGGTATTCAATATAAATAATGTGTGTGGCAAAAATACCTGTTTTTTTTGTAAGATCAACGCCGCTGTATTGTATTAATTATTATTTTTGTACAATTGGTAATCTTAAAAAGTCAAATCATGAAACACGGGCTATTTATTTTCTGCATGCTTATTTCTTTATGCTTCCCGATGGCTTTTTCACAACAAGCTACTACTGTAATTAAGCCTGACCTGAAGTATGGCAAACCCTCCAAGGAGGAACTATCACTGGAGACATACGCTCCTGACACTACCGCAGTGGCAGTTTATCTGTTTCATAAAGGCAAGAGCGGTTTTACTTATAATGATAAATTTGAATTGTATACGGAACATTGGGTACGCATCAAGATATTGAAGCCGCAAGGTGTTTCACAAGCTGATGTAGCCATTCCTTATTATGCGCCTTCTGACAGAGATAAGGAGAAAGACCGCATCTCCGATCTGGACGGATGTTCCTATAATCTGGAAAATGGGAAACTTGTTAAAACCCGTCTGAAGAGGGAGCTCGTTTCCGATGAGAGGCTGAATACCTATCACAGAGTACTGAAGTTTTCATTGCCTGCTGTCAAGGTCGGGACAGTTATCGAATATCACTATAAAATGACTTCCGACTATTCCGTACACATAGACAACTGGATGATGCAGGAAGAAATTCCCGTAGTATACAATCAATACGAAATAACTATTCCTCATGTATTTGTATATAACATAGAGTTTAGAGGGCGCCAATATATAGATGTTCTGGAAGAGAAAGGTTCGGTACAAGCCGCACAACATACAACAAGTGGCGTAGCGAGAGTGTCGCATGACTTTACTATTTCGGCACAGAAGCTTACGTTTACTTCCCAAAATCTGCCTGCCATCCGCCAGGATGAATCTTTTTGCTGGTGTCCGGAAGATTATAGAATACAGGTTAGTTTCGATTTGCAAGGAACCAATTATCCGGATGAAGGCTACAAACCTTACAGCCAGAACTGGGAGGATGTGGATAAACAACTGACCCGGGAGGAGAACGAAGGCTTTGGTAAACACTTGTTGTGGAAAAGTCCGTACCTTGAAGAGATTCGGCAACTCAACCAATCGGGCAATTTGACTTTTAATCAAAAAGTTATAGGTGTTTTCCAATTGCTGAAGCAAAAGTTGTCTTGGAATGGAGAGTATAAACTTTACAGTGAGAATCTGGAGAAGGTACTTAAAGCCGGAACAGGCAGTAATGCCGATTTGAATTTTATTTTTATCAGTATGCTCAGAAGCTACGGCATCAAGGCCTATCCTGTGGTTATGAGCCGGCGTTCCGGGGGAATGTTGCCGTCTAACTTTCCCTCTCTTCAGAAATTGAACACTTTCGTAGTGGCTATTTATGATGAGGCAAGAGGAAAGTATGTTTATCTGGATAGTTCGATGGAGGTACCGGCTCTCAATGTGCTGCCCATTGAATTGTCGGTGACTAAAGCACGCATGCTTTCTGCCGATATACCGGAAAAACAAAAATGGGTGAACTTGCAGGAAATATCTACCAATCAAGTTTTCATGAAAATCAGTGCTAAGGCTCGGGAGAATCTGATAACCGGACGTCGGACTACCATTCTGAAGGGACATCAAGCTTTAGAACACCGGAAAGAGAACCAGGCGAAAGACTCTCTTGTGAATAAGCAGGAATTGATGAAAGAAAAACTGACGGTTACCAATCTGAAGCTAACAGATAAGGAAGATGACTTCACAACTATACAGGAAGAATTTGATTTTGTACTTGAGGCGGAAAAGTTGGATGATTATATATATATTAATCCGATTCTTTTTCCGCAATTGACAAAGAACCCGTTTATACAATCGGAGCGGATCCTTCCGGTAGAGTTCCCTTATCCGTCAAAAGTCACTCTCTCTTGTGCGCTGACGCTTCCTGAAGGCTATGAGGTGGAAGAAATCCCCCACACGCAAGTGATAAAGACTGAAGACGGCAAGCTGCAATGCAAATATGCAATCCAAAGAAACAGGAACAACGTCATTGTGAATTATACATTCATTTTGTCTTCCTCGGTCGTGCCTTCCGAATATTATGGACAGTTGCAGCAGATATGGAACAAGGCGGTGGAGATGAATCAGGCTCTCATTGTACTGAAAAAGGAGCTTCCGAAGGATTAAATTATCTTTCTTCGTAAAACCTTATTCCTTCATGTGTGGTACATCAGCGATAAATTCATTAGTTTTGCCGAAAGAAAAAATGAAAGATATGGATAAGATAAGAACCGGATTGGTTGCCTTTGGAATGTCGGGACAAGTATTTCATGCTCCTTTTATTTCCACAAATCCTCATTTTGAGTTGACTGCTGTCACTGAGCGTAGTAAAGAATTGTCACGGGCGAAGTATCCGCAATCCCGTATTGTGCGTAGTTTTGATGAGTTGATAGGGATGGAAGAACTGGAGTTAGTGGTAGTGAATACCCCTGACAGTTCCCATTACGAATATGCCCGTCGTGCTCTCGAAGCCGGAAAACATGTTATCGTTGAAAAACCTTTCACCACTACTGTAGAGGAAGGTGAAGAACTCGTAGCCCTTGCTGCGGAAAAAGAACTGACCTTAAGTGTTTACCAGAATCGTCGTTGGGATTGTGATTTCCTGACCGTGAAAGAAATATTGGCTCAGGGATTGTTGGGCCGTTTGGTCGAATTTGAATCAACCTTTCCCCGCTATCGGAATTTCATCAAGCCGAATACTTGGAAAGAAACCGGCGAGAATGGTGGTGGTCTGACTTATAATCTGGGTGCCCATGTCATCGACCAGGCTGTTCAACTATTTGGTATGCCCGAAGCTGTATTTGCTGATATTGCAACTTTACGTACCGGTGGTAAAGTAGATGATTATTTTATCATCCATCTGATGAAACCTGCCCGGATGCCGGAAGTGAAAATCACCTTGAAAGCCAGCTATCTGATGTGTGAGAATGAGCCTCGCTTTGTTCTTCATGGAACGGAAGGTTCTTATGTGAAGTATGGTCTTGATCCTCAAGAGGCGGATCTGACTAAAGGTGTGTTGCCGGATACTCCGCATTGGGGAGAAGAGGATGAATCCCAATGGGGAATACTCCATACGGAAACAGATGGTAATGTGGTGCGGAAACCTTATCCGACCCTTCCCGGAAACTACGCTGCTTTTTATGAGAATATTTATCAGCATATCCGGAATGGAGCGGTGTTGCAAAGTGATGCGTGCGGAGTGCTTGGCGTTATCCGCCTGATTGAGGCGGCATGGGAGAGTAGCCGTACAGGGAATGTTATAAAGTTGTAATTTGGCTTATGGATAAGAAAGCAATCGTCCTTTCCGTTGCCGGCTCCGACAGTTCCGGTGGCGCGGGCATACAGGCAGATATAAAAGCTATCTCGGCACTTGGAGGTTATGCAGCTACTGCTATCACAGCCATTACAGTGCAGAATACATTGGGTGTGCAAGCTGTTCATCCTGTTGCGGCAGAGCTGGTAGGCCAACAGATGCAGGCGGTGATGGAAGACTTGCAACCGGATGCCATTAAAATAGGTATGACTGGAAACGTAGAGATTATTTATGAAATAGTACGGATACTGCGTCGCTATTCTCCCCGGAAAGTGGTTTTCGATCCGGTGATGGTTTCTACCAGCGGGCATAGTCTGATGACGGATGAGGCATTGGAAGCCATTCGTACTAAGTTGATTCCGAAAGTAACTCTCGTAACTCCTAATCTGCACGAAACAGAAGTATTGTTGCAACAACCGGTTCAGACGATTGATGAAATGGAGGATGCCGCATGCCGGTTATTCGAAAAATATAACTGTGCTTTTCTTATTAAAGGAGGTCATCTGACTGGTCATGAAATGTGCGATGTACTTTATGACGGAAAAGAACTGAATATTTTTGGTGGCAGGCGTATTCATTCCGCCAACCTGCACGGTACGGGATGTACGCTTTCATCCGCCATTGCCACTTTTCTGGCGCAAGGATCATCCTTGTATGAAGCAGTGGAACAGGCCAAAGAATACATTTCCTGTGCTATTGAAGCCGGGAAAAATTTACGTATAGGGCAGGGGAATGGTCCTTTGTGGCATTTCCCGTTTCCGACGCCTCCGGTAAATGAAGGATAGAAAAATGAAACTAATTATTATCACCTCTCCGGATTTTATTCCGGATGAAGCACGCATCGTCACTGAGTTATTTAAAGCCGGACTGGACTTGCTGCATGTACGCAAACCGGATGCGGATGTTCATGCGGTAGAAAATCTGCTGCAAGGTATTGCTCCGGAATATAGAACCCGGATTGTCATTCATGATTTTTTCTCTTTAAAAGATAAGTATCTTTTAGGCGGAATTCACTTGAATTCCCGTCATCCGGAGGCACCAGCAAATTATGAGGGAATACTGAGTCGTGCCTGCCATAGCTTGGAAGAAGTGGAAACTACAGTCTCCCTGTTCAATTATGTGCTTATGAGTCCTGTTTACGATAGCATTTCCAAACAGGGATATCGTTCGGGATATTCAAAGGATGAGTTGAAACAAGCACAGGAAAGCGGAGTCATCCATGAAAAGGTAGTAGCCTTAGGCGGAATAAGTGAGGTGAACCTTGCGGAAATAAAGTCTCTTGGCTTTGGCGGTGCAGCTTTATTAGGAGATATCTGGAACCGTTACCATACGTGGAAAGATGCCGAAGAGTTGCTTGCTCATTTCAGGAGGCTGAAAAAGATTGCGTAGATTCTTATTGAAAGTACACATGAAGTGGTTTACAATAGGTTTTATATGCCGGGTTATCTCTAAAAATGCGTGTGAGATTTTATTTGAAGTATAATTTGATCAGGCAGGGATTATCGTCTTCTTGCCGGTTCCTCAATTTCTGATACTCTGTTGGAGGTAATACGGACTGATATGCTTCAAACTCCTCGCTGAAGGCAAACTGCACAATATATTCTTCTTCAAAAGTTTCCGGCCTTACTATTATGCCTTCTTTAGATTCTCTAAATAAAAAGCATTTATCATCTATTTTGCGATAGAAAACGTTTTTTAAAGTCAGATTCGGAAACCAACCATATGACAAATTAACGTAAAAGAACTTGCTGTTTTGATACTGCGCTCTTAATAGATAAGGTATAGTATTATCTTTTATGTATTGAGTTATAAGGCATCCTTCTTCAGCCTGGTTATCATCGGTAAAAGTAAACTTATATTTTGAAATATCAATGTTGTCTTTACCGAAATTCCATTGATAAGCTAACCGTAGACTATCTTCCGTAATTTCATAAACTTCATTATTATGAAAGGTAGGGGCAAAATAACTCTTCCCATTGTAGGTATAAAAATTACCTACTGCTACAGAATTCAGGATGCGCGGTCCTTTCCAGAAACTGTTTGTTTCTTCTCCGGTATTGGCATCCACGATTGTGATGCAGGTTTCTTCGCAGCTATTGGGAATTGTCCATGTCATAATTTTATCTCCCATTGCTTCCATGGCTTGGTAATTGCTTTTGTCCGGTAATCTGATTTGCCTTACAAACTGACCTTCCAGGTTATAAACATAGATGCTTCCGAATGGAGAAAGTAGTTTTACCTGATTTTTTCCTTCATCAACAATCATATCATATACTTCCCTATACTCTCCGGGACCTTGTCCTTTTTTACCGATTGTATGCAAGAAGTGTCCTCTATCATCGAATACAAATACTTGAAAATTTTTCCAATCAAGAATATAATTACGGTTATTACCGACTACAATTTTCACTGGAGCTCGTAGCAGGCAGCTATCCGTTGTCTCTAACGGTATTACTTGAATAGTATCGAAAATCTCATGTACAGATATTTTGGAGGGATGTAAGTCTGCTTGTAAAACATTGCTTTGAGTATCACTCCCCATGTTGTTATTCCTGCATGAGGTTAATAAAATGCTTATTATTAAAAAAAGAATGTGTTTCATGTTGTACTAATTATTAATTAACGAGACTGTTATCAGTATGTTCACTGGGAACAAAGTTATGCAATTTTATTATTAAGCGATAATTTTGGCAAAAGAAAACACTGCATGGCAAGAAAAGAGAGGAGCGTAATAAGAATATAATATAAAGGCGAAAGATTCCCGTCTCTACAGGCGATTTATTATGTATTAATCACACTGTAGAGGCGGGAATCATACGTAAGCAATCGCTAATCCCCCTTTCTATTTTGTCTTGTCATCTTTTATCTTTGC
>OGXN01000486.1_pt1 | contig 50992 bp, 40 predicted proteins | sample 1576281 | NCBI WGS metagenome assembly OGXN01 (sample SAMEA3541494, study PRJEB24748) | human gut metagenome | biome: human gut; feature: human-associated habitat; material: faeces | place: China | collected 2012
CCGGGCGCATATCAGACGAGCGTTTCACAGAGCTGTCGGCAGACTATGAAGCAGAACAACGGGAGCTGAAAGAAAGAGCCGCCGCTATCCAAGCGGAGCTTTCCAAAGCACAGGAAGCCACCGTGAACGCAGAAAAGTTTATGAATGTTGTCCGGCGGCATACCAGCTTTGAAGAACTTACCCCTACTCTGCTGCGGGAGTTTGTAGAGAAAATCGTTGTGCATGAGTGCAGCTATGACGAGAACAAGACCCGCAGACAGGACATTGAGATTTATTATTCTTTTGTTGGCAAGGTGGACTTGCCCGAATAACCGCCCGACCTATCCGACACAATGCGCAAGTGCCGGATAGGAACGGCAAAATTTTTTACACTTCTATTACTTCTTTATCGCACATCAGTAAAGGCGCATACTTTCCAGCTTCTTTTCATGGTTGGAAGATGAGGACTATATTCTGAAAAGTCCGGTCAGACGAATTCATAAAGTCAAAACCGGAACGAACATAAAGGAAACCTACACCGATGAAACTCTCGAACTCATGCGTGATAGCTGTACCGAGCTTCGGGATCTGGCGATCATAGATATGCTTGCCTCAACGGGTATGCGTGTGGGCGAAATGGTTTTGCTGAATCGGGCGGACATAGACTTTAACGAGCGTGAATGTGTTGTATTTGGAAAAGGCGACAAAGAACGTATCGTGTACTTTGACGCAAGGACGAAAATTCACTTGCAAAATTACTTGAACAGCCGCAGGGACGAAAATCCGGCACTGTTTGTGTCTCTGCAAAAGCCGCATAAACGCTTGCAAATCAGCGGCATTGAGGTGCGGCTCCGTGAGTACGGCAAACGCTTGGGGCTAAGCAAAGTGCATCCGCACAAGTTTAGGCGAACTCTTGCGACAATGGCAATCGACAAAGGAATGCCCATAGAGCAGCTCCAGCAGCTTTTAGGGCATAGACGAATAGATACTACCTTGCAATACGCAATGGTAAAGCAAAGCAATGTCAAAATTGCTCACAGAAAATACATCGGATGAGGTGAAGATGATGAAAAAAGGCTATCGGTTCCTTGGTGAATTTATTCGACAAGTTGATGTTCGTAATACGGAAGGCAAAGAGGAAAACCTTTTAGGTGTTTCTGTCCAGAAACAATTCATCCCTTCTATTGCTAATACTGTTGGTATAGATTTTACCAAGTACAAGGTTGTAAGAAAAGGACAGTTTACATACATTCCAGATACTTCCCGCAGAGGAGATAAGATAGGAATTGCCTTGCTGGAAGATTATGACGAAGGTTTGGTGAGCAATGTTTACACAGTTTTTGAGGTTATTGATGAAAATAAACTTATGCCTGAATATCTCTTGCTGTGGTTCATCAGACCGGAGTTTGACAGGTACGCCCGTTTCAAGTCTCATGGAAGCGTCCGAGAAGTTATGGATTGGGATGAAATGTGCAAGGTAGAGTTGCCTGTTCCCTCTATCGAGAAGCAGAAAAGTATCGTCAAAGCCTACAAGACAATCACCGACAGAATCGCTTTGAAGAAACGGATAAATGATAATTTAGAAGCCCAAATGCGGGCGTATTTCAAAGAGTACATAGCGAACAACACGGCAGCGACAGGAAAGCTCAAAGATTATTCTGTAATGCAGTACGGCTATACAGAAACAGCTACCACCGAGCCAGTTGGTCCGAAATTCCTGCGAATAACAGACATCGCTCAAAGCTACATTGATTGGAATGGTGTTCCATACTGCCCAATCACCAAGGAGAATCACAAAAAATATGTGCTCTCTGAGGGTGATGTTGTTGTTGCTCGTACCGGAGCTACTGTAGGTTATGCCAAAATGATGGGCAAGACCATTCCCAATTCAGTATTTGCATCATTCCTTGTGCGAATAAGACCTATCAACGATGAATACAAATACTATTTTGGTCTAACGATTACCTCTGCCGAGTTCCTTGAATTTGTTCAAACAAATGCCGGTGGGTCTGCTCAACCTCAAGCAAACCCTCCGCTTTTAGGAGAATACGAACTTTCTATTCCCGATAAGCAAAGTCTGGCAGAGTTCAACGCCAAAATTGTCGCATTTTTGAGCGTTATCGAGTGTAGTGAAGCAGAAATATCAAAGCTCAACGAGGTTAGAGACACTATGGTAACTCTGTTATCACGCCGCTAAATTATCATTTATTGAAAAGAAAATCTTATAGAAAGGAGTTCGCCTGAAAAATGCAGAAGACAGTTAAAGAACACTATGTCCCGCAGTTCTATTTGAGAAATTTTGCAGATGAAAAGGGGCTGCTTCACATATACGATTTCAAACGAAACAAGTATTTCACGCAAAGTCCAAAGAATATTTGCTATGAGAATAATTTGTATGAGACAAAATGGGAAAATCCAAACCCAAAACTTGGGGAGTTTGTGCTACCAAATCACATTGAAAAAACTTTCTGCGAATATGAAGGCGAATTTTCTAAAGTTCTAACCAAAATATTAAAAATTTGCTGTCCATCACAAAACCCGAATGCGCTCATATTGAAAGGAAACGAGCGGAATATATTTTTTCAATTTATAGTTAACATGATTGTGCGTAACCCTGAAAATATGGAAGTGCTTGCCTTAAATAAATTAGAACCGGATGACACTGATAATGATGAAATAAAACAAATTCGCACTATGTTAAATGATATGGAATTTGGCGGGGCAGATTCTATTTGCCTTGCCGCAAAGAAAAAAGCCATGCTAACCGATAGGTTTGATAATAGTTTTCCGCAGGTATGTCTTGAAGAATTAAAAAGGTTGAACTATACCTTTTTCTATGCCCAAACAAATTCATTTATAACAAGCAATATCCCTGTTTGTGTAGGAGATGACCCGATAATTATTGAAGATGATAAAACTTGTATATATTTTGCCTTATCTCCAAAGGTTGCTGTGCTATTTGGAAATTATAAAAACTCTCGCAATTTTAAAAATCAAATAGTTTATGTTGAAGAAAAGCAAGTGGAAAACTTCAATCATATGCTTATAAAGCATAGTGACAATAAACGAATTTTAATAGAAAATTCTAATGCTACAATCAGAAAATATGGTGAAATAGCAAGGAGTGACCACAATGGCAAACTTTAACGAACACGCCTTGGAGCTATCCATTATGGAACTGTTCAAGGGCGAAGGATATACTTACCTCGCAGGCGAGCAGATTCACCGGGAGCGCACGGAAGTTCTGCTTGCCGATGATCTGCGGCAGTATTTATATAACCGTTACGCCAAGGACGGCATCACTCCCGGCGAAGTGGACGGTATCCTTTTGCGTTTGCGGAACATCTCCGGCACGGTGTACGAAGCGAACAAGGCAATACATAAACTGCTGTGCGACGGTTTTATCCTCAACCGTGAGGACAGGACGCAGAAAGATATATATATTGAGCTGATTAACTATGACAACCCCGAAAATAACATCTTCAAAGCGGTCAACCAGTTTGAAATCGAGGGCGTGGACGGTCAGCTTCGTATTCCCGACGGCATTGTATTTGTCAATGGTATTCCTGTGGTGGTTCTGGAATTCAAGAGTGTCGTCAAGGAAAACACAACGATTATGGACGCTTACACGCAGCTCACCGTCCGCTACCGCAGAGATATTCCGGAACTACTCAAATACAACGCCTTTGTGGTCATCAGCGACGGTGTGAACAACAAATACGGCGCTCTTTTTAGTCCCTATGACTATTTCTATGCATGGAGGAAAGTTGAGTCTGATGATAAGGAGCTGGACGGAATCAATTCCCTTGTCACCATGATAAAAGGGCTGTTTCGCAAAGACAGGCTGCTTGCGGTTATCAAGGATTTTATCTATTTCCCCGACAATTCGGATAAAGAACTGAAAATCGTCTGCCGTTATCCACAGTTTTTTGCCGCTACCAAGCTGTTTGAGAATATCAAGCTGCATATGCGTCCTGACGGTGATGGAAAAGGCGGCACTTATTTCGGCGCCACTGGCTGCGGCAAGAGCTATACTATGCTGTTTTTGACTCGTATGTTGATGAAAAGCAAGCTGTTCCACAGTCCGACCATTTTAATTATCACCGACCGCACAGACCTGGACGACCAGCTTTCCCGCCAATTTGTCAATTCAAAAAAATATATTGGCGATGAAACGGTAGTCAGCATTGAATCCCGTGAGAAGCTGCGGGAAGAATTACAGAGGCGGGAAAGCGGCGGCGTGTATTTAACGACCATCCAGAAATTCACGGAGGACTTGCAGCTTCTTACCGATAGAACCAATATCATTTGTATTTCTGATGAAGCGCACCGAAGTCAGATCAACCTTGACCAAAAGGTCAAAGTGACCGAAGTGGGTGTGGAGCGTAAATACGGCTTTGCCAAGTATCTGCACGATTCCCTGCCAAACGCAACCTATGTAGGCTTTACCGGAACGCCTGTAGACGGAACCATTGAAGTATTTGGCCCTGTAGTGGATTCCTACACCATGACCGAATCGGTGCGTGACGGCATTACTGTCAATCTTGTTTACGACGGGCGTGCGGCACGGATTATGCTGGATAGTGAAAAGGTCAAACAAATCGAAGATTATTATGCCAAATGTGAGCGGGAGGGAGCAAACGAGCACCAAATTGAGGAAAGCCAGAAAGCTGTCGCCAAAATGGAGGCGATTATCGGCGATCCGGACAGGCTGCGTGCTGTCGCCAAGGATTTTATTCACCATTACGAAACCCGTGTGGCAGAGGGCGCTACGGTTGCGGGCAAGGCAATGTTTGTCTGCATGAACCGCAATATCGCTTATGATCTTTACAAAATCATTGTAGAGATGCGTCCCCAGTGGTCGGAAAAGAAAATCAGCGATGATGAAACATCGCTTACCGATAAAGAGAAAAAAGAACTGAAGCCCATCGAGAAAATCAAGCTGGTGATGACTCGCAACAAAGACGATGAGCCGGCTCTTTATGAAATGCTGGGGACAAAGGACGACCGCAAGGAATTTGACCGGCAGTTCAAAAATCCGAAATCAAATTTCAAAATCGCTATTGTTGTCGATATGTGGCTGACCGGATTTGATGTGCCGGAGCTGGATACCATTTACATAGATAAGCCGATTCAGCAGCACACACTGATCCAAACGATCTCCCGTGTCAATCGTGTCTGTGAAGGCAAAGACAAGGGCTTAATTGTGGACTATATTGGCATCAGAAAGAATATGAACCTTGCCCTAAAGAAATACACAAATTTTGAATGTGATGAGTTTGAAGGTATAGAGCAGGCAGTTACCATTGTCAAAGACCAATTAGAAGTGCTGGCGCAGATGTTTCACAGCTTTAACAGCAGGGATTTCTTTGAGGGCTCTCCGACGGAGCAGCTTGCCTGCCTCAATCGGGCGGTCGAATATGTGCAGCTGTCGGAAGAACTGGAAACACGCTTTATGGCGGCGGTCAAGCGGATGAAGCAGGCTTTCAATCTTTGCAGCTCCAGCGAAAAGATTTTGGATAAAGAAAAAGATTTTATCCATTTTTACTGCGCTGTCCGCTCTATCCTTTTCAAACTGACAAAGGGAGATGCTCCGGATATTTCGCAGATGAATGCCCGTGTGCGTGCAATGCTGGAGGGCGCTATCCAGTCGGACGGTATCGAGGAATTATTTGAAACCGGAAAACATATTTCCGTCGATATTTTCAGCGATGAGTACATGGACAAGATAAATGCTATTCAGTTGCCGAACACCAAAATAAAAATTTTGCAAAGGCTACTCTCACAGGCAATCGACGAATTCAAGAAGGTCAACAAAATCATGGGTGTCGAATTTGCGGACAGATTAAAGCGGGTGGTTGACGAATACAATAACCGCCGCAGGGATGAATCCTATGCAAACGAGGTGCTTGACGATATTGCCGAAAAGCTTGCCGATCTGCTTGCGGAGCTGAAAACAGAAAAGGACTCCTTTAAAAAATTAGGGATAGACTACGAGGAAAAAGCCTTTTATGATATTCTGAAAGCTGTTGCAAAGAAATATGAGTTCGACAATGAATATCCGGATGAAAAAATGCTTGAGCTTTCAAAGAAAATCAAAGTCATTGTTGACGATAAGTCCCGCTATACCGATTGGTCTACCCGTGACGACATCAAAGCAAATTTGCAGGTCGATTTGATTCTGCTGTTGGATGAATACGGTTATCCGCCGGTAACGCTGGATGATGTCTATAAGGAAGTGCTGGAGCAGGCGGAAAACTTTAAGAAGTACGCCGGTTAAAAGCATATAGAATCAATCGGGTCTTAGGGCAGCGCCCTAACAGGAATTACTGCTTATGGATAAAATTGTCCATAAACAGTCTGCTCGCTAAGATGATACAGAAAAACCGGAGAAAGCAGTGATTCTTTCTCCGGTTCATTCTATTTTACCCTGATTTTCTTCGACTTTGTCTTTGAAATCTTGACGGCACCTTATGATGCTTTCATTTTACAGAAGATTTTTAGGAAAACCAATGTGCCGATTGCAGTTTTAACGGCACATACAGAAAAAGAGTACGAACCCTTCGATCTGTACTCTCGTTTCTGCCCTGCAATTCCGGTTTCTGCGTGTTTTTTGGATACTGCCTTATACACACGCAGCATTTGCCGCCGGGCTTTTGTGTGCCGAGAATCGAACGTATCATTTGACGCTGTGGCGCATACAGAGGCCTGTGTGGGAAAAGGGTCTTGACCTAAGTCCCTTTCGAAGGCTCGCCGCCTGTGGACAGCCGGTATTGCTGTGGCGTCATGCCGATTTCTTTCTTGAATTGCTTGTGAAAGTACTGCGTAGAAGAAAAGCCAACGCACGAGCTGATCTCCTGTAAGGACATATGGGAGGTGGCAAGCAGCTTTTGAGCGAGTGCGAGCCGTTCCCCCAGTATGTATGAGTTCAGGGATTGACCAGATTTTTTGTGGAAAAGGTAGGAAAGATATTCCGGATTCATAAAAAAGGTGCTTGCAATCAGCGTGCGGTTCAGTTCGGGAGAATGGAGATTCTGCGCGATATATTTTTGCACGGATGTCAGAAAATCGGAGGATTCCACAGGCGGCTCTTTTTGAAGCTTTGCGTGCAGGAAAACGGCATTTTGAAGCTCCTGAGTCAGCTTGGGCAGGGAAACGGGCTTTAGGATATATCCGAAGCAGTGCAGATTGACCGCTTCCTGTGCATAATCGAACAGCTGATGCCCGGTAAGGATAATTGAAAGGGGAGAATATCCGTTTTCGGCCGCCCAGCGGATCAGATCGAGCCCGTCGCCCTGCGGCATTTCAATATCCGTGAGCAGCAGATCCACCGTTTGGGACCGAAAAACCTCCTGTGCCTGCGACATGCTGAATGCAGAGGAAATTTTGTCGATCCCAAGCGCGTCCCATTCGATTCCCTCAATGATTCCCTGGACGATATAATACTCGTCGTCAACAATCAAGATATGCATGGATCGGCCTCCATTTCATTGTAAGAAGTATAGGGGATGAAAATGTCGATGCGCGCGCCAAGGCTGTCCTCGTTGGAGAAATGGATATCGGCATCATCGTGATAAATGGCGCGCAGCGTCTGTACCGTGTTGTACAGCCCGATGTGATGGCCGTCGCTGGGGCCGGCATCATTGCTGCGGGACAGGGTCTGCGAAAAATCTTTTAGGGTCTGGGGCGAAAAGCCTTTTCCTGAGTCGATGTGCGTCAGGTGGACATAGGCCCGGCCCTCTTTTTCTTCAAGGTGCGCTTCGATCCATATGGACAGATTCTTGCCCATGATCATATTGTGCTTGATGGAGTTTTCTGTGAACATCAGCAGGATCATGGGAAAAACTGAGCAATCGCGGACATTTTGTGAAACATTGACCGAGTAATGAAGGCACCCGGGAAAGCGCAGAGAAATAAGTTGCAGATAGTTTTCCACATAATAGATCTCTTCATCTAAGGGGACCGAGGGACGGGAGGACAGGGTGTAGCGGAGATGGTTGGACAAGGTCTGCATCATTTTCAGCAGAATTTCGCGGGAGTCGGCCCTTTTATCGCAGGTAGAGACCAGCGCCGAAAAACAGGACAGGCAATTGACAAGGAAATGAGGTGAAAGCTGCGACTTCAAATATTGGAGCTTAAAACGATTTTTGGCCAGTTGCTCTTCATATACGCTGATCTTCAACGTGCGGATATCATGAAGCATACGGCTGAAGGTGGAGTTGATCTGCTGAATCTCAATGCAGTTCGTCTGAGGCATGGCGAGGCCGGTTTCGGCTTCCCCGTTGTGAATATTACGCATGACGGCCTCAAGCGCTTCAAAGGGACTTTTCAAAAGCCTCTTGAACAGGAGCAGCGCCATGATCGAAATTGCGATGAGGGACAAGATGATTACGGTCAACCGGCTGTAGACAGGCGTCATAAGCCGGAAGCTGTCCGTCAGCGGGATAAACGTCACAATGGAAGAATCACAGTAATCAAGCGGCTTGATGATCGTCAGGTAATGGATGGAAGTCGTCGTATCCGTACAGATATAATGGCCGGAGGCGCTCCGCTCTCCCTGTATGGAAGAAAAATCAAAGTTTTCAGGATCGCCGATGATCTGTCTGTTTTTATCAACATAGAATACAGACGCCCCGTGCTGGAAAGAGTTTTCTAATATGCTGGTGAGATGGTCAAGGGACGCCAATGCGCCGGTGATAGAGTCTCCGGAAATAACAAAGCGGACCAGATAGGCTTCCTTTGCTGTTTCATAGATGTCCCATTTTGTGTAATCGATTGATTCATCCCTAATGTTGGCGCGCTTGGAGCGGAGAAACTCTCTTATGTAGGCGGCACAAGGATAAGCGCTGTTATCTCGCAAGGTGTAAATGAAATTATCAGATATGGGGCTGTAAAAAAACAGGCCGCTCATTTGCGGGTAAGCCGGAAGGCTCTCCGAAAGGGATTTGAGGATCCGGGCGTGAGCGACACTTGAGGTCAGCGCATCCGTAGAGGCGTTCAGAAGGGCGATATCGGTGCTGTATTCGCTTGTCTGGAAAAGATAAGTGACAACAGAGTCCAGGTTCTTTGACAGTTGGGTATCGTAAACAGACAAGACTTCCGTTGCGTTGTTATAACGCGCCTCCACAAGCTGATTGTTGAAATAGGAGGCAATCGAAAGGATGATCCCGATTGAAAGGACGCAGAAAACAAGAACAAACAGTATGTAAAGCGTTTTTGCGGAATAAGTAAACTTGCGCCTGCGCATGAAAAAGCGTTTGGGGGTTGACTGGTTCATTTCGACATCTCCGGCAAAATAAATAAAAAACAAATAAAAAGACAATGAATACTAACAATTCTACACTGTATTATAACAAAACTTTTGATAAAATCAAATAAAGAAAGGGACTGCGCAGAATCCCCAATATAACGCTATTTCAAAAACAAGAAGGAGGAAAAGTGAAAATCATGAAATTAAAAAAATGGGCCGCGTTAACTCTGTGTGGTGTATTGATGCTGAGCATGCTGACTGCCTGTCAGGGCGATTCCACAGAAAGTGAGTCTGTTGTTCAATCTGAGGTGTCCTCGAGCGTGGCGGATCCCGTACAGGCTGCGATCCAGGCACGGAAAGACAGTGGCGAATACCCGAAGCTCGTAATTGCTTTCCCGACCGTAACCGGCCGGCCGGCAGGAGCGGACCGCATCCAAGAAAAGCTGAATGCCTATACAGAGGAGAAACTGGGCATTTCGGTGGAGCTTGAGATCATGGACATGGCGTCCTATCCGCAGTCTATGACGTTGATGCTCTCCAGCGGTGAGCAGGCGGATATTTTCAATGCGGTGTCTATGGGATATTCCGCCTGTGCCAATAAGGGCTACTGCTTGGATATGGGCGAAGACAACCTTCTTGAGACCTATGGCGCGAACATCATGGAGGTTTTGAACCCGCTTTATATTGAGGCCTCCAAGGTCGATGGAATCCAGTACGGGCTGCCGCAGAACCGTGATATGGCGTCCGGACAGGGCGGCTATGTTATTCCCAAACGCTTTCTGGACGAGATTGGTTTTGACTACGAGTCCATGCGCACGGAGGAAAGCTCTGACTACATCTACACGGACATCGAGACCATTGACGAGATCTATGCACAGCTGCACGAAAAATATCCCGATATGCATGTGTTCCTGCCCAATAAGAGTTCCCATCTGCGGAACGTGCTCCAGTATGACGGGCTGGGCGACAACTTTGGCGTTTTGATGGATCCGCTCAACACGTTGGAAGTGAGCAACCTGTTTGAAAGCGAAGAGTTCCTGGAGACCTGTAAGCGCTATTATGAGTGGAACCAGAATGGCTATATTTCCAAGGACGCTCTCACCGATACGGCCACCCCGCAGGAGCAGATCAAGGCTGGTACGGGCATTTCCCATCTCTGCGCTCTGAAGCCGGGAATCCTGCAAAGCCAGGAGCAGGCGACGACGCTGCCGGGCCAGCCCACTGAGGAATTGGTCATTTTCCAGGTCCTGGACGATTTCATGAACTCCGGCGCAATCAATGGCATGAACTGGTGCATCAACTCCAGCACGGAATATCCCGTGGAGGCTATGCAAGTGCTGAATCTGCTCTATTCTGACTCCGTAGCGGCCAATCTGTTGGCTTGGGGCGAAGAGAATGTGGATTATGTGAAGACCGATGACGGACACATTACGTTCCCTGAAGGCGTCGATGCGAGCAACGCTGAGTTCAGCCATTCCGTAAACTGGCTCTTCCCCAACCAGTATATCACCGAGGTATGGGTCGGCCAGGAGCTGAATGTGTATGAGGAAACAGAGAAATTCAACGATAATTCCAAGAAATCCAAGGCTTTGGGCTTCAGCTTTGACAACAGCAGCGTGATGACGGAGTATACGGCTCTGGTCAATGTCCAGAACGAGTATATCAATCAGATCATGCTTGGTTTTGTAGAGCCAGAGGCGGCCCTGAAGGAAATGAATGAGAAGCTCTATGCTGCAGGCTTGGAAAAATACATGGCTGAAAAGCAGAAACAGCTGGACGTTTGGGCTGCGGCCAATGGCGTAGCTTAAGAAGCGGCAGCAGAAAATAAAACATGAGGATAAGAACGGCCGGCGGAGGTTAAATGGAAATGTTGTGCGGCATTTCTAGGAAACGACCGCTGGCTGTTTCCTTCTGGCAGGCCCGCACAGGGCTGCTGTTCTTTGAAGGAAGGAGAGGCGTAATATGAAAGTAGCGTCCAGAAGAAAAAGTTTAACAGCCGGAAAGCGTTCCATTAGGAAATATATTCCGCTGTATCTATTGGCTCTGCCTGGACTCGTTTATCTGTTTATCAATAACTATATGCCGCTGCCCGGCTTGGTTTTGTCTTTTAAAAATTACAATGTGCGGAAAGGGATCTGGGGCTCAGACTGGGCGGGCCTGGAGAACTTCAAGTACCTGTTTGCGACGGAAGACGCCTGGATCATTACAAGAAACACGATTTTGTACAACCTTGCGTTTATTGTTGTCAATACGGTGGGCGCAATCGTGGTTGCCATTATCCTGAGCGAACTGACGAGCAAAATAAAAAATGTATACCAATCAGTTATTTTGTTCCCGCATCTGATTTCGACCGTTATCATCAGCTATATCGTGTTTGCGTTCCTGTCTTCTGACAATGGTTTTATCAACAATACAATCCTCCGCGCGCTTGGAAAAGAAGGGATTTCCTGGTATACGGAGAAGGGCTATTGGCCGTTCATATTGATTTTTATTTCTGCCTGGAAATCAATAGGATACCAATGTATTATTTATCTGGCGACGCTGCTTGGGTTCGACAAAGGGTATTATGAAGCCGCAGAGATCGACGGCGCAACGTTCTGGCAGAAGATCACGAAGATCACGCTGCCGCTGCTGAAGCCCACAATCATCATGCTGACCTTGATGGCGGTAGGCAGAATTTTCTATTCGGATTTCGGCCTGTTCTATCAGGTGCCGCAGAACTCCGGCGCGCTTTTCCCGGTAACGAATACCATTGATACATATGTATACAGAGGCTTGCTGGAAGCAGGAAACATCTCCATGTCTGCGGCTGCGGGCTTCTATCAGTCCATTGTTGGCTTTGTGTTAATTTTGGCCGCCAATCTGCTGGTCCGCAAGTTTGACAAAGACAGCGCGCTGTTTTAAGGAGGTAGGAGCAAGATGGGAAATGAAAAGAAAAGAGTACAGTTTATCGGGCATTTTATCATGATCCTACTCAGCCTGTGCGCGTTTTTGCCGATGGCGCTGCTCGTGCTTGCTTCATTTACATCGAATGAAGCGCTTGTCCGGGACGGTTATTCTTTCTTCCCGCGCGAGTGGAGCACGGAGGCATACAGCTATATTTTTTCGTCCAGCGGGACAGTTCTGCGGGCGTATATGCTTTCTTTCATTGTGACGGCCCTTGGCACGGCGCTGTCCGTAATCTTAACGGTAGCTCTGGCGTATCCGCTTTCCAAAAAGAACCTACCTGGGCGCGGCGTCCTTACGTTTTTTGTGGTGTTCACGATGCTGTTCAACGGCGGACTGGTGCCCACATATATGAACTATACCAATGTATTCGGCATCAAAAACACGATCTGGGCGCTGATCGTTCCCAACCTTCTGATGAATGCATTCAACGTACTGATGGTGAAATCCTATTTTGTTTCATCGCTTCCCAACGAGATACTGGAGGCGGCTTATATCGACGGTGCGTCGGAATTCAAAACTTTTATGAGGATCGCGCTGCCCTTGGCAAAGCCAATCATTGCAACGGTAGCGCTCTTTTCCGGAATCGCTTACTGGAATGACTGGAACAATGGTTATGTATATCTGACCAAGCGGGTGGATTTGTATACCATTCAGAATTTGTTAAATCGAATGATTCAGAACATCCAGTTTTTGAATCAGGGCCTTTCCTCTACGCCAAACCTTGATGCGGGCTTGATTTCAATGCCGTCCGTGTCTGTTCGAATGGCAATCGCAGTAGTTGGTGTGCTGCCGATTCTGCTGATTTACCCGTTTGTCCAAAAAAACTTTGTGAAAGGTATCACACTGGGCGGAGTAAAGGGCTGACCGAAAGGAGGGGACGGTGAAACAGCCTGTCCTCTCCTTTTGTTCTTTACAGGGCCATGCCCAGAGGAAACAGGAGCTGCATGAAGGGAAATTCCCGCAGGAAAACCGAAAGCGACAGAAAGGGGCAACAAAATGAAAGAGACACACATGCATCTGAAATTTTTCCAAGATCCCAATGGGCCGAAGCTGGCCTGGTCCGCCGATTCCGGCGTAAAGCTACTGGAACAAGACGGCCTGCACTTTAAAGACCTGGCGAAGGACGGGGAGCTGCACCCCTATGAGGATTGGCGCCTTCCCGCCGAAGAACGGGCGCGGGATCTGGCGGCGCGCATGACAATAGAGCAGATCGCCGGTTTGATGCTGTACAGCAGCCATCAATCGGTCCCGGGCTTTACAACGCCATATTTCGGGAAAGTGTCCTACGAAGGAAAAAGCCTGGAGGAGAGCGGCCTGCCGCCCTCGGCGCTGACGGACCAGCAGCGTGAGTTCATCACAAATGATTTCTTGCGCCACGTCCTGGTCATGACGGTCCAGTCCCCACAGGCTGCGGCAGATTGGAGCAACCGCCTGCAGGAGCTGTCTGAAAGCCTGCCCTGGGGCATCCCGATCGCCATCAGCAGCGATCCGCGCCACGGCACCTCCGTAACATTTGAGTTTGACGCCGGGGCGGGCGGGGACATTTCCCACTGGCCGGAACCGCTGGGCATGACGGCCACCTTCGACCCTGCTCTGGTAAAGCGGTTCGGGGAGGTCGCGGCCAAGGAATACCGGGCGCTGGGAATCACGACAGCCCTTTCCCCACAGGTCGATTTGACCACAGAGCCGCGCTGGAGCCGTTTTCTGGGCAGCTTCGGGGAAAACAGCCGGCTCAACGCCAATCTGGCGCGGGCGTACTGCGACGGTTTCCAGACATCGGAAGGCGATGCGGAGATCGCGGACGGCTGGGGCTACGACAGCGTGAACGCCATGGTGAAGCATTGGCCGGGCGGCGGCGCGGTGGAGGGCGGCCGGGATGCCCATTTTGCCTGCGGAAAATACTCGGTGTACCCGGGCGGCAACTTTGACGAGCATCTGGTGCCGTTTACGGAAGGGGCCTTCAACCTGGAGGGCAAGACACAAAAGGCCAGTGCGGTCATGCCGTATTACACGATCATCTATGGCCAACCCGGCGGCGAAAATGTCGGGTGCAGCTACAGCAAATATCTGATTAGAGACCTGCTGCGTGAAAAGTACGGTTATGATGAAGTGGTGTGCACCGACTGGAACATCACCGCCGACGAAACGGAGGTCGACAGCATATACAGCGGCAAATGCTGGGGCGTGGAGACGCTGACGGCAGAGCAGCGGTGCTACAAGATCCTGATGGCTGGGGTGGACCAGTTCGGCGGGCTAAATACAAAGGAGCCGATCCTCGGAGCCTACAGGCTCGGCGTGGCAGAGCACGGCGAAGCATTTATGCGCGCGCGGATGGAAGCGTCGGCAAGAAGGCTGCTGAAAAATATTTTCCGCACAGGGCTGTTCGAGAACCCGTATCTGCGGCCGGACGAATCGGCCAAGGTGGTGGGCTGCCCCGCCTATATGGCGGAAGGCTTCGAAGCACAGATCAAATCCCTGGTTCTGCTGAAAAATAAGGGCCATGCATTGCCGCTGGCGCCGAAAACAAAGATTTATGTCCCCAAAGTGCATACGCTGGCCCATACGGACTGGATGGGGATCGCCACAGAGGAGCATTGGAATGACCCCGTCAGCCCGGCGCTGCTGGGAAAATATTTCGAGCTGACGGACGACCCGGCACAAGCTGAGGCGGCGGTGTGCTTTATCCGGCAACCAAACGGCGCGGGCTTTACCCTGCTGGGAGGATATGATGTACAGGACAGGAAAAACGGCGGCAGCGGATATGTGCCCATCAGTTTACAGTACCGCCCGTATACGGCAACACAGGCGCGGGAACACAGCATTGCCGGCGGTGACCCGCAGGAGAATTTCATCGACCGCAGCTATCGCGGGAAAACGGTCACGGTGAACAACGAGGACGATCTGGACCTTGTGCTGGATACACGGAGAGCGATGGGCGATAAGCCGGTCATTGTATGCGTCAAGATGACCAACCCGATGGTCGTGGCAGAGTTTGAACCTGCTGCGGACGCCATTATTGCGGCGTTCGGCGATCTGCCGCAGGCTTTGCTGGAGGTTATCAGCGGAAACCGTGAGCCGTCCGGCCTGCTGCCCATGCAGCTGCCGCGGGACATGGACACGGTGGAACAGCAATGCGAAGACGTTCCCTTTGATATGGCATGCCATACAGACACGGAGGGGCATTTGTACGATTTCGGTTTTGGCATGGATTGGTCGGGCGTGATCGACGACGAGCGGGTGAAGAAATACGCCCACAGGCACAGCCGGTGAAAAGGCTGTGCGGCCCGCGCTCCCGGCCCAGCCGGCGCACCGGGCTGCCGGCAGTCATATGCAGGCTACTGTTCGAATATCCCTAAAAAGATTGATCAAAGTGAGGAATGAAAATGCGAACGATTCTTTCTCTGAACAATGACTGGTTTTTCTCTGCCTCTCCTACTTCCTTCGAGCCGCCCTTTACACAGGATACACAGCAGATGCAGCCTGTATGCCTGCCCCATACCTGGAATGCGGAAGATGGACAGGGAGGCGGCACCTACCTGCGTGGTTGTTGTGTTTATTCCCGTGTGCTTTGTGTCCCGCAGGGCGCCGGCGCCCGTTTCTATCTGGAATTTCAGGGCGCCAACTCCGTTTGTCGCGCTTACTTGAACGAGCATTTTCTCGGCGAACACCGCGGCGGTTACTCCACATTCCGTTTTGATATCACGGATGTCTGTACGCCCGGCGGCGAAGATCGGCTGACTGTTTTTGTTGACAATAGCGAATTCACAGATGTTTGCCCGCTTTCCGGTGATTTTTCTATTTTCGGCGGCCTTTACCGGGATGTCAACCTGATTTGTGTGCCGCAAACACATTTCGATTTGCTGTATTACGGCACCCAGGGCGTACTGCTTTCTCCCCAGCTGGAAGAAAACGGCGACGCTCGCCTTTCCATTGAAACGTATCTCGTTGGCGGCGACGCCGCCGCCGTCCGCTATGAGGTCTTTTCGCCGGAAGGGCAGGCCGTAGCAAGCGCCAAAACCGGGGGAGATTCTCCCGATGCCGTGATCACGCTCAAAAATCCCGCATTGTGGGACGGCCTGAAAGGGCCGGCACTGTATTCCTGCGTTGCCCGCGTTACCGGCCCTGACGGAAGCTGCGACGAGGTTTCGATTTCTTTTGGCTGGCGTCGTTTTGAAGTTGACCCGCAAAAGGGCTTCTTCCTCAACGGGAACAGCGTCCCCCTGCGCGGTGTGGCGCGCCATCAGGACCGGCAGGACTGCGGCAATGCGACGGCCCGGCAACAGCTTGACGAGGATATGGCCATTTTGCGCGAGCTTGGCGCAAATGCGGTGCGGCTTTCGCATTATCAGCATCCGCAATATTTTTATGACCTGTGCGACCGTGAAGGCCTTGTTGTGTGGGCCGAGATCCCCATGCTGGCCATGCCGGACGATGAAAGCCTCCTCGAGAATGCCTGTGCGCAGCTGACGGAGTTGATCCTGCAAAACCTGCACCATCCCTGTGTGTGCTTCTGGGGGCTGCAGAATGAGATCGCGATCGCGGGAGAGACCTTTGCAATGTACCGCAACGTTGAAAGGCTTCAGTCCCTGGCAAAAAAGCTTGATCCCACCCGCCTCACCACCAGCTCCAATCTGAACAGCGTCAAGAACAACAGCCCCTTGAACCATATCACCGATGTGGTCGCCTACAACATTTACTTTGGCTGGTATTACGGCAAAATGGAGGAATATGCCGATTTCTTGGACAAGTTCCAGCAGGATAACCCGAATGTTGCGCTCGGCGTTTCCGAGTATGGCGTTGACGCAAACCCGTATTTCCACGCAGACGACCCACGTGTAAAAGATTACAGCGAAGAATTCCAGGCGCTTTTCCACGAAACGGTGTATCCCATCCTCAACAGGCCTTCTGTGTGGGGGACCTTTGTATGGAACCTCTTTGATTTCGGAAGCGCATTGCGCAATGAGGGGGGAACAAAGGGGCGCAACTGCAAAGGCCTTGTCAGTTATGACCGCAGCCTCCGCAAGGATTCCTTCTATTACTACAAGGCGCAGTGGGCCAGCGAGCCGTTTGTGCACATCAATTCCCGCCGCTACGCCCAGCGAGCGGCCGATTCGATGACGGTCCGCATCTATACCAACCAACCCCATGTCACGCTGGAAGTGGAAGGCGCGTTCTTTGCGGAACAGGACGGCCAGACCGTATTCGTATTCGAGAACGTGCCGCTGCACGCTGGCGAAAATACGGTGACCGCACATGCCGGGAGCTGTACCGACACCGTGACCTGGACGCGGGTGGATGCGCCGAACCTCGACTATACTTATGTTGACCCCAACCCCGGTTTTAATGTAAAAAACTGGTTTACGCCCGGCCAGGGAGAAGGGGACCTTTTCCCGGAGGACCGTTTTTCCCTGATGGATTCCATTGGGGATCTGATGGACAATCCGCAAGCGGCAGAACTGATCGAAACGTATCTTCCGCAATTAAAAAATAACGCAGCGATGAAAGTTGCAAAAATGTTCTCCCTTTTCGAAATATTAAACCATATGAGCAGCTCTTTCGACGAGGACACGGTGCAGGAGCTCAACCAAAAGCTTACAGAGCTTCACAAGGAAAAGCCTGGCCGACGGGAATCTTCTTTGCTGTCAATTTAGAAACAGATAATATTTCAAGACATGGGTATTCCATAAAAAGGAGCTTACCGCCTGTAAAATGTAGGCGGTAAGCCTCTGTCTATATCATTCGTTGATGCTCGGCATAGCTGATATATGGGGAATAATCGTTGCCGATACGCTGGGAAATGCGTGAGGAACTGTATGCGATAGAGAAAGTCTTTCTGTGTTGTTAAGATTTTCGGCTCTGTATTTCGTTCAGGCTAAGGCTTGGTGAAGGTACAGTGCGATAAAGCAATGGCGTGTGGCTCAGATTGACGCGGGGCAAAACACAAGTGAGAAGCTTTAGCATCGTTTATGAAGCCAATTCAAGTGTATCAAATGCATATGAAACGGGAATCCCATTGTCCAGCCTATATTGAAAAGAAGTACAAAAGGTCAGAAAAAGGCACGCTGCAGAATAGACTTCTGCGGCGTGCCTTTTTGTTTTTGAGCAGGGAAAGCACCGGCAATGTCGGTGGAGGAAGCCGGTAAAAAAGCTTTAGCTTCAAGCGCCGAGCGAAGGGAGCTGTTAATAACAAGGATACCGAATGAGTAGAAGAGTTAGTTGGAAAAGCGAATTGCCCATTTACGGGCGGCAGGGCGCGAGATGGAGACGAAAGAGGATTCGGTGCGTCTTGAGACGCCTGCCGATAAAAGGCTCTTATAAAGCCTACTCAAGCCACCAGCTTGGCTGGTGGTTATGACTGCACTGCAGGATAAAGTACAATAAGTTGCGCAAATTGGAAATAGGATAAAAAGGGACATGGTTTGCAGAACTCTGGTAGAATGAAGTCGCGACACACCATTCTGAAAGGAGTCTGTAAACCATGTCCGAGAAGATTGTACAACTGAACGAGGAAGTAATCAAGGGTCAGATCAAAGAATGGTCCGTGGCAGCGTGGAAGAAGCCCTCATTGAGATGTACCCTGCCGGCGTCTCTGTGCGCCGTGCGGAAGACATTACCGAGGCCTTGTGGGGCAGCAAGGTATCTCCGGCCACCATCAGTGGAACTGGACAAGAAAGCCTGTGCCCGCATTGAGGATTGGCGGAACCGTCCTTTACAGGGCGGCAAGTATCCGCATGTCTATGTGGACGGCATTTATCTGCGGCGCAACTGGGGTGGAGAGTACGAAATATTGCGGTTCTGGTAGCAATCGCGGTGAATGAGGACGGATACCGTGAGGTTCTGGGCGCTGCCGAGGGCATGAAAGAGGATAAGGCCAGTTGGGTGAATTTCTTTCAGTGGCTCAAAAGCAGAGGATTGGACGGCGTAAAACTCATTGTTGGCGATAAGTGTCTGGGAATGCTGGAAGCCGTGGGAGAAGTGTTTCCTGACGCTAAATACCAGCGCTGCACGGTCCATTTTTACTGCAATGTGTTTTCCGTTGTTCCTCGCTCCAAGGTAAAGCTGGTGGCCGAAATGCTCAAAGCGATCCATGCCCAGGAGAGCAAGAAGGCCGCCCGCAAAAAGGCAAAAGCTGTGGCAGCCCAGCTGAGGGAAATGGAACTGAAAGAGGCCGCCGAGAAGGTTGAGGACAGTGTTGAGGAAACGCTGACCTACTGCGATTTTTCCTATGAGCATTGGACCCGGATTCGTACCAACAATGTGATTGAGTGGCTGAACCGGGAGTTCTGTCGCAGAAACCGTGTGATGGGGACCTTCCTGGACGGCAATTCTGCCCTCATGCTGGTCTGCGCCCGCCTGCGGCATGTGGCCGGCACTCAGTGGGGCAACAAAGAGTACATGAACATGAAGCACTTAGAGGCGGCTCTGGAAGACGTCTCTATTGCCGGCTGACTTCATCCAGCCGGAGCCTGCAAACAAATTTGCGCATAATTCTTGACGGCACCCACTGCAGCATCAATTGGCATATTTCCACAGCTCACGCACGAAGAGAGACATAAAAGTGGCAAATTGCATAAAAAAAGCAAAACAATTAAAAATAATTGGACAAATATGAAATACTTGCTATACTATATAAAAATAAGATATACAAATACGGGGAATCATGTGAATAAATAAAATATGATGTAATCTATGCCGTTTTTTTCTATTTCATGTTCAATTCTACAGGAGGATTTTGAGATGAATCAAAGCTATTTTGAAGTCTTTTTGGCTGTGGTCGAGTGCAAAAGTGTATCCCGTGCAGCTGAGAAACTGTTTCTTTCTCAATCCACCGTTAGCCATCGGTTAAAAATGCTGGAGAATGAAATTGGCTGTCTTCTGTTTGAACGGGCACAGGGCCAGCGGGAATGTGTTCTTACTGCGAAGGGCGAGGCTCTTTTGCCGTTCGCACGCCGGTGGATCGAGCTCAGCAAGGATACCAAAAATTTTTCTAAGATGAATTTTGCCCCTGTGGTAACAATCGGAGCTGTCACAAGTCTGAACCGCTGTGTTCTGTATGGATTTTATAACAGGCTTTTGAATGGGGATTTCCCTTTCAGGCTGGATATCAAAAGTTATGGAAACGAGATCCTTTATACAAATGTAGCAAACGGATTCATCGATCTCGCTCTTACAGTGGAACACATCCGAAACAAAACGATAGATACAAAGGAGCTTTTCAGTGAGAGGATGGTTTTCGTATGTTGCCCGGGGCAATATCCCTCCAGAGTGATCCATCCCAACGAACTGGATCCCGCAAATGAGATTTCTATACACTGGGACGCACGCGATATCCAGTTCTGGCACGAACAGTGGTTCACACCGAATGCGGAAAGCTACCTCTCCATCAACGATCCCTCGCTTGTCCATTATTTCTTTAAGGGGGGAACCTGGGCCATTGTTCCAATTTCAATTGGGGTCTTTTTGCAGAATCGCCATGGTCTGGAGACACATGAATTGCTTCTGCCGCCACCCAAGCGTATCTGCTATATTCTTAAATCCCGCTTTCTGCGTCCGGAACGAATAAAATATATCGATCTTATCGAAAAAGAACTGAAGCAATACCTGTCTGAATTGGATTGGCCGGAATGCGCCTTTGGTGAAAAAGCAGGGCACGCCTAATGGCGTGCCCTGCAGCATTTTATTCAACCGAATTTACCGGATATCCGAAATGGAGAGAGCGGATTTACAGGCAACGTCTTTTGCAGGGAATATTGATACCGTACATATTATGCTGAATTTCGAAAATAAATATTTACATATTCAATGTTTCTTAGGCATTTTTACATGCGAAAAACAGATATTCCTACTTTTTTTTTCTTCAAAAATGGATAACATTTAAGCATTATACTTTAGGCAGAACAAAAATATTCAAATTAAAGATAATTTATAGCAAAAATATTCACTTTTTTTGTGCTTGGCCACATGATATATTTTAATAGAAATCAAATATGGAGGAGGATAAAAAAATGTCGATTCGAATCATAAAAAGCAAGGATATCCCGCAGGAATATGAGAACGGGTTTGCGCAGAGCGAGATACTGCCGGATACATACCCCGGGATGACGAACTACAAATGCTTTTTGAAGAAGGGGCACACGGTGAGCCCGAAGAAGTATGCAGATAAGGTTGTAATGTACTGCTTCACACGCGGCAACGGATATGTGACCACACCGGAGTGGTCGCGCGATATCACGGAGCTCTCGTTTTTTGCGCCGGATTTTGACAACAGCGACTTTTCCATCACCGCCGTGGAGGACATGGAATTTCTGTGCCTTGTTTCGGAGATGGAGGAGTGCGAGCGGGAGAACTGGCCGAAATGGCACCTGCGTTTGCCGTGGTTCACGCGGATGTCGGAGTGCAAGGAGTATGTGCAGGACTGCAAAGGCCCGAACACACGCAGTTGGTCTGTTTTAGACCCGAAGTATCTGGGCGGCGTGTTGATGGGGATCGTCCGCGCGGAAGGCGAGGGGACCATAGAAAAGGGACATCCGTCTGTGGCGCAGTGGAACTATGCGCTGCCGGGGGCGGATTTCCATCTGACGGTCAACGACGAGACGGTGGAGCAGGCGGACGGTGATTTCAGTTATGTGACGCCCGGCGACGACCACTCGCTGGTTTCAGACGCGGGCAAGCTCACCTATTATATCTGGTATGAGCGCCGTGTATACACCGAGCAGAGCGAGCAGTAAACGCTTTGAAGGAATCCAACGTCCCGTAGGGACGGGATAGTGAAAACTGAGCAATATTCTTAAGGAGGAAAATCAATGAAATCAGCAAGATCACGCATTTTGGCTCTTGTGTTGGTTCTCGCAATGATCTTTGGTACCGGCTGCGGAACCGGCGCCGGCAGCGGGGGCGCCAGCCAGAGCACTGCTTCAGGCAGCGCTTCCGAAGCAAACAGCGAATCCGCTCCCGCTGAGGAGGGCAGCCGTGATGTAGTAGTGGCCATGGCACAGGACGTATCCAGCCTTTATGCCTATGAAAAAGGCTCTTATACGAACAACCAGGTTCTGTGGCACCCCTATGAGGCTCTGATCAGCAAAAATGCCGAAATGGAGTTTATTCCCCTCCTGGCCGAGAGCTGGGAAATGGCAGATGACAATCTGACCTGGACATTCCATCTCCGCGAGGGCGTGAAATTCCACGATGGAAGCGATTTCACCGCCGAGGACGTTGTTGCGTCTTATGATAAGGCCAGCATCGCAGGTGAGAGCCTGTTTGTGGAAAAGCTCGCTTACGTTGATTCCTACGAGGCTGTCGACGATTACACGTTTGTTGTAAAGACGAAGATTCCTTATCCCCTTCTTCTGGACGATCTGATGTTTGTGGTTATCACCAACAAGGAAGACGTTGAGGGAAAGACGCCCCAGGAAATCGCAGCTAATATCAACGGCACCGGGCGCTATAAATTTGTGGAATGGGTTCCCGAGGATCACATCGACTTTACTGTAAACGAAAACTACTGGGGTGAGCAGCCTGAGGTGAAGAACGTTCGTTTCCGTCCCATCACCAATGTGGCCACCCGTACTGCTGCTTTGCTCAGCGGAGAGCTGGATGTCGCCGCTATGCTTGCAGTGCAGGACGTGGACCGTATCAACAACACAGACGGCGTTCGCGTTGAGGCTGCCCGCAGCATGGAATGCGTTGCTGTAGAGATGGTTCAGACGGAGAAGAACCCTGCTGTCAATCTGGATGTGAACCCCTTCCTGGACGTGCGTGTGCGCAAGGCGTTCTACATGGCGATCGATTTGGACTCGATCGTTAAAAATATTTATAACGGCCATGTTTATCCGACGACCAGCATGACAGCCGAGGGCTTCAATGGTTATGACGCAGCTCTTGAGAGACATCCCTATGACCCGGAGGCTGCCAAGGCTTTGTTGGCGGAGGCGGGTTATCCCGATGGCTTTGAGGTCACCCTCGACGCAAGCAGCGTGGGCTTCGCCAATTCCGATGCTCTGGCCCAAGCGCTGGCCTCATACTGGGAGAAGATCGGTATCAAGGTGAATCTGAACGTGATGTCCACCGGCTTCGGCTCATATATCGCCCAAGGCGCGGGCAACAGCGGCCTGAACCTGGTAGGATGGGCCATGTACACCGGCGACGGCATCTCGATGCAGGAGCGCCAGTATATGAAATGGGACAAAGAGGCGGGCACCGGCGGCGGCAACTACGGTATGTATGACAACCCCGATGTCAGCGCGAAGATCATGGAAGCCATGCAGGAAATGGATACAGCCAAGCGTGGAGAAATGGTAAAGGAGATCGACCGGATGGTTCTGGATGATGTTGCCAATATCCCCTTGTTCTTCAACGAGAACATCTTCGGCGTGCGCGATTCCATTGAGTATACACCCCGATATGACAGATATCTCCTTGCCTGGGAAATCAGCTTCAAATAAAGTCCAGCAGTTTGCTATAATATTCAAGTATGGGCGGGAAAGGTTCCCGCCCATATTTTCTAGAAGCGCAACAAAGAGGTGAAAAGCATTGCTCAAATATGCCATCAAACGCCTGTTCCAGATGCTTGTGGTGCTGGCTGTCGTGACGGTTCTGGTGTTTTTTATGACCAACTTCCTGAGCGACCCCATCGAGGCAATCGTAGATATACAAACGGCAACGGAGGCGGATATCCAGGCTGTCCGGGAACAGCTTGGGCTCAATGACCCCATCTTGGTCCAGTTCGGAAGATTCGTGAGCGGAATCTTGAAAGGGGACTTCGGCACATCTTATGTGTACAAAACCCCTGTTCTCGACTTGATTTTTCAGCGGGTACCCGCCACCGCGGAGATCGTCCTGTTCACAGCCATCCTCACTTTGGTGATTGCCATCCCGCTCGGCGTGATTGCCGGCGCCAACCCGCAGACCAAACTGAGCAAGGGGATCATGGCCGGTTCCATCTTTGGCATTTCTCTGCCCTCATTCTGGATGGGCATGATGCTTATTTATGTGTTCTCCGTCTCCCTTCAGATATTGCCCGCCTCCGGTCGTGCCGCGGCCGGGCCGGGAGGATTCAGCTTTCTCACACCCGGAGGATGGAAAAATCTGATAATGCCTGTTCTTACGCTTGCCTTGGGCTATAGCGCAACAATCCTGCGTGTAACGCGTGCCGGCATCCAGGAAAATATGAAGCAGGACTATGTGAAATTCGCCCGCGCCAAAGGCGTGAGCCGTCGAAACGTTTTGTTCCATCACGCCTTGAAGAACGCGCTGGTCCCCGTTGTCACAGTGTTTGGCCTCAACATCGGCCATATGTTTGCATTTACCACTGTAACGGAAACGATTTTTGCCTGGCCGGGTGTGGGCAAGCTATTGATCGACTCTATTCTGAGAAACGACCGACCAATCATTGTGGCTTATTTGATTCTGGTTTCGGCCATGTTCGTGGTCATCAATTTCGTCGTTGATATCATTTATATGCTGGTTGATCCCAGGATCGAATTGAGGTGATACAATGGAAAAGGTCAACAATACAGAAAAAAAGAGCCGTTTTCACAAGCTCATGGAATCGGAGTTCTTTTATCATTACCGCAGGAATGCATCTGCAATCATTGGCTCCATCATCATTTTGCTGGCTATCCTGATCGCTGTATTCGGTAGAGGGCTTGCGCCGCAGAACCCCTATGACCTGACACAGCTGGATATCGCCAATGGATATCTTCCGCCTATGTGGATGGAGGGGGGCAGTGCTCAGTTTCCCCTGGGGACAGATGTACAGGGCCGTTGCATTTTGTCTTCCATCATTTACGGCAGCGCCAGCTCACTTGTCATCGGTGTAGTGGGCATGCTCCTTTCCTGTATTCTGGGAACCACGCTGGGGCTGATCTCCGGTTATTCGGACGGATTCCTTGGGAATCTGATTATGCGCATCGCAGACGTGCAGCTGTCCTTTCCCTCAATGTTTATCGCATTGGTCGTTTTGGCCATCATGGGGCAGGGCGTAGACAAGCTGCTCATCGCTCTGGTGCTGTGTGGCTGGGTCACCTATGCCAGAACCGTGCGCGGCGTCACACTGTCTGTAAAGAAAATGGATTACATATCTGCCTGCAAGACGATTGGACTGCCCAAATTTCTAATCGTTCTGCGGCATGTCATGCCCAATGTGATCACATCGGTGGTCGTTCTGGCAACGATTCAAACGGGCAACTTTATTTTGACGGAGGCAACTCTCAGCTTTCTCGGCGTAGGCGTCCCTGTTACGCAGCCCTCTCTCGGCCTGCTGGTGAAAAACGGCTTTGATGTGTTGTTCAGCGGCCTTTGGTGGGCCTCCGTGCTGCCCGGCCTGTACATCATGCTGTTGGTGTTTGGGATCAATCTGCTGGGTGACTTTTTGCGGGATGAGCTCAATCCCAGGCTGAAATAAGGAGGGGCGATGTAAATGAATGAAATGCGAGAGCCTCTGCTTCAGATAGAGAATCTGTCCACACACTTTCATATGTTCAAGGGAACTGTAAAGGCTGTAGACGGCGTTTCTTTTTCTCTGAACCAGGGGGAGATTCTGGGCGTTGTGGGGGAATCGGGAAGCGGAAAATCTGTGACCTCGTTTTCCATTATCGGCTTGGTGGATGAACCAGGAGAGGTCAAAGCAGACAAGATCATCTTTGATGGGAAAGATCTGACAGCTCTGTCCGAGCAGGACATGATGAAGATACGGGGCAAGGATATATCCATGATTTTCCAGGATCCCATGACGTCCTTAAATCCCCTGTATACCATCGGAAAGCAGCTCGAAGAGGTATTGCTGCTGCACGATAAACAGATGAGCAAGGAGGCGCGGCACGCCCGCTGTGTGGAGCTTCTGAAAATGGTCGGCGTACCCAATGCCGAGGAGCGTTTGAAGGCGTATCCGCACCAGTTCAGCGGCGGTATGCGCCAGCGTGTCATTATCGCCATTGCACTGGCGGCGAACCCGAAGCTCGTGATTGCCGATGAACCCACCACCGCTCTGGATGTGACGATTCAGGCCCAGATCCTGCGTCTGATGAAACAGCTGGTGCGTGAACAGGGCAGTTCTCTGATCCTGATCACACATGACCTGGCCGTGGTATCGGAAACTGTGGACAGGATCATCGTCATGTACTGCGGAAAGATCGTGGAGGAAGGCACTGTAGATCAGGTGATTCATCATCCCGCCCACCCTTACACCAAGGGGTTGCAGGATTCTGTGCCCAAGCTTCGCGTTCAGCAGGCGAGACTGGATTATATTCCGGGCATGGTCCCCAGTATGTTCGATCTGCCCAGCGGCTGCCTCTTCGCTCCGCGGTGCAAATATTGCACCCCCGAATGCCATCGGACTTTTCCCGAAAAACACGATCTGGGAGGCGGGCACTATGTCGCCTGCATCCACGCTTTGCGCGACGATGAATCATCAATGCCGGGGAGGGATGCGTAAGTGGAAGATTTGCTCGTAGTCAAAAATCTCGTGCAGGAATTCAAGAGCCACTCAGGCTTCCTGGATTCCATTAAATTGAAGGACGGAAGGCTAATCCGGGAGAAAAAAGCCGTACACGCTGTCAATGATGTGAGCTTCACCATTCGCAAGGGCGAGACTTTCGGACTGGTTGGTGAAAGCGGCTGTGGAAAATCGACCACTGCTAAAAGCATCATCCGCCTTCTGGACTGTGTTTCCGGCCAGATCATCTACAAGGACCAGGATATCAGCAGACTAAAAAACAGGCAGCTGGAGCCATATCGGAAGAGTGTCCAGATGATCTTTCAGGACCCGCAGTCCTCACTTGACCCCCGCCAGCAGGTCAAGGATATCATCATGGAGCCGATGCTGTTCCACAAAATAGCTGTCAGCCGAAAGGAAGCCGAGGAAAGATGCCTCGCCCTGCTGGAGCGCGTGGGCCTTCGCCCGGAGCAGGCCAACCGTTACCCCCATCAATTCAGCGGCGGGCAGCGGCAGCGCATCGGTATCGCCCGGGCACTTGCTGTGGAGCCGGAATTTATTATTGCCGACGAGCCTGTTTCGGCGTTGGACGTCTCTATCCAAGCACAGATATTGAACCTGATGATGGATCTGAAGGACGAATTCGGCTTTTCCTATCTGTTCATCGCGCATGACCTCTCTGTTGTAAAATATATCTGCGACCGGCTGGCTGTTATGTATCTGGGCGCCATTATGGAGATGGGGGACAAAAACACACTGTTCAACAATCCTGTTCACCCTTATACCCGCCTGCTTTTCTCTGCTGTGCCAACCGTCGGAGAGGAACCGCTGGTGGAACCTATGGAGTCCGTGGGCGAGATCCCCAGCCCCATCAATCTGCCCAGCGGGTGCTTTTTTCATGAGCGCTGTCCATACGCCACAAAAGAATGTCAATGCAGCCGTCCCCAACTGAGGGAAATTGAGAGCGGGCATTTCGTTGCCTGCCACCTTTGTAAGTAACTGGAGGGATACCCATGGAAGAAAAGCTGTATGATGTTGATTTGGAGCAATTCTGGAAGGATAATGAGCTTGGACTCAAAGACAACTGCTTTAATCCAGATGCGCCTCAGGTCCCATTTGGTCTGAATATGGGCACAGAGCTCGTATTTGCCGAATTGGGGGTAGAGGGTGATCCCTGGGGATATACAGATCCCATGGTGATGCGGGATTATGTCAGAAGATACAACGATAAAGCGGAAAAGATCCTTGGCCGTCGTATCATGAATGAGGACTATCCGCTGAACCATCAGCGGTTCCCCAAGGTGCGCCTCCATGGTGAGGTGTTCGGCGGGGAATATAAGCTTGTTGATGGTGTCGTCTGGCTGGAAAGCGATATCAAGACCCCGCAGGATCTGGAGAAAATGCTCGACCATGTAGATGCCATGGATCTGCGCTCCTTCATCCTTCCTTCCAACTGGGATGACGAGGTAAAACGCATTTATGAGCAGACGGGCATAAGGCCAGATCCCCGCCTGAACGGCGGCCGCCGTGTAAGAGGGCCGGTGACGCTGGCCATGTCCATTTACGGCGTGGAAAATACCATTTACCTTATGTGCGATGAGCCCGATCTCGCACACCGCTTCTTTGACACCATCGGCAGCGTGTTGATTGGGTATGCGGATATACTGGACGCAGAAGCAGGCGAAAGGAACAACGAAAGCCACTATGGATACCGTTTCTTCGATGATAACTGCTGCATGCTTTCGGCGGATCTGTATGAGGAATTTGCCTATCCCGTACTCAAGCGGGTGTTTGAGCACTGCTGCCCCGACCCCAAAGTGGACCCCCGTTATCAACACTCTGATTCCGCTATGGGACATCTTCTTCCCCTTCTCGGCACATTGGATTTTAACGGTGTCAACTTCGGCCCCACCGTCCTGCTGGATCAGATCCGGCCTCACATGCCTCATACCCGTGTGGATGGTTGCCTGAACCCCATGACACTGTGGCGCAATGACACAGAGGCGGTTATTGAGGAGGTCAGGCGAGACTGCGAGATGGCCAAGGCGCTGGGACGCGGGCTTCGCATTGATGCTGCCGGCTCTACAAATCAGGGGACAAAGCTTACCACCATCCGTGCCGTCATGCATGCTATTCAAAAATACGGACGTTATTAACAGATCAGAATGGAACGAGAGATTTGATAAAGATTTCAAAAAAGCATGAGACTCCAGACCTCACACAGGGGAATATAACGGCGTCGGTCATTTTGTTTTCCCTGCCTCTGATCATCTCCAGCATTTTGCAGATTCTCTACCACAGTGTTGACACTTTTTTTGTCGGGCACTTTATGGGGACGAACCATCTGGCCGGCGTGTCAGTAGGCGGGCCTGTCATTCAGCTGACAGTTATGGTCCTGGGAGGGCTGTCCTCCGGCGTCTCGGTGGTGATCGCCCACTATAAGGGTGCCCGGCAGCAGAAGGCGCTGGCACAAAGCGTTACCACCGCCGTTGCCCTCTATCTTCTTCTCGCCGTAGCAGTTACCTTTGTTGGACTCCTGACGCTTCCTCTGATTCTTCAGGTGGCCCAGACCCCGGCAGAAGCCTGGCGGGAAGCGTACATTTATCTTTTCGTCGTTCTGTGCGGCACGCCGTTTCTGTTCGGTTATAATCTGGTAGGCGCCATACAGCGCGGGCTGGGAAACTCCCGCTCTTCGATGGATTATGTTCTCATCTCCAGTTTGATGAATATCCTTCTGGATACTGTGTTCGTGGCCATCCTGCGCTGGGGCGCTTTTGGCGCAGCGCTGGGAACAGTGATCGCCCAGGCCTGTGCTTTTGGCCTGGGCATCCGTCAGCTGTCTGCCGCTGGAGAAGGCGGAATGCCTCTTCTTTCCGGCATTCGGTTTTATAAAAAGCCGTTGAAACAGATCCTTCGGATCGGACTCCCAACTGCGCTCAATGAAGTGATGGTCGCCGCGGCAATGTTTACTGTAAACTCCACAGCAAACAGCTTCGGGCTGGTGGAAGCGGCGGCCTACGGGGTTGGAAGAACCATCGACGGAATCGCCATCGTGGCTGACGGTGCGATGAACAGTGCCATGGCGTCCTTCGCCTCGCGGAATGTTGGGGCAAATAAAACCGACCGCGCCAAAAAGGGCCTCTGTGCCGCCTTGTTGTTTTCCGGCACCATCGGGCTGGTCATGTTCCCTATCGTGTGGGGGTTATGCCCCTACTTTGTCGGTTACTTCGATTCCAATCCCGCCGTAATGGCGAGCGCCATATCCTATTTGCGCCATTCCGCATTTTCGTATGTATTTTTTTCTCTTGTTGGGCCGCTGATTGGATTTATCCGCGGCACTGGGAATCAAAAAGCCAGTGTTATAATCGGTTTAATCGCACAGTTCGGCTTTCGCATTCCCACAACCTTGCTCGCCGCACACTTTCTGGGCTTTTACGGCGTAGCTTATGGTATTTTGATTGGCCCTGTATCGTCTGTCTGCATGTATGGCATCTATATTTTAACCGGAGCTTGGAAAAAAGGTCTGAATAATCTAAATACTTGATATTTTCTTGTCGTTGTATTGTGCGTCAATCAATTGTTCTGCGTGTTTTGCTTTACAAAAAATATTGAGTGACAAAAATCAGCGAGCGAAAGCAAATATCGCTTCTGTAAATAAAAATGCCTATATTTAAGAAAATAATGTAGAGTAACGTTTGAACGCTACAAGTAGCTAATACAGTTGTAAATGCAACTGGAATGTATTCGTCACAGGCTGTATCCGCCACCAATGTTGTAGGTGCCGAGTGGCTTAAAATATTGGAAGTTTTTCACGGGTAAAGAATGCCGGCGTAGAGTTAACAAAAAAATTATCGAAACACAGCCCCTGTGCCGTTGATATCGGCACGGGGGCTGTTCATTATACTGCAACTTCACAGCCTCAAGTAAACAAAAAAGGCGGGGTAAGGATAGAATCGGCCTCTGCAAGATGAAAATAGGATGAGGGAGAGAGTTTTCGCAAAACGGCAGGATGTACGATTTCAACGGTGTCCCGGGTTTGAACACGCAGTCGATCAGTGGTTGGCACCGACTTTTCCCAAGCCGCGTTGGTTGGCGCGATACTGGGCGGGGGTACAGCCATTTGTCTTTTTGAATACCTTGTAAAAATATGGTGCATCTCCAAAGCCCACCCGGGGCACAATCTCCGTCACAGACAAATCAGTGTCGGTGAGAAGGGTTCGGGCCGCGTCCATGCGCACCTCTAAGATGTATTCCACCAGCGTTATACCTGTGCTCCGCTTGAATAGCCTGCCCACATAAGCAGGACTCAGGTTGGTTGCATCCGCAATAGTGTTTACCGAGAAATCCCGGTCCGCATAGCCTTGGGTTACAGTATTTCGGATATTTTCCAGCAACTGTTGTAGGCGGTCGCTATTTTTTTGCGTCATTGCTTCCTCGGTCTGGTGCAGCATGTTTTCAATGGCGCTATGAATGTCTTCCATGCTCTCAAGACTACCCAGGTTGTAAATCAGTACATCGGTGTATAACGTTTCCTCCAGCTGGTTGTTACGCTGTAGTGTCTCCAATGCTTTATCCAGTGCGGTCACCAGTTGCAGAAGACACCGCTGAAAGCTGCGGTAGGAACTCTGGCTCATTTGCTCCAACAGTTCATCGACATGAACCAGGGCCTGCGCTGTATCCATGCGTAGAATCTCCTTGGAGATTCTGCGCAGATGTTCTTCGTGTAAGGTGTACTCCTGAAGTTCCCGCCGAGCCAACATTTCCGCCGTGATTGTGCTGTTCGGGCCGAATAGCTTTTGATAGGGCAAAGCTCCGCACAGCCCATCGTAGGCGATGGGCAACTGGTCGCAACATACTTCGCCGGACAGAAAAGCCGACAATGATACATCAAGTACGTTGCTTACCTTTTCCTGAAACGTAGAAAGATCGCCCATCAGTTCCGCTTCCGGCCTTGCTTCCAGTACAGCAATACACCGCGCGTCGTCCTCGTAAGCTGTAAAACACACACCATCCAGCATCTCCGTAGCAATGTTGCAGATACCGTATTTCAGGGCCATGCAGGCCGACCCCGCATACTGTCGTGCCACTTGGGAAGTATACCGGTCTAATACGAGGACTGCCAAGCGCACTCTTTTTTGCGGAGGCAACGCGATATCAGCGATTTTTAGTTGATGGATATAGCGGCCATCTCCGCCATGCAAAAAGCGTAGTACCGCGCGGCGATGAGTTTCCTCGGCCGCCTCCCGCTGCTTTTTTTCAGCGGCCTCCAGTCGGGCCTGATTGTCCCGTTGGGCCTGGGACAAGCGGCGCATTAGCACCGCGCAGCCGAAGCACAAAAGCGCAAACAAAAGTGTAAATACCAGCACCCATATGGAAAAGGTACTCGTTTCCAGCAAGTTGAACATCTGGTTCTGGTTGGCCGTGAAGATTAGCGTCCAGTAGCCACCAAAAGCTGGACGGTAGCACACGATAGTACCCGCTCCAGCACCGTCTTCTACAAACGTGCCCTGACGGCCACTCCGGGATACCACCTTGGCAGCCAGTTCTTTGGAGTGCTGTGTCTCCGCTACACTGGAATAGCGTAGCCTGCCCTGTTCGTCAACCAGCAAAAGACTGGTGTCCATCTCCTCCAGCGGGGTGTAGATTTTCTCAAACAGTGCCTCCATGCGCACGTTCACCATCACCACGCTGGACTTCCCCGGAGGAGATAGTGTATTGTAGCGCATGTAAGTCAGAAGATGCACTGTGTCTATGGCAGGGTATGATACATTCAGTTCCCGGGTGACCGGTTGCATGTTTCGATAGTCTGTGTAATCGGCAAACAGGCGCACCGCTTCTCGGTCGTAGAAATCCTCCAGTGTCCATACGGCCTCGGTAGCGTTGAGACTAGACACATAAATCTGTCCTGTGCGAGGATTGTAAATATAGATGGAGTCGATGAAATAATTGGTTTCCCGATAGATTTGCAGCTGGCGGAGTCCTTCTAAGAGCTTTTTTGGCTTAATCTCGTTCGCATTAAGTAGCTCGAGCATGGACGCGTCTAGGCTGATGCTGTCGAATACGTCCTTAGTAGCCTCTGTAATTACCTCTTCACCGTGCGCGCTGCTCTTCAAGATGTTTTCGCAAAACAGCGCCGTCTGACGCTGGGCGGCCGAATAAAATAGCCAAGCCAGCCCTCCCGCCGCTAGGGACAGCAACAGTCCCATGCCCGTCAGCATCAGGACCAGCCACCGGAAAGACGCTCTTTTCCATTTTTTTCTCATAGCTGGCCGCCTCCCTAAAAAATACTTCGCACGCCGTGGGTTGACAGAACACCCGCGACGTGCGATTCTCGTTGTCAGGTGCCTGCCATTTATCATACACAAAAGCCGGCCGCTACACAACGGTATTTTTGATTCAGGTGATGCCGTTCGCCTCGTAGTAGGCGAGCATTTGGGCCTTTACCGCTTCCACCAGGCGGTCGATGCCGGCAGACTCCAGCTGGGCTCGGTATTCTTCCACCGCAGCGTCTACGTCGTCTACAATACCCACATTGATGGGCATGCCATACTGCTGTACTACTTGGTTGACAGCTGCCAACTCGGCCTGCACATTGGTATAATCCAGAACCACGGCGCCGAATTTATTGGGCACGCTCATAGAGTTCAGCTGATTCAACAGAGGCTGATAGCCCACCCATACGCCAGCATCCTCGCGCATCAGGCCCTTCACGCGCATGGCATACTGCGCGCCCGACATGCTGTGGGTATTAACCTTGGCGGGATCTTGCCCGGCCGCCGGGCGCACAAGCTGGCCGCTTTCGTTGAGATCAAAGTGATATCCCTCAATACCGTACATCCAGGCGTCGAACAGCTCTTGGTCGGTCTTGATGAGTTCCAGAACGCGCAAGGCACGTTCGGCGTTCTGCGAGGAAGCAGGTACCACATAGCCGTTCTGCATCACGGGGTCCGCGTAAGAATATCCGGTCAGATTGGCAAGGCTCCAGTAATCACATACCGCGTTGGGCAGTTTTTCCCCCATGGTGCGCATCATGTTTTTGGCACCGTCGGCGTTAGCTTGGGTGATAGCGCTGGTGCCCACTTGGATACTGGACCACGGGTCCATGGTGCTGGACAGGGCGTTGGTGCTCCAGAAGCCACGGTCGGCCCAATCCTTCATCCGATGGACCCACTCTACATATTCCTCAGTAAAAGGATAGGCGACGATGTCTTCAATGTCGTCGTAGCCGCGCACCATCACAATGGAGGTATTGGAGCCGGCAATGCTTTCAAAGCCGTAATAGCTTTTGAACAGTTGGAACAGTGCCTGCTCGGGATTGCCGTCGATAGGGCGTACGTTGGTCTCGTTTTTCGCAACAGCATCCATGTAGGCCTCTAAGCTTTCCATGCTGTCAATCTTATCCACGCCGTATTTTTCGCCTAGGTCCTGTCGATAGAAAATGCCGTTTTGGTTGTAGTTTACCTCATAGGAGGGGATGACATATAGGTGACCGTCCACCCGGGCCTGCTGCAGCTCATCCTCGGAGAACAGGGCATATGTCTCAGGCATGTACTCCGGGAACAAATCCGTCAGATCGGTAAACGCGCCTGTGGAGGCATAGCGGCTGTACAGATTGGGATTAACGTACATCAGGTCTGCCTTTTCGCCGGAGGTGAGAATCAGGTTGTACTGGTTCTCATAATTGTCCCAGCCTAGGCAGGTCACTTTGATGGTGGTGTTGGCCTTTTCCTTCAGCAGTTCGTTGAAGTGCTTCATGGCCTTCTCAGTATCCGGACCTGAGGAACCGGAACTGTACATCAAAAGCTCCACATACTCTCCGAACGAGTCGTCCGAATCAGTCGAGGATGGCGTTTGGCCGCTGGAACTTTGCGGTGCGCCGGAGCTTCCGCAGGCCGTCAGCATACTGAGAGTGAGCAGCGTCGCCAGCGTTGCCGAGATTAATTTTTTCATGTTTTTCCTCCTTTTTTTGCGATAATATTGTGAAGCCGCCATAGGACGGTCACAGCACAGCGGGTGGCGGGGCGTAAACCCGCCATTCATCCCTTCACACCCCCAATCATGATGCCTTTTACAAAGTACCGCTGAATGAAAGGGTACAACAGCAGAATGGGACCCGTCACCACGATGGCCGTTGCCATTTTCAGAGTCTCTGTGGGCATGGAGGCCCCCTCCAGAAAGACACCAGCCGCGGCTGCCTGTTTCATGTACTCGGCATTGGACAGCATGCGGTACAAAAGGTATTGCAGAGGGTATAGTGCTTCAGAGTTGATATACAGGCTGGCATGATACCAGTCGTTCCAGTAGTTCAGAGCGATGAACAGGCCAATGGTAGCCAGCCCTGCCTTGGACAGTGGTAGAACGATATGCATGTAAATGCGCCAGTCGCCCGCACCGTCAATTTTCGCCGCTTCGATGATGGTAAAAGGGATGGATTTGATGAAATTGCGCATCAACATGATAAACCATGGGGTCAGCATGCCGGGTAGGATGAGTGCTAGCAGATTATCCTTCAGGTTCAGGTAATTAACGATCAGAATATATGTGGGAATGACGCCGCCGCTGAATAGCGTGGTGAAGTAAAAGAAAAACGATACCTTGTTGCGGGGAGCGAAGTCCTGCCTTTGTAGCACATATCCGGTCATGGAGGTGATGAGCAGCGCAATAAACGTGCCCACCAGCGTTACCAGCATCGTGATGCCGTAAGCCGAGGCAATTTTATCCCACCCCTGGAAGATAGCGCGGTAGGCGTCCAAGCTAAATGGGTTCGGCCACAGCTTGAAGCCCTCGGTGAGCACTGTCGTTTCGTCGGACAGGCTACCCGATACCATTAGCCAGAAAGGAAGTAGACAGATCAGTGTGATGGCGGCCATCACGATATAACCCAGAATGGAAAAGGAGCGGCTCCCCTTGTCCGGGCGGATTCGGTTTGCATGAATCGCATGAATCATTGTAGGGGTTCTCCTTTCGTTAAAACAGCGCGTACTCTTTGTTGAGCTTGCGCACGATGGCGTTCACGGTAATCACCAGCACAAAACCGAACACTGATTGGAATACGCCCGCAGCCGAACCCATGCCGATATCGAAATTCACGGTGAGGGCGCGGTATACATATGTGTCGATGATGTCCGTGGTGCTGTACAAAAGACCGTTGTCTCCGATAAGCTGATAAAACAGCTGGAATTGGCCCTTCAAGATGCTGCCTAGGTTGAACATAAACAGCAACATGAACGTGGGCTTGAGCATGGGTAGCGTTAAGTAACGAATCTGTTGCCATTTGGTAGCTCCGTCTATGCGGGCCGCCTCGTAATAATCAGTCTCAATACCACTGATGACCGACAGGTAGATGATGCTGCCGTAACCAAGCCCTTTCCACACTTGGAAAGCGATGATGATGGGCGGCCAAGCGTTTGCATTTAAATAGAAGTTATAATCCTGCAGGCCCAGCGAACGGAGCACCGTATTGATGAGGCCGTTGTCCACATTGAATAGCGCGTAGCTGAACAGACCCACCAGTACCATGGAGATGAAATAGGGTAGAAAAATCACCGACTGGCTGATTTTCACAAACAGCTTGTTCATCAGTTCACTCAAGAAAATGGCACATACGATTTGCAAAATGTTGCCGATAATGAGGAAGGCAAGATTGTACAACACCGTATTACGTACCAGCTGCCACAAAATTCCACTTTTAAATAGGTACTGGAAATTGTCTAGTCCTACAAATGGACTTCCGAAAAAGCCTAGCCGAAAATCAAAGCGCGTAAACGCCAGCCAGATTCCCGCCATGGGTGTATAGCAGAAGACAATAAAATAAACCAGCGCTGGGATCAGCATAATCCACAGCACCTTGTGCTGTCGGAAAGAATCCAGCAGACTGCGCCTATCCCTTTGCATACTGGCTGCCGACTGTGCGTGTATTGTTTTCATGGGCCTTACTCCTGTCCTGTGTCCTGTTATCCTGTGGGATGTTTTTTTCGATTCCCAGTATAGGATATTGAACGCCGCCGTTCAATTGGAGAATTGACGCTTTTTTTGACATTTGCGCAAAAACGACCATGGAATTTTTTGTCGGGCCTGTCTTTTTTTGTTCACTTTTTCCATAGCATCTGTGGCCAGCAAAGCCGGAAATTTGCAGTTTACACGCGCAAAACAGACCATTATACTGGGTGGTATCCCGATGGGTATATTTTCTGTGCAACGTACAGAGAACTCGCAAAAACAAAGAGGAGGCATTCCCTATGACGACTACGGTACACATCGACGGTAATGGCCCAGGCCGTGTATTCGAGGGCATTGGCGGCGTCACCAGCAACGGCATGACCCGCCTTCTGCGGGACTATCCGCCGCGCCAGCAACAGGAAATTCTGGATTATCTGTTTCGCCCTCAGTTCGGCGCGAGCTTGCATGTGCTGAAGGTGGAGATTGGTTCCGATGCCAATGGGACCGCCGGTACCGAACCCAGCCATATGCGTTCAGAGCAAGATTTTGACATCACCCGCGGCGTGGGTCTATGGTTCGCCCGTCAGGCCAAGGACCGCAATCCCCACCTATTGTTGGACGCCATCCGCTGGGGGACACCCCGTTGGATCACCAACAACGAGCAGAAGTACCTCTATTATAAAAATTTTTTGGATGGGGCGCGGGCTCACTTCGGACTGGATTTCAACTATCTGGCTCCTGATGAAAACGAGGGGAGCTACAGTCCCCGCTGGGTGACCGAGGTGCTGCGTCCACGTCTGGACGCCGACGGCTACCGCGGCCTAAAGCTAACAGGTGCGGACAGCAATACCGACTGGAACATTGCCCCCGTCGTGAAGGGAGACCGACGGCTTCGCGGTGCGCTGTACGCCATCAGTGCCCACTACCACGAGGACACACCTGACAGCGCTCGTAACTGCGGCCTGCCTATCTTTAATAGCGAGGATTTGGCTCCCTATCGTCATCATTTTTCCTGTGCTTTGGACATGGCCCACAAAATCATCCAAAGCTATGCCAGCGGGCGCATGGTGCAGTATCAGATGCACCCCGTTATTGAGGCAATTTACGACTCCACGCCCTACAGCTGTAAAAGCATCCTAACGGCGGCGCAACCGTGGTCTGGACACTACAGGGTGGAACCCGGATTGTGGGTAACGGCCCAATTCACCCAGTTCATGCAGCCTGGATGGCAATATCTGGATGAGGGCTGTTGGTGCGATCGAGACGGCGGTTGTTTGGCCCTCCGGGAGTCGGGCGGAGCTGGTTTTACTATTGTGGTGCTCAACCGCAGCGCACAGGAGCGGAGCCTGCGCTTTCAGCTGGAGCATCTAGCCATAGATCGGCTGCATGTGTGGATTACCACTGAACGGGAACAGTTTGTCCAACGAGGGGACCTATCCGTAGAGCAGGGTATATTTGAGACCGTTCTGCCTGCCAACAGTGTGTGCACTTTTACCACCACTACAGGCCAGCGCAAAGGTGCTTTTGAAGAACCACCGCCTGCCCCAGCACACTTCCCACTTCCCTACATGGATGATTTTCAGTCCTATGCGCCCGGCGGCCAGCCTCGTTATGCGGTGGACCAAGGGGGAGCGTTCGAGGTTTTTCAGGAGAGTTCGGAGAGCCCCTTTCGCCTGCGGCAGCTGATTTCTCCCGCCACCCGCCCCATCGACTGGCGCCTTCGCGCCACGCCGGAACCCTATACAATTCTGGGCGGACAGGAGATGCGCAATTACCAAGTGAGTGTGCGCGCCTGCATGGAGGAGCTACCCTCACCGGACTGCGAGGGTTATATACTGTTGGGCGCACGCTGCAATCTGGCCCCGCTGGGCAATGTGCCTGCCGAATGTTATAATCTGTGTGTGTTCCACAATGGCCAGTGGCACCTGCGCCGCGGCCCGCTGGTGCTGGTGGCCGGTCTGCTGGAAGGCTTTGCACCCCACAATTGGCATACGCTGGCGCTGCGCTGTCAGGATGACCGCATCCAAGCGATTTTGGACGGAGTGCTTCTGGCACAGGTACAGGATGAGAGCATCCCAAGCGGGCAGGTGGTACTGGGAAGTGGCTATCACCAGGTGCAGTATGAAGACTTGCGCATTGAGCCGCTGGATGACTGCCCGTACTGCCTACGCTTCCCCGCGATGGACCCCCGATTGCAGATGCGCGGTAGTTGGCGCGAAACAGGGAGTTCATCCAACCACTATATGCGTACATTGATGGTTTCCGGCGTTGCCGGCGACACGTTAGAATTTTCTTTCGATGGCACCGCTGTTTGTGTGTTGGGCATGAAGGACAAAAGTGGCGGACGTATCCGCGTAGAGCTGGATGGCATGTGTGTGGAGCGGGACACATGGTATGAATGCCCTTTGTATCGCGAGAGCTTGTTCACAGCCTGCGGATTGGCCTCCGGAGCGCACCGCCTACGCATGACGGTCACAGGCGAGCAATGCATGAACGCTATCGGTACGCTGGTTCACTTCAATGCCGTAGAAGTCTCTGGTGGGAGAGGCCTACTCTGAACGGAGTAGGCCTCTCCTCCGACTTTACCTGAAGGGACCGACCACACCAGTCAAGCCCTTTTGCACATATGTCCAAGGGCTTCACATTACATTATACATACCGAGACACAGACAGGTATCATCTGCTACGTTTATGTTGTATCCACCTCACTGTGCGTAGGTACAGTCTTTAGCTATCACGGCAGATAGCAATACGGGACCAATGATTTTCTTTGCCACTCTCGCTTGGGCTGTAAATCACGCGGCTACCCTCCACGCACCACCGGGTGTATATGAAAGAATTGAAAACAAAGAAAAGCGCGGGAGGGCCGCGCGTAAAGGAAAAGAGTGATGCTTTGCAGTATGCTGCAAAGCGTATGCTGCAGGCGGGGCTGCTCGAAAAGCAGGTTCCCCGGCAGCGTGATACGTAGCAGGAGAAAATGCCGGACCGTGCGGCGGAGGAACAGGTGGAGCGTGCGGCGCTGCGGGGAGGGAAGACGTCTGCGGACGCAGTCTGGACAGTATTCAGGCAAACTGTGCATCTGCGGGCAGAACGGGAAAAGGGCCAATGGACGGATGCACAGGCAGTAGGCCGTTATCGCCCTGCATCACGGACCGCGCACACGGATGGAGTGAGACAGAAAACAGAGAAAATTTCCCGAAATCAGGAAATTTTGAATTAGGCGCGGGATATAGCCTTATGTCGGTCAGACACACTGAGACCAGGCACTATATGGCAGAAAAGAACGGTGCGCGATGTGAAGTGAACCCCAAAAGTTAGACAAAAATATGTAATTAAGCGACCTGAAGGGTCTGGTATCTGTGTTGAGCAGGTGTCAGGCCCTTTAGCTTTAGCTTGATTCTGCGGTTATTGTAGTAGTAGAGATAGTCAATGAGCTCGGCTTTGAAGTGTTCCAGGGAGTCGAAATCTTGAAGGTAAAGCAGTTCTGTTTTGAGCAAGCCGAAGAAGTTCTCCATCACGGCATTGTCCAAGCAGTTGCCTTTCCGGCTCATGCTCTGCCGGACGCCCTTGTCTTCCAACATCTTTTGGTAATGCTTGTGCTGGTATTGCCAGCCTTGATCGGAATGAAGAATCAGTCCCGTACCGTCTGGGATTGTGTCAAAAGCTTTCTCCAACATGGAAGTGACCATACTGAGCATCGGATGCTCCGAGATCGTGTAGCTTACAAGATCCTCGCTGCACAGATCGAGAATTGGAGACAGGTACAGCTTCTCGCCGAACAAGGAGAACTCTGTCACGTCTGTGACCCATTTCTGGTCTGGCTGCTCAGCATAGAAGTCCCTACCCAAGAGATTAGGAGCAATCTTTCCAACTTCGCCCTTGTAGGAATGGTACTTCTTCATCCGCACCTTGCTTGTTAACCCCAGCTTCTTCATCAGTTTCATCACAAGCTTGTGGTTGTGATGAAAACCTAGATTTTGCAGTTCCTGCGTTACTCTGCGGTAACCGTACCTGCCCTTGTGTTCAGTCACAATAGAGCGGATTTCCTCTTTTAACTCCGCGTATTTGTCCGGGTCCTTCTGCTTTCTGGTGTAGTAATAGTATGTGCTGCGAGGGAGACCGGCGACGTCCAGCAACAGCGACAGTTTGTGTTCATACCTCAGTTCCCATATTACTTTTGCTTTTTCTCTTGCCGTACCCTCTCGGCAACCAAGGCATTCAATTTTTTTAGGTATGCGTTCTCAACTCTCAACCGCTGTACTTCCGCCAGAAGGTCTTCTTCTACCTCCAGCTTTAGCTTCTTCGGTGGCCATCCTTTGCTTCCCCTGTCGCGGCGCTCAATAAACAGCCCATCAGGACCTTCTTCAAGATATATCCTTTCCCAATCCGCTACAGAGTGAGCTCCCCTGATTTCGTACTGTCGTGCAATTTCTCGGTAGCTTAATCCTTTCTCTCGCATTTCCTCTACTATTTGTTTCTTAAATGCTCCATCGTATTTAGGAACCCCCTTTTGGCATAAAATAACACCCCATTCGTTAGTAGTTTACCATACTGTCTAACAAATGGGGTGCTGTTCAATGATGCGCACCGTTCTTCTGCATTTTTTAAGAGAGGGAATGGAATTGCCGGAGCGCCCAAGAGCGCTTCACAAAAACAGGGCGCGCGCCAATTTGCACGACAGACCGTACAGGCAACTGTACAGGCGGCCCGGATGGCGTCCGCTGTGTTGTCTTGGCTTGGTGCAGTGTTAGCCGCGGTGTCGTCTGTTTTGGTTCTGGTCCTCATCATGGGTGGGTATGGTGGGGGCGTTTCTGGCTTCTCCCTTCGGTGTGTTCTTTTCTAACAAAACGACGCAGGACGGGATGCTTATGCGGCAGGCGACAGCGGAGCTAAATGAAGAATACTACGCCCGCATCGGACAAATCGAACAGGCGAACCCCCATGATATTTTGGAAATTGAAGCGTCGGACGGTGTTTCCGCCATCCGGTGGGAGGTCATTCTTTCCGTCTACGCCGTCGAAGTCACAACGGATGGTGCGAACGGTATGGATGTTGTGACTGAGGTGGAGGTGGTTACAGAGGACGGGGACGGCAATGAGGCAGTCGAGATGCTGAAAGAAAAACCTCGTATGGAAATGGTCTATGAATCCGGTTGGCTAAAGTTGTCGATCAATACGATACGGAGGATCTGCCTGAGACGCTTTGGGCATCTATCTTATGCGCAGTATGTTTTTCCGGGTTGTTCGCAATAGAACAGCAGACAGAGATGATCAAAGTCATCGGTACAACGCCGCTTGGACGGCGTGCCACCGTGCGGTACAAGCTGTTGCTTTCTTTTACTGTATGCGGCTTAATAACGGCGCTCAGCCTTTTGCCGCGCTTTTGGGGTTCTATCCGTGACTACGGACTTGGCACATGGATGGCTCCGGTTTACAGCATCAGCGAATATTACAACGCGCCGGAAATACCTTTATTTCTAATGGTGGCAATCCAGACTTTTTTCGATTGGCCGCGGTGAGCTGTATAGCCTGTGTGCCGCTGGCTCTTTCGCAGCGGATTAGCAACACCTTTGGCGCAATGTTTGCGTCTCTGCTCCTTTTTTCTTTGCCGCCGCTGCTCAGTGTCTCCGGCTTAACGAATGCGAAGTGGCTTAGTACATACCCGTTGTTCCACATCTGTGCGCTCTTTAGCGCGAGCACACAAGCAATCGGGATTATGGTTCTGTTCATCGCCTTTATAACTTGTTATCTCTGTTCAGAATTCTTATTTGCACATTTTATGTAAGAATCATTTATAATATAAAAATACGGGACAGCAACACATATAAATTAGAGGTCGTACTGGTGTCGAATATGATGATTCAAAAAAACATTTTCTTTTGCTTGGGGCATTCCTTTGAGAAAGTAGGAAAATAGGGCTGGAATTGCGTGGCGTGAGCCGCAAGCACAGAGCTGGTTTCAGCAACAGACAGGGTGTATATACCCCCATCTCCTGTCCACATCGGACTTCAGGAGAAAATGAAGCTGTGACAAAGTGTTCGGAGAGGTGAACTTTGATTTTTTGCTGTAAAATTTAATGTTGAATTTTACAGCGGATTGAGATATACTAAAGATAAGAAGGGGATGATGATATGCCGAACATTAAACCAATTTCCGATCTACGTAATTACAGCGAGGTGCTGCATGATGTGGCGGTTGGCGCTCCCGTATTCTTAACAAAGAATGGCCGGGGTCGGTATGCGATTGTAGATATGCAGGACTATGAAAAAACTCAGGCAACCCTCCGTCTGATGAAAGAACTGGCAAGGGGGCGTAAATCCGGTGAGGAAAAGGGCTGGGTAGCGCTGGAGGCCGTGGAGAAACACCTCGGAATTGCGAATGAATGAGGTGTATCTATCACCAGAGGCAGAAAACGATTTAGAGAAAATTAAAACCTATATTACGGAGGAATTGGAAAATCCGGCAGCGGCCCTCGCCACGGTCAGCCGGATCACAAACAGTCTTCGCATTTTACAGGCCCACGCTTCTGCTGGGGCTCCGTTGTCCTCGGTGACGGATGTGGAGAGTGATTACCGCTTTCTGGTGAGCGGCAATTACTTGACCTTTTACCGGGCCTATGGGAATACGGTCTATGTGGATCGAGTCCTGTATGGCCGGAGGGATTATTTACGCATCCTGTTCGGAGATACGGAAACAACAGAATAACTGTCCCCAACTACGGGGAGCGACCGCTTTGAATCTCAAACGGATGAAACACCAACTCTGACGCCGAAAGGCGTCTTTTGTATGTCGAAAACCACTCGCTAGGCGAGTGGTTTTCGACATACAATAACGGATACAGCCACGGTGAATATGCGCTGGCGCTACGCTTAATGGACCACCGTATCCGCTGTATTGCCGCCGATGACAACCATGATGGGTACGATTGTGAGGCTGACTCCTGCGGCGGCTGGGTCGTGTTCAAGGCACCGGAGCTGAGTTATGAGGCCATCATAAAGGCATACGATGATATGCGGTTTTATTCCAGCACAGGTCCAGAGATTAAGCAGTGTTATATTGAGGACGGTGTTTTCGTGCTGGATTGCTCCCCTGTCCGGCGCGTGCATTTAATGACACAGGGGATAGACCCTGTCTACTGCGGCTATGCGCCGGAGAACGACCTTACGCATATAGAAATCGATATTAGCGAAGTGCCCGATACGGCACGCTTTTTGTGGCTGCAGCTCACAGATGGCGGGGGACACAAGGCCTGGATGAATCCATATTACCTCAAGGATTAAATCGTCATCCAGGCGGACAGGCAGGGAGCGTGATGTCCACAGCGGCCCAACTGCTGTGGAACTGTTATGAAAAAATTATACACGCATAGAAGTATCTATTTGCTTTTTGCAGTCTGCTGGGCCTGCTATTTCTGCACTTATCTGGGGTGCCGCAACTTTACGGCCTGTATTGCCAAGATGAACACTGCGGAACATATCTCCAAGCTTAAACTCGGCCAGATATCCAGTGCATTTTTTGTGTGTTATGGATTTGGACAGCTCTTCAGCGGCCTTCTGGCTGACCGCCTTTGTGCAAAATGGCTGGTGGGGCTGGGCTTACTTGGCTCCGCTACACTCAACTGGGGGATGGCACTGTGCCATACGCCGGACATGATGGTGCTCATCTGGACATTTAACGGCCTGTTTCAGTCTATGGCGTGGGCTCCGCTGGTGAGGACAGTGGCAGATCTTGTTCCCGGACCGCAGTGTGCGCGCATATGCCTAAATCTAGCCACGACCACGTCGGTGGGCACGCTCGCGGCCTATGGTATATGTGTGATATGCATCTCGCTGGGCAACTGGCAGAGGGCGTTTTGGACGGGCGGCCTATTTCTCACAGTGGCAGGTGTACTTTGGCTAGTTGCCATAACAGCATTGGAGCGGCTGGCACACAGGGATGGAATCGAGGATGTGCTGGCTCAGGGGCATGTACGGAGCACTCTGCCGGAGAAGAAGAGCACACAGCAGCTTGTGCTCATGCTGGCGCCCGTCTGCCTGGCCGCGTGCATCCACGGTTTCATGAAGGATGGCATCATGACGTGGGTACCGTCCTTCTTGCAGGAGAAATTCAGTCTGTTCACCGCTTTTTCAGTTTCGCTCACGATGCTACTGCCGATCGTGAACCTCAGTGGGGTATACATAGGCAACGCCGTGAATGTGCGCCGCTTTCGGAACGAAGCATCCACAGCATGCCTTTTCTTTGGGGTATGTGGGGCAGGCTTGCTCCTCTGGCTGTTTTGGGGCAAAGAAAGGTTGGGGATTACATTCGCGGTGTTGTTGTTCAGCACCACCTGCTTGACGAGTGTAAACACGATGCTACTCAGTCTGTTGCCGTTGCGCTTTAGGCGCCAGGGGCAGACGGCAACATTGACGGGCATCCTCAATGCGGTCACATACGCGGGCAGCGCTCTGTCAAGCATCGGCTTCGGTGCCCTCAGCACCCGGTGGGGGTGGAATGCTGTGTTTTTGGCTTGGTGTGCAGATGCGGCGTTGGGCGCTGTGGCGTGCTTTTTCGGCAGGCGCTGCGGACATAAATCAGGCGCGGAGGAAAGCGTCGCCGCATGTACAGGCGGAGGTTCGGCGGATGTGTCCGAAGAAAATGGGTAAAAGGGGAGAAAGCATGAAGAACGTTACGCTGCAGGATGTGGCGGAGTTGGCGGGCGTGTCGCAGACGACAGCCTCGCTTACACTGAACCACAGTAGCCGGGCAAATTTCAGAAACGGAACAAGGAAACGGGTGCTGGCAGCGGAACGGCAGTTGGGTTACCGTTCGTCTGCAAGCCCGAAACGACGCACGGACATGACGGAGTATATGTTGCTTGTGCTGGTTCCCACACTGGCGAACCCATATTATGTAGAACTGGCCCAAGCAATCGAGGAGTACGCTGGGACATCGACGCTTCGCTTTCATCTCTACGCAGTCAGATCAGTTTACGCTGGCACGGCAGCAACGTTTGGAGGGGCTGCGCCGACAGATGAAAGCCTGCGGAAAGGCAGACGATATAGAGGTGCTGACTACAGATGAGAAATGGGAGGTAGACGGTCTGGAGAACGGGCAACCGTATGAATATACTATTGGCCGCATGCTCACAGCGGACTTCCTAGCACGTGGGAGCAGGGCCACAGCGCTCATCGGCGTGAACGATATAACAGCGCTCGGCATCCTACAGGAGCTGCAGGAACGAAGGCGCGGAGTGCCGCAGGAGTTTTCCGTGTGTGGATTTGACAATATCTTTCAGGCTGGAATCGTTACTCCCGGCCTCACAACGGTGGATCATCAGTTGCGCATACGTTGTCGGGTTGCAGTGGATATGGTCGTTTCCCACCCAGTCATGCCGTATGCATCGGCACCGTATGTAAGTGTGGTAGAGTATATGCCCCGCCTTATCGTGCGTGGCTCTACAGGCCCAGTGCCGGCGCAGAACTGAGAGAGTCATCTGTATTGAAACTTACGTTGAAGCTGGGAAGGTATATATATGGTTTAATGTACGTTCCACTAGAGCATCGATATCAATTTTTTCCATGCCGCTGAGATTGGTTTCAAGTGTACCGTGCAAAGGCTGTAGCCAATTATCTGGAATTGCATTGATGCCAGACATCATCCCTACAATAGAACCAATAGTGGCCCCGTTACAATCGGTATCAAAGGCACTTTGGACCGTGAGACAGACAGAACGCTCATAATCGCCCTCTCCGTATAGCAATCCGGCTGTCACAATCATCGCGTTGGGGATTGTATGTGTCCATTGATGTATTTTTTGTTCATCATATTGGTCATATATACGCTCGATTACATCTTGGAATGTTTCGCCTCTTTTTTCCCAATTTAACATTTCTGAAATGCTTTTGTATAGTCGAGAGGTACTGGGGATTTCAGAGAGTCCACTTTGAATCACATCTGCGATGTCCGTGCTGACAGCAGCGCGAGCCAGCATGGCCGCTATAAACATCGCTCCATAAATTCCATTTTTGGTGTGAGAAAGGCTTGCGTCGCGCCACGCCATTTCAGCTGCCGCGTGAGGGTTTCCTGGATTAATGTAACCAAAATAGTCCGCGCGAATCTGTGCACCAAGCCACTCGCGATAAGGGTTTTTATGACGGGCAGAGTCAGGTGCTGTATAGCCGTTGACGATATTTCGAAAAGCGACTCGTTCTGCGGTACAATAAGCCGTTTTGGCTTGTATGCTCATCCAAAGATTTGCAAGATTTTTATGGGAGAAATCTTTCCCGTAGCGTTCAATGAGTTCGCCGGCAATAACAGTGTAGTTGGTATCATCATCCGCTGGGGCGTGTTCTAATATGTCTGCGTAACAGCGATTGTATACATCAAAAGTAAATTGGTTGCGAAGCTCAGGGGAAATGTCTTTTTGTTGAATATAATGCTTCATTGGCCAGTTGTTTGTTCCACGCAGCAAGATTTCTATGTCTGCGCGTGAAAAACCTTCGATGGGTTTCCCCAGCCAGCAACCGCAGATGCGGCCATACCAGGCACCTTGTATGCGCTGGCGAAGCGATTCTCGCGAAGGCAATTCTGATGTATGTGGTTGTGAAGAGCGTAGCTTTTGGATTCCCGCATAGTCGGACGGTTCATTGTAGCTATAATTTTTTCGCATGGGCGCCTTTAAAACCATATAGTAGAGAATGTTGGCTAGTGCCGCCTTTTCTTGCGATGCAGGTAAATCAGCAACGGCTTGAAATAAATCGTGCAAGGATTCCACATCTTTTCCTTCATCGAAACTTTGCTCATATTCTATTGTCAATTGTGCTTGATATGAGTCCCATTCATGCATGGACTTATAATCAGGCGTCGGGATTTTGTCTGTCATTAGCAATGTACAAAAATCCATAAAACGATATCCTTTCAAAATAAGCTTTATCAAATCCGACAAGCAGAAATACAATCGCTCCAAGGGCCGCTGCCAGAGAAGTGTCCTGTTTCATCAGACAGATACCGTAGTTTGGAACAAAAAAGTGTTTCAAGAGTATTTGGTTCATTCCGAGCAAGTTTTTCCATCTGATGTGCTGCTGTTTCAAACCGACCTTCCAACCCCGACAGGCGTATATCAATGACTTCGAACCCATAGGGCTTGTTGGTTCGCTCCCAAAGCGATGCCCAGGCTGCCCGGCAGCATTTTGTCTGTTTCATACATTGCATGGCAAGCTCTGCCAGGTTCAAGGCATTGTCGTCAGCCTTTGCATGGGGGGCCCGCTCACGCCAACGACACTTCAGTTCCAGAAGGTGGGCCAGTTGTTCATAGAACCGATATATTGCTTCAAAAGCAGGGGCATCGCTGGAGAAAGAACGATACGATTGTACAAGGCCAGCATAGTGCTCTACAAATGACATACCATTTGTATCTGCCGTAAACAGAGGAAGAAGAGGGTCCTCATATAGTAAAAATTTGGAGGCGTTGACGGGATAATCATCCTTAGGAACAAGGTCTGGAAGCGCATTGAAGTCATTCATAAGTTCAAACGCGGCAGCAGCTTCGCCTGTGCATGCTGTAAATCGCTGAGCTAGATATTCTTTATCTGTCTGGCCAGTATAATCGAACTCGGCATAAAGCTGCATGCCGTAAAGTGCGGTCAGCAGATTGGTTTCGGAACCATTATCGCCCCAAGCCGTGGCAAAAACCTCACGAACGCCGTTCGCTGCACAGGCTTGCAGGGCGGAGATGCTACAGGCCCGCATCTTGTCGTGCGAAGGAGCAGGGCCAATCCAGGTCCAAAGCCCGCCGGCGAACACAATCGGTGCACTAAACTGCTGATGAACACGGATAAGGCGGTCGTATATGTCTTGATCGTTATGATAGTAATCCCAATACACAAGAGGAACGTCACGCCGGGCCGCATTGAGAACCTGCTCTGGCAGTTTTTCGGGAACGTCGTAATATCCGCCTGAGGGAGAAGCTGCGCGCAGATACATATCGCTCCAGATTATGGGATGAAGACCATATTTTTGTGTGATTTCACAGACGCGGGAAAGATGTCTTTCCATGATTTGATGGGATGGGACAAAACCGTTTTTAAAGCGAAAATTACCAAGGCCCAGGGACCAGGCCTCATCCATACCAATATGAATTCGCTTGCTGCGGAATGTATGGCTGACAGTCTGAATCATTTGCTCAATGAATGTATAGGTTTTTTCCTCGCCAACCATCAAAATGTCTCCGGTGTCCCGTAGCGAGGGGTCGACTTGGGGCCAGTGCAGAGCGCGTTCCAGATGGGCCAGTGTCTGGATACAGGGAACCATTTCAATGCCAAACAGCGATGCGTAATCATCGAGCTCACGCAATTGGGAGGCAGAGCATCTTCCGCGAAGATATCCAAAATAGGGAAGTTCGGGAATTTCGTATGTATCTTCGGTATAGAGCATAAGAGTGTTAAGACCCATCAACGACATTTTTCGCAGAATCGTTTTTACTGTGTCCACCGTGGGAACTGCATTGCGCGAGCAGTCAAGCATCACACCGTTGCTCTGAAAGGTGGGCTGGCGGCACAGCAGGAAACTGGAGAGAGCGGAGGCTTTCAAATAAGACAGCGCCCGAAAGAATTGAACCGGCTCCCGGTATTCCACCTCTAGGCTATTTCCATCGAACTGTACGTGGAAGGCCGAAGCCTGCCGTGCATGAAGCTGGACTCCGTTCTCAGCGAAACGGAACCCTTCATGTGCGCATAGCTCCTGCAGCCCGGCATGCAATTCATTGGCAAGTTGAAAGGGGCAGATGTCTATTGACTTCATAAGATGTTCTCCTTTTGAAGGGTGTTTGTGAAAATGAGGAAATTAAGAGGAGGGTTACTGCTCTTGGGTTGGCGACAATAATACAGCAGAAAACTGCTCTATACAACTGAAATTTGCAATTCAATTTCAAAAAGACGATGCCAGGGCAGTGCGATATGCTGGATCGATACGCATTGGGGAAGGGACAACTGGCTGGCCATCGTTTTCAATTCACGCAGAATATACGGTGTAACCAGGCCATCCTGTTCTCCGCTGCCGGATAATGTGATTTTTTGCCTTTCGGCAAAGGCTGCGGCCCGGCGTCGGATGCAGGACATATAAAGCCAGTCCTCCAGGATGCGGTGTGTTGTGAAAAGAGCATCTTTTTCAATGTTGTCAGCACAGATCATTCCGTGGGCAATGCATGTTCCAGCAGCATTTGCCGCAGTGTTCCAGCCTGAATAGGAGGTGAGTTTTGCAAGAAGGTCCTCTTGTGCGAGGGCCTTCATAAGTTCGGTGTCCGCGCCATTTGCAAGAGCGACATCTGCTAGAAGAACGGGCTTGCATTGTAACATGGCACGCAAGGTATGGATAAAATCGGGCAGACAGGCTGGAGCAATATTACAGAAAATCACGTCGTGTCCAGCATCGCTCATCTGTTCCCCGCCAACGGTTGGAGAATTGACCATGAGTACCATATCCGCAAATTCGGCCGAAGGTACAGTTCGTCCTCCGGCGGCCGCTATTTGCCATCTTAGATTTTCTCCAAGAGGGCGGTCCTCGTATTTGGGAATAACAAAGGGTCCGCAGACGCTGCTGTATTGCAAAAATATGCCCGGAGATGTACGGCGGCTGTGATTGGCAGCGCGGGCCAGAAGGATGCAGCCGACTTCATCTGCGCCGCAATAGCTATATGCGCGGCGGCCGAGCCCGTTCTGACGGATGGCGGAGAGTATCTCGCCGCGTTCGGCTGCCGCCCAGCCATAGGGAGCGCAATCGTCCAACGGCACTACAAGGAAATCGAGGACACCTTCGTTCAACAAAGAAACAGAGGCCAGATTAACGGCATGGTTGGTTTTTCGGCGGTTGCAAAAATCATGCAAAATCTCCGGTGGCAAGGCGTTCTCCAACGCGAGAAATTCAGACTTTTCCTCGATGGAAGACAAGCCGCGCCGTTGCCTATCGCGCAATGCGCCAAAACGGCAGAGTCGTTCTCCATATACGGCGTAGTAATCCGGTTCCTCAAGGGAGGAATTATAGGCCGGTGCACGCATGATAAGCGTAAATGCGAAAATTCTGATATGAGGGTACGCGGCATGCAGTTGCGTAAGTACGGATAGCCGGTCAAGGCACTGCTGCTGTGTGAGCTGGTGAAGCCTTGAGGGAACAATGCCTCCATACACCAGCATATCGATTGAAATTATAGCGTAATCGCAGGAGAAAAAGTTTTCACGGAGCCACTGTGCGACAGCGGATATGTCCGCCGCCTGTTTCATTGCTCCCAGGAGAGACTTCGGTGGGAGCAGTAATTCAATGTCCTCGGAACTGAAGGCCAGCATGTTGGGGAAAAGGTAATTGCAGGGACGCTCGTCCAAGGGCAGCAAGAGGATTTTCGGCATTACGGCACCTCCTTACGGCTGCCAGGGAGCGCGCTCCATCCACTTGCCGTTGGTAAAGTCCGGAATG
>OGXN01000493.1_pt1 | contig 50557 bp, 34 predicted proteins | sample 1576281 | NCBI WGS metagenome assembly OGXN01 (sample SAMEA3541494, study PRJEB24748) | human gut metagenome | biome: human gut; feature: human-associated habitat; material: faeces | place: China | collected 2012
GTTGGCAGCGGAGTGAAGGAGCAAAATAGTTAGAAACAGCCTCTTTTTTTGTCTGAAGCTGCCGGACCATAGAACCCGCTGCCGGAGAAAATCCGGGACGCCCCAGGCAGGGAGAGGGACACAAGGAGATTCTTCTGCCCACCCACCACCACCCACAGTATGCAACCACCACCCACAGTATGCAATGACCCGCTGGACTTTACCGCCATTTTGTTATATACTATTTCTATTCTGAGCGTCAGCAAAGAAGTATGCGGCTAATCCTGCAGCAGCAATGCTTAAGAAAGCAATGCTGAATAAAAGAACCGGTCCTGACCGGTGAAAATACATGGACGAGGTGATAAAAATGGCATTATTGGAACAATGGAGAGCAATGGCTTACTCTGAAACAGCCAACAAAGCAGATCTGCAGAGACTCTGGGCAGTATATTTTGAAAAGGAAAAAGAAATCTACGCCCAGCTTTTAAAGAATCCTGACGAGGTGGTTACAGGTACCGTAAAGGAACTGGCTGAAAAATATGATGTGGATATCATGACCATGACCGGTTTCCTGGATGGAATCGACGACAGCCTTGTGGAATCCAATCCCATTGAAGAAATGGAAGAGGATACCCAGGTTAGCCTTGGATTTGATAAAGCCCTTCTGTATAAAAATATGGTAGCGGCAGGCGCTGACTGGCTGTATGAGCTGGAAGAGTGGAACGATATCTTTGACGAAGATACGAGGAAGGCTCTTTACAAGGAACAGAAATCTTCCACAACTATCGTGAAAGATAAAAAAGTATATCCCAATGATCCCTGTCCCTGCGGCAGCGGAAAGAAATACAAGAAATGCTGCGGTAAAGGCAAATAAGGCGGAATGAAGATGAAAAGCAGGATACAGGATGCAGTTAATATGTTTGAATCGGGCTTTAACTGTGCCCAGTCTGTTTTTGTTACCTATGCAGATATCTTCGGAATGGACAGGCAGACGGCATTGAAGCTTGCCGGGCCAATGGGTGCCGGTGTGGGACGGATGCGTGAGGTATGCGGTACTGTGTCGGCTATGGCCATGCTTTCCGGCCTGAAAATGGGCAATACGGATCCTGCCGATGAGGAAGCGAAGACCCGTTCCTATGAAATGGTGCGGAAAATGAGCGATGCCTTCCGTGAGAGAAGAGGCAGCATAATCTGCCGTGAGCTTCTGGGAATGTCTGCCGGAATGCAGCGGGAAGAAAGTGCGAAGCCTTCTGCAAGAACGGCGGAATATTATGCCTCCAGGCCCTGCAGCCATCTGGTTGCGGAAGCGGCCGGGATTGTGGAAGAAATGCTTCTTGAAATGGAAGAATAAGGTTATATGAAGAAGAACTCCTGTGCGAAAAGGTACAGGAGTTTTTTATTTTTGGAAAAATCAGAGGGTAAAATCAGCAGCAGGAAGAGCTTGACAATTCTATTTTACTGTAATAGAATGAATGAAAGACATTCTACTGCAGTAGAACAAAAAACAACAGGGAAGCTCTTTCCAGCCTTCCTGATTTGTATACGGCTTCAGCCGTATACGTGCGCAAAAAGCACAGATAGGAGCAAAAATGAAACGATACCTGATGATTATTATGCTGGCTATTATGGTGACATTCTGTATTTCCTGCGGAAAAGAGCCGGGAAATACCGCATCGGATAAGGAAGAGTTTACGGACAGCCTGACGGAAACAGGCAGCGGCCTTGCCCGCCAGGTGGGGCCTTCGGAGGAGATCCGGATATACCGGGGAGAGGAATATATTTCTCTGAAAGAAGATATGGCGGATATCCGCTGGTATGACTGCAGAAATATGGACAAAAAGGAGAAGGCGCTTCTGGAGGGCTGTGTTCCCAATATTACCTTTAACGAAGAGACGGTTTTCCCGGAAGAAATGTCGGATACCTTTCCTGCCAAAGAATATCTGGAAGCAGGGAAAAAGCCCGGATTGGGTGTGGAGGCCCTGCATGAACAGGGGATCACGGGAAAGGGCGTATCTATCGCGGTGATCGATCAGGTCCTTTATACCGGACATCCGGAATATGCGTCCAAGCTGGCTCTTTATGAAGAAATGCATGTCACACCGAATCAGACGGGTTCCATGCATGCTGCCGCGCTTGCTTCTCTGTCTGTGGGAGACAGCTGCGGTGTGGCTCCGGATGCCAAGCTGTACTTCTGGGGATTGGATAATGTGTTAAGCTGGAAAGAGGACGGGGAAAATAATCTTGCATGGGAGGAATATGCCCGCGTGATTGACCGGATTATTGAGGTGAACAAGACATTGCCTGAAAACGATAAAATACGGGTGATTGCCATAGCCAGAGGCTATGATTTTACCGGAGATGAGGAAGAGGATAAACGGCTGCAGGTGATGCTTGACGCTGTGGAGAGGGCCAAAAGGGAAGGGATATTTGTGCTTACCACTTCCACAGAACAGAATTACGATTTCTTTTCCGATTATCAGACAGAAGCGCCCTTTGCGGGGCTGGGGAAAATAGATCCCGCTGCTGATCCGGATTCCGTTGATAATTACACGCTGGGTGCCTGGCAGTGGTCCAGCCCGGATATGTTTGCCAATTCCCTTCTGGTTCCCATGGACGGACGTACCACAGCGGATATGTCAGGAGATACATATGTTTATTATGCCGATGGAGGCTGGAGCTGGACTGTACCTTATGTGGCAGGAGTTTATGCACTTTGCTGCCAGGTCAGGCCGGATATGACCCCGGAGGAGTTTTACCATGCGGCTATGGAGACATCCACGGAAATTACCCGCATGCAGCCGGGAGGCAGTCAAAGCTACACCTTTCATGTTATCAATCCTCAGGCCCTTATTTCCTGTTTGCAGGAAGAACGCTGACAGAATTTTTGCGATACGCCCCGTTGGAATATCTGACGGGGCTTTTTTGTGCGTAAAAAAGAGAAGTAAGAGGAAGCGCGCGCTCAGGTATACCGGAAAAGAGCGGAACGGAGCGCTTTCCGTCCATATCTGCGTACATCATTCTTAATAAATATAAAAATATTGTGCGCAGGGAAACATTATTTCAAAGGGAAGATAAAATCTTGTGAGTTGTTTTCCTTCCCGGGTATTGATACTATTAGAGATAATACGGAAGTATTGCGCCGATACCGCGGCTGGAGGGCGGCGAAGACAGAGAATTTTTGATAAAGGAGGAAAGGATTCCTATGGAAAAGATAAGGTTTCCTAAAGATTTTATATTTGGCACGGCCACCAGTGCCGCCCAGTTGGAGGGTGCGGCCGGGGAGGATGGCAGGGGGCTGTCGATCTGGGATGCCTTTTCCCGGATACCGGGCAGTATAGCGGATGGTTCCACCCCGGAAAACGCCTGTGACATGTATCACAGGTATGAGGAGGATCTGGATTTGGCGAAGCGGATGAATCTGGACAGCTTCCGTTTTTCCTTTTCCTGGTCAAGAATCCTGCCGGAGGGGAAAGGTAAGGTCAGCCAGAAGGGAATTGATTTCTATAAAAGACTCATAGACGGGATGCGGAAAAGGGATTTGATTCCCAACGCCACCATTTACCACTGGGATCTGCCCTATGAGCTGGAACGGCTGGGCGGGTGGCTTAACAGGGATGTGGTGGACTGGTATGGAGAATATGCATCGATACTGTACCGGGAATTCGGGGATACGGTTCCGCTCTGGGCAACCGTCAATGAACCGATTGCAACCTATGTGGGATATGCACTGGGCGGTTTTGCGCCGGGCTTTAAGCTGGAAAAATACGGAAGGCAGGCAAACCACCATATTCTTCTTGCCCATGGGGAGGGGATCAGACGTTTCCGGCAGGAAAATCTGAAGGACAGCAAGGCCGGCATAGTCGTGGATGTATGGCAGCATTATCCCCTGCGCCCGGAAAATGAAAAAGACTGTGAAATAGCCCGTCTTGAAAATGAAAAGACATTCCGTTCCTACTTAAACCCCATATTCAAGGGCTGCTACCGCCAGGAACTGCTGCGGTATATGGAAGAAAAGGACTGCATGCCTGTCATAAAAGACGGAGATATGGAACGGATACACCAGCCTCTGGACTTTTTCGGGCTGAACTGCTACAACCGTGTGCTGGACTGCGCGGAACCGGAGTCGGCGCCGGATCGGAAGAAAAATGGCGGGAATTTCATGGAAAATGGAATGGAGTTTTACCCGAAAGCCGTTTATGAAGCCGTGGAAATGCTGAAAAAGGATTATCAGCTTACGATTCCTATATACATAACGGAAAACGGCACCTGCAACTGCAATGAAAGGGTGCAGGAGGACGGACGCATCCGGGATGAGCAGCGGATCGAATATATCCGGGGAAACCTGTACTGGATTGCGAAAGCCATCGAGGAGGGTGCGGATATCAGGGGATATTATGTGTGGTCGCTGCTGGATAACTGGGAGTGGTGCGCCGGCTTTGAAAGCCGGTTCGGGCTGGTGCATGTGGATTTTGACACTCAGAAGAGAACGGTAAAGGACAGCGGCAGATGGTATGCCGGGGTTGCCGGTTCCGGAGAAATGGACTGGAAAGAGGGAGGATTATGATGAGAATTGAGGACAGAGAGCAGCTTTTTGAAAACCCTGCGGGCGAATACAGGGGAAGGCCGTTCTGGGCATGGAACGGAAAACTGACGGAGGAGGAGCTGCTGCGTCAGATCGATATTTTCGGGCAGATGGGTTTCAGCGGGTTTTTCATGCATTCCAGAACCGGGCTGGAGACGGAATATCTGGGGGAGGAATGGTTCCGCCTGATAAACCGCTGTGCAGATTATGCGGCGGAGAAAGGAATGGAGGCCTGGCTGTATGATGAGGATCGGTGGCCCTCGGGATCGGCGGGAGGTATGGTGACAAAAACGGAAGAATACCGGGCTTCTTTCCTGGAAATGAGAGAGTATACCGCACAGGAGTGGGCGGAATATCCGGGGACGGAGAAGGATGTCGCTTCCTTTGCCATAGTATTTGAAGAGGGGGATATGCGGAAGGTACGCCCTTTGAAGCTAAAAGAGCTTCCGGAAAAAGGAGAGACTGCGGTTGTTTTTGGAATCATCCGGGCGGAGTGCAGCGATAATTATAACGAATTCACCTATGTGGATACGATGAGCAGACCCGCCGTGGAGCAATATATTCGGCTGACCCATGAACGCTATGCCCGGGAATGCGGAGCGCGGCTGGGTGAAAGCATTCCCGGCATTTTTACGGATGAGCCCCACAGAGGCCCCCTTTTCTCCGTGTTTTCCGGCGGAAAAGAAACGGCGGTGCCTTATACACCCGACCTGTTTGCTGAATTTAAGAAGCGTTTCGGATATGACTTAAAGGAAAGGCTCCCGGAGCTCTTTTTCCGGTATACAGGGGAGGAGCTGTCGGTAGCGTCCAGAGATTACATCGAATTATGCCAGGAGCTGTTTCTTGAGAACTTTGCTCAGCCAATCCAGAACTGGTGCCATGAGAATAAGCTGCTGTTTACCGGCCATGTCCTCCATGAAGACAGCCTGACGGCCCAGACCGTGATGCAGGGCTCCCTGATGCGCTTCTATGAATATATGGATTATCCGGGAGTGGATGTTCTGACCGAGAAAAACGATAGCTGGTGGATTGTAAAGCAGATATCCTCTGTGGCGAGGCAGCTGGATAAAAAATGGGTGCTTTCCGAGCTGTACGGGTGCACCGGCTGGCAGATGGATCTGGAGGATTATAAGCAGGTCGGCGACTGGCAGGCGCTGTTCGGCATAAACCTTCGCTGCCCCCATCTTTCCTGGTATACGATGAAAGGGGAGGCTAAACGGGATTATCCTGCCAGCATCTTTTTCCAGAGTGCATGGTATCCGGAATACCGGAACCTGGAAGATTATTTTTCCAGGATCAATGTGCTTATGGCCGATGCGGATCCGGTATGCGGCGTCCTGGTGATCAATCCCATAGAGAGTGTATGGGCGCGTTCCCGCAGCGGGGCTTTCCGCGGCCTGGAATCTGTCCGGGAGGGCATCAACCGGCTGGAAGAAAGATATCGGGATACCTTCCGGTTCCTGACGGACAATCATATTGATTTCGATTATGGAGAGGAAGATATTCTCGCCCGGCATGGGCGTGTGAAAGACGGCATGCTCTGTGTGGGCAAATGTGTCTATCATACGGTGCTTGTAGCCGGAATGGAGACGATGCGCACCTCCACCTGGGAACTGCTTGAGGAATACCAGAAACAGGGCGGCAGGCTTGTTTTTGCCGGAGAGGCCCCCGGTTATGTGGATGTGCAGCCCTCCGAAAAGGTGCGGGAACTTGCACGGCGTGCACAGCAGATCCCTTTTGAAAAAGAAAAAATCGTGAGCAGCTGTTCTGCACAGCAGATAAAACTGACAGGAAAAAATGCTTCCGGGGTTGCCGTACAGATGAGGAAAACCGGACAGGAAACATTAATCTTTCTGCTGAATATGGATCGGGATCATGCCGCGGGTAAAGTAACGCTGTCTCTGGAAGAAGACGGTTATCCGGAGCTTTGGGATGCAATGAGCGGAAAAATATCTGCCTGTGTCTTCAGGAAGAAGGACGGCAGAATGGAAATCCCCCTTACCTTCGCCGCAGGGGAAGAGAAGCTCCTTGTAATCACCGCTCAATGCCGGCCGTGCCCCAAACCGGAAAAACACATCTGGGAGAAAATATCCTGCCTTCCGGAGGAATATGAGTATCAGCTGTCGGAAGAAAACATATGTGTGCTGGATATGGTGCGGGTGACGCTGGAGGATGGAAGAGGGCTGCCCTGCCGTGAGGTGCTGAAGGCAGACAGGGAGCTGCGTGATATCCTGGGAATCCCCTGGCGCGGCGGAGAGATGCTGCAGCCCTGGTATGAGGAGAAGAAAAACGGGATACCTGCGGAGCCGTTGTCTGTGATTGCCATGGAATACCGCTTCGAAGCGGAAGCGGTTCCCCGGGAATGCTCTCTCGTCCTGGAGGATTTGGAGCATGTGACGGGCATTTCATTGGGAGAGACGGAGATTCCTTTGAAGGCGGAGGGTAAGTGGCTGGACACCTGTTTTGACAGAATCAGCCTGCCGTCCGGCTGTATCCGTGAGGGCGTCAATAGCCTGAGGATTACGTATGCTTATTATAAAACCTGCGGAATAGAGGCGGTTTACCTTCTGGGGAATTTTGGCGTGAGGCTGGACGGCGGAAAGAAAAAGGCCGTGCTGACCGAACTTCCCAAAAGACTGAAAGCAGGGGATATCACGGCTCAGGGACTTCCTTTTTATTCCGGCCGAATCCGTTATTTCCTGCCGGATTTGGAGAAAGGGCTTTATAAAATCCGGGTCGCAGGAACGAATGCAGCCTGTGTCAGAGTGATCGGCAGGGAAGATGCTTTGATTATGCAGGCGCCCTATGAAGCCGTGAGCGAAGACCCGCAGGCCATCGAGCTGGTCTTCGGCAGAAGAAATACCTTCGGGCCGCTCCATCAATGGCCGGCAGTGGATGCCGCTTACGGCCCCGGAAATTTTGTTACAGAAGGCAGGACCTTCAGGGATTCCTATGTGCTGATTAAGCAGGGACTTCTGAAGGAGCCGGTTATCCGAAAGGAAAGAAAGGAAGCCGCAGATGAATGACAGAACCATTTTCAGGGTTATGGATAAGGAAACAACGGATACGATTCATCCCGATAAAAGGAAAAGCGCATATCTGCTTCCGCGCAGGATTGTGTGGAAGCAGGGAAAGATAAGCAATGAAGAGGTGCTTCTGAAGGAAAGGGAATCCCAGATATCTCTGGCGGCATGGGACGACTGTGTAATGGACAGCACGGACGGGCAGGCCTCCCTTCTGCTGGATTTCGGCTATGAGATCCACGGCGGTATCCGCATTCTTGCCTGGAAGGACAGTACGGACAGGGGGGCGAGGGTCCGGATCCGGTTCGGGGAATCCGTAATGGAGGCCATGAGCGAACCCGGAGGGGAAGGCAATGCCACCAACGATCATGCGAGAAGGGACATCCGTACGGAAATCGGGATGATGAGCATGAACCGGATTGGGGAAACGGGCTTCCGTTTCGTGCGAATTGATTTGGAGGAGGAGAATGCCAGCCTTTCCCTGAAGTCAATAGCCGCGGTGCTGGTATATAAGGATGCTCCCTATCTGGGCAGTTTTTCCTGCAGCGATCCGCTTCTGAACCGTATCTGGGACGTGGGAGCCTACACGGTGCATCTGAATATGCAGGAATATATCTGGGATGGAATAAAAAGAGACAGGCTGGTGTGGGTGGGAGATATGCATCCGGAAACACTGACAATCCGAACCGTTTTCGGAGCGGACGCGTCTGTTGCCAGGAGTCTTGAATTTATCAGGAAAGAGACCCCTCTTCCCGGCTGGATGAATGGAATGGCAAGCTATACCATGTGGTATGCCATTATTGTACATGACTGGTTCATGTATACGGGCGACCTGGAATGGCTGCAGAGCCAGGAAGAATACCTGGAAGGCATCAGCAGGCAGCTTTCGGAATGCATTGATGAAAAGGGAAAGGATACGGTGACGGAAGGCCGTTTCCTGGACTGGCCGTCCAGTGACAGGCCTGATGTGGTAGACGCCGGTGTACAGGCCATTCACCTGCTTGCGGCGGACAGCCTGCGGAAGCTGTTTATGGCGCTGGGAAAGCAGGGGCCTGCAGAGGAATGCGCCCGGGATATGGAAAGGCTGGCATGTTTTCCGGCTGATGCGGGCGGATCCAAGCAGGCTGCGGCACTGCTTGTACTCGCAGGGCTTCGGGATGCGGAAGAAATGAACGGAAGTGTTCTCGCAGAAGGAGGCGCGGAAGGGATGTCCACCTTTATGGGTTATTATATCCTGACCGCCCGTGCGATGGCGGGGGATTATGAAGGGTGCCTCGCATGTATCCGCGACTATTGGGGCGGAATGCTGGAACTGGGGGCTACCACCTTCTGGGAAGATTTCGATGTGAAATGGATGGAAGGGGCGGCGTCTATCGACCGGTTCCCCAAGGAAGGGGAAACCGACGTGCACGGAACCTATGGGGATTACTGCTACAAGGGATACCGCCACAGCCTGTGCCATGGCTGGGCGTCCGGCGTCACCCCCTGGCTGACCGAAAATGTCCTGGGCATCAGGATAATGGAGCCTGGCTGTACCAAGCTTGAAATAAAGCCCCACCTGGGAAATTTATCATGGGCGAAGGGAACCTTCCCCACTCCTTTTGGCGTTGTCCATATTTCCCATAAGAAAAAGAAGGACGGCAGCATAGAGTCCAAAATAAAAGCGCCGGCAGGAGTGACCGTCATTTCCTGACCCGGATAGGAAACGGCTTGTGATACGTGCGCCCCGGGCGCACAGAGGGAGAGGGAATGGAAAAGAAAATATTTCAGAAGGCAAGGCCGGTCTTTGTGCCGGGAATGGAAGCTAAGCCGGATACTTTGGCGGCATTCCGGTGTGATTTTACGGTGCAGCCTGGCAAGACCTATAAGCTGGCAATTGCCGCACATACTTTTTACAGAGCATATATAAACGGCGTATTCCTGGGAGCGGGTCCGGCGCCTGCGCCCTTTGGCATGCTGAAAGCGGACCGATACCGGCTGGAAGGGCTCAAAGAAGGGCTTAACCGGCTGGCTGTGGAGGTGATTGGTTATGTACCCTCGGAAAATAATTATGCGACACATGAGACCTCCTGTCTGATCGCCGAACTCACAGAGGAGAACAAGGTGATCTGCGCAACAGGGGACGCCGGCTTTACCTGCGGCCTCCTGACACAGAAGGACTGTGAAGCGGAGACCCTGTCCTTTGGGCGGAGAGTCCCTCTTGAGGCCTATCATCTGGATGAGGCATATACCGCGTGGAGGACAGGAGCAATTCCCGGGGCAGCCGCCTGCCGGGAGACAGGAGAAGAGAGGATAATCAGGGAAAGAGGCACGGCCATGCCGGATTTCAGCATTCGGGAAGGCTTTCGGATGCTTGGAATTTACAGTCTCCGGGAACGCCCGGAAGAATGGAAAGCACAGAGCTGGTGGGAATCGGATGCCTATATTGCCCGCTGCGGAGGAGAGGGGATGAAGCGGCCCGCGTACGAAGATTCCCTTCTGGAAGATACGGTTTATGAGGGAAGGCTGGAGGAAGAAAAAGGCACGGACGGCAGATGCATCTATAAGCTTTCCGGACACGAAGCTCCCGCGGCTCTGGAATTTGCCATGGAAGAGGCGGAAACGGGATTTATCGGTATCGCCTTTTCATCGGAAGGGCCGGTCACGGTGGATATTCTCTGGAATGATTATCTGGACGGCCGCGGACTGCTTCCGGTAAAAGCGGATAACGTTAACCGCGTGATACGTCTGTATTCGGAGGGCGGAAGCTTTGCCTTTGAAGCGATGGAGCCGCATTTCCTGAAATACATCAAGGTTATATTCCGGGGAGGAAAAAGTGTTTCCCTGGATCGGCTTTACGTGCGTACCTATCATTTCCCGGATTCCCCGGCATCCGGTTTTGTCTGTTCCGACAAAGAAATGAACCGCATTTATGAAGGGGCAAGAAGGACTCTGCTGACGAATTCCCTGGCGTTTTTCCTGGATTCGCCGGAGCGGGAGCGGGGAGGCTGGGCCGGTGACAGCTACTGGACGGGCAGGGCGGCAGCCATGCTGCTTTCCGATACGACTCTGGAACGCAGTATGCTAACGGATTTCCTCGCGGCGGATTATTCCGTGATGCAGGAAGGTTCGTTCCCGGCCTGCTGCAGCGGCGGAGCCAGGAAGGATCCGTGCATGATGTATTCCTGGAACCTATTTCTGCTGCTTGAGCTGACGGATTACTACAGGAGAACCTGGGACGAGGAAATGAAGGAGGCCTACAGAGAACGTGTAAGCCTGTTCCTGGAGGCTTCCCAGGCTTATAAAAACAGCCTCGGGATACTGGAAAACATCCCCGGCTCCATGTTCATCGACTGGTCCCAGTCCAACGATGCGTCCCATACGGCCCCCATCTGTACAGCGGCGAACGGTCTCTATGCATTTACCCTGCAGCGCCTGGGAGAAATGTATCACAGGGCAGATTATATAGAGGAAGCGGAATGTGTCCGCGCTGTGTTCCGTAAGGTTTATGATAAGGTGAAGGGCAGCAGGAACGATTTGTTCACCATGTATCCCTTTTTGCCGGATTCCATGACAGTCACGGAGGATGGATTAACGGGAAACGGCGCATACAGCGAAGCCGCGCAGTATTATTATTTCTGGACGGGGCTTCTGTCCGTAAAGGATGCTCCTGCCCTGTGGAAAATGCTGAAGGAGGAATATGGCCCCTGCCCTGAAAAGTACAGAGGAACCGCACACCTGAGAGTAGGAAACTGTGGTGTGTTCTTCGGATATATGATGAGGTTCGAACTGCTGGCCCGCCATGGGGAAACGGCTTTGCTGGAAAAAGAAATGAAACACCTGTGCGGCTATATGCTGTCACAGGATCCGGGAACCTTCTGGGAGACGCTCAGCGGAACGGACAGCAGAAACCACGGCTTCGGCGCCTATTACGGCGCGATTCTCATGCGGGTATTTCTGGGAATAGAGATTCCGGACAGGGAAAACAAAAGAGTGTGCTTCGCACCTCATCCGGGCAGCCTGCAATGGGCAAAAGGAACCATGGATACCGCGGACGGACGCATCAGCGCGTTCTGGAGCCTGGGCGATGAAGGAATCCGTATGGAAATGAGCGCGCCGGAGGGCTATCAGATTGAGGCCGTCATCCCGGAGGAATACGGCTTCACCCGCTGTATGACGGTCAATGGAGTACAGACGGACATTTCCGGCCCGATCCTGACAGGTAATAAGCTTTCTTTGGAGCTTTGCAGGAAGGAATGACACCAACTTCGTACATGTCCCAGGCTCCCGGCCGCTGCTTTGGCATATGCACGAAGCCGGTACCGGCAGAATCAGCCCTTCCCGTTACGGAACTGGGAAGGAGTAATTCCGATTTCCTGCTTGAATTTGCGGCGGAAGCTGGACACATTAATATATCCTACACTTATACTGATCTGATCAATGGGCATGCTTGTATTAAGAAGCATGTCCTTTGCTTTGGCCAGACGCAGTTCCCAGAGATAATCGGAAAAATTCTTATCGAATTTCTTTTTGAAAAGATAACTCATGTAGGCGATACTGACCTCGAATTTATCCGCGAGTACAGAAATGGAAAAATCGGGCGAGGTATAGCACTCCTGCAGAATCTCCATTATCTGGGAAGCATGCACGGCGGAATTGGCATACTCCGCCTCAAAGGTGGCAAGGAGTTCATCCACATTCCGGGAAATTTCTCCCCCCTTTTCCTGATAAGGACAGCTGCGGCATAAATACAGCGTTTCAAAATAGAGATCGCTGTAATTTTTAAATTTAATATTCATCCGGTTCATGGCATTGATGATGATAGTCAGGATATCGATCAAGACACACCGGATAAAGAAGTCGGGAAAAAGAGTTCCGTTTTCAGAGGCGCTGTCGATCTGGGAAAAGAGCTCTTTTTTCAGTTCATGGGCCTGTTTGAAATCTGGCGTTTTCAGGCATAGGGCAAGGGCATCCAGATTTTTGTAAGGATAAGCCAGATTGGAAGGGGAGGGTATCAGGGGAGCGATTTCCGTATAGGAGACCACTGCGGCATCCTGCCGGTACTTATCGGCCAGCAGGGCATTTTCATAAAGGTAGGGGATTTCCAGAGGGGAGGAGGCTCCGTTGCTCACGGCCGCCGTACATCCTGTTTCCCGGCAGTAGTCCGACAGGAGAAGGCGGATGACCTCGTCCTTGTTGTCTTCGATACCCGGATAATTTATCATGAATATCCCATGTGCTTTGCCGGCTTCCAGCAGGGCGCAGGAATTTTTATCGGGCAGGGCGTTCTCCAGATATTCCACAACCTCATTGGCATTGAAATTTTTTCTGGGAAGGCTGATTTTAATTACAAAAATCATGTTGTCCGGTTCGTCGCTGAAAAACTGATCAATATCCATGATTCCGTTCATTTTGGAATTGCTGCTGTCGGAAACGATGGAATCCAGAATGGATTTCTGCATGGACAGCCTGTATTTATCCAGTTTTTTCTGCAGCTCCTTCTTTTCGGACAGCGCCGTGGTGAAGGCGGCGTCTATCTGATCCACATAGCTGCGGCCCGGAAGGGGCTTGTCCACCAGCTTTGTGAGCAGCCTGTGAAGGGGCCAGTAGGTGATCCGCATGGAACAAAGGATCAGGATGATCCCGCAGGCGGCCAGCAGAACCAGTATCATATAGGTATTGCGGAAGGCCAGGCTGACCTGATCCAGTATGGCTTTGTTGGAGGACAGCGCCAGCAGGGACAGATCGCTGGGAAGGCCTTTGTATACAAACATGCTGTCGTCGGAGTCAATGGGGTAGCAGCCGGGTTCTTTTACCAGGCCGTCCAGATAGGGCCGGATGGTATCCGAATGAATGCCGGAAACTATCCGGTTATCCGAGGTGACAAGGCAAACGGAGGTGATGCCGTTAAAACTGCCTGTTTCCAGGGTTGTCTGAAGATCCTTGGCACTGATGACATAGAAAATGGAGTAGGATTCCACATTGCTGTTGTAAGGCAGATAGAGAAGCAGGCTGGAGGTTTCGTCAGACAGAAAAATGAGCTGGCTTTTATTGGAGTCCGTATACTGCATCATGGGAAAAGGAAGGTAATGGGTGCCGGTATATACATAATAGATACCGTCCTCCTTATAAACATGTTTGCCGGAGGATAGAATACTGTCCGTTTTATTGTCCACATAGACAATGGTATCGATAAAACTGTTGCTTACCGTATATTCATTCATGCGCTGGGCGGCCTGGTAGTTGTACCAGTTTTCATTTTTATAACGGGATAGAACGAGATTGATATCATTGGAAAGAAGGGAATGCACCTGATTGACATCCGACAGATCGTCATCGAGCTGGAGCATGACATTTGTCAGACGTTTATCGGTCTGATCCTTCAAATCCTTAAAGTAAATATGATTCAGCTGCAGGCGGACGGCGAGGAAGAAGCCAAGGAAAAGAATGCTCAGAATGATGAAATAGGATAAAAAATATTTAATGAGCGTAGTATTTTTGCTGCTTGAAAAAAGACGGGCCGTGTATTTCATAGGGTCTCCTTTGTATATCAGAAAATATATGATTATCTTACAATAAATGGAAATTAGGCGCAATATCGGTGAACACTTATCCTGCCCGGGCGGACGGAACAGTTTTTAAATAATTTTTTTGTTATTTGTATGTTTACAGCGGAAATGCCGGAAATAAGCGGGGTTCAGGCGGCAAAAGAAGAATACAGAATTTATTTGCAAATGGCAGAATCATGTATCTTGATGATATAGATTTGTAGTACCTATAATAGAGCCAGGCTCACAAAGCAATGGAGAGGCGCCTCCGAGTGACAGATGAGTGGGCATACAAAGGTTTTGACAAAAAACAGGAGGTATTACTTATGAACATGAAAAAGCTTACGGCATTATTCTGTGCTTTTGCAATGACGTTTTCGCTGACGGCATGCGGAGGAGCAAAGGAGACATCGGATGCGGCAGCGGTACCGGAAAGCAGCAAGGCGGCTGAGGGAACTGCGGACGGAGGGGCAGACACAGGGGAAAGCCAGGCATCCGGTGATGCCATAACCTTCCCTTTGGCAGAGACAAAGGAATACAGTGTATTTGCCATTTTGAATCAGGAATACGATTTGCAGGATAATATTTCCATGCAGACCGTAACGGAAGCAGCCAACCTTAAATTTAATTTCCAATCTGTTATGGGAGCGGATTTGAAAGAAAAAAGAAACCTGGTTCTTGCTTCCGGAGAATATCCCGATATGTTTTTCAAGGCAGGCTTTGAGGCGAATGATTTGGAGAAATACGGAAAACAGGGACTGTTCCTTCCGTTAGAGGATATGATCAAACAGTATGCGCCCAATCTCAGCGCAAGGCTGGATGAAATGGACGGCTGGGATTATCTCACATCTTCAGACGGACACATTTATTCCCTGCCGGGCATCGAGAGACAGAATGGCGCGATGACAACCTATTGGATCAATAAAAGATGGATGGATAATCTGGGCCTGCAGGAGCCGAAAAGCCTGGATGAGCTGTATGAGGTGCTGAAGGCATTCAAGGAAGAGGATGCGAACGGAAACGGGGATCCGAACGATGAGATACCTCTGACCGCAACCGATGTGGTGAAACCGGATCTGCTGCTTGCCTACTTTGGCATCCCTTATGATTATGGAACCAAAACCGCTGTAATTGACGGGGAACTGACCTATATCCCCACTTCCGAAACCTTTAAGAAATATGTGGCATATGTGGCAAAGCTTTACCAGGAAGGGCTGCTTGACAAGAATGCATTTACCCAGAAGCATGAGCAGCAGGGAGCCATCGGCCAGTCCGGCGATGTGCTGGGAAGCTTCTTTGATGCAGGCGCATTCCTTACGGTCGGAAGAGATAACGATGACGATTACATCGCCCTCACACCCTTTGAAGACGGGCTTTATCCCCTCGGTACCGGTATTGTTCCCGGAACCATGGTTTTGACGGACACCTGTAAGGATCCTGAGGTCCTGATCGCATGGGCGGATCAGTTCTATACGGAGGAAGGCGGTATCCTGACATGGCTTGGTATAGAAGGAAAAACCTGGCAGATGGATGAGGACGGAAACTGGGAATGGATTGTGGGCCAGGGATACGGCGATGACATTGCGACTGTACGTTCCAGTTCTACCATTCAGGGAGCGGCATACCATCCTTCCATCCAGCCTGATTTCTGGTTTGACAAGATGTCTGAAAAGGTTGATCCGGATGAAGTATACCTGAACGGAGAAAGAGCCAAGGTTGCTGCAAAAGGTGCTGTTCCGCTGCCGATGATGCGTTACAGTGACGGCGATGCCAAGACCATATCAACCATTAAGCCCGACATTGACGCATACATAGACCAGTACGTGGCACAGGTCGCTACCGGAGAACTCAATCTGGAGGACAGCTGGGATGAATATGTGGCAACCGTAGGAAATATGGGCGGAGGCCAGCTGGAAGAAATCTATAAAAATACCTATAAGGAAGCCATAGGAAAGTAAAAAGAATTACAGAGAAACGCATAAGGCCGCTGCGGAATGCTGTAGCGGCCTTATCCTTGTCAGGAATAAAATTAAATTCAAAGGGGGAAAACCAATGGCTGCAGGGACCAAGGGAAAAATGGCCGAACAGAAGAAGGCAGGATTTGCAGGAAGACAGACAGAGAGCTTGCCGGCCCGTCTGCTGAAGGACATGAGAAAAAACTGGATTCTCTATGTGATGATTCTGCCGGTGGTCGTTTATTATATTATATTTGCATATGCGCCGATTTACGGCATCCAGCTGGCATTTAAGGATTATATAGTCAAAAAGGGAATCTGGGGAAGCCCGTGGATTGGAATGGAAAATTTCACCCGTTTTTTCAGCAGCTATAATTTCGGACTGCTGCTCAAAAACACAATAGGAATCAGTGTTTACAGTATTCTGGTGGGCTTTCCCATTCCGATTGTTTTCGCGCTGATGCTCAATTATCTGAAGAACAAATATCTGAAAAAAACGGTGCAGATGGTTTCTTATGCGCCTTATTTTATCTCGACCGTAGTTATGTGCGGTATGATCACTATTTTTCTGAATCCGGATACGGGGATTTTCAATACGATCAGAGGCTTTTTCGGAATGGAAAGCGTTGATTTCCTGGGAAAACCGGAGCTGTTTAAATCGATCTATGTATGGACCGGCGTATGGCAGGGGATGGGATGGAGCTCCATCATCTATATATCAGCCCTGTCCGGAGTGGATTACCAGCTGCATGAAGCGGCTATTGTGGACGGAGCCAACAAGCTGCAGAGGATCCTTCATGTAGATCTTCCCTCCATCAAGCCGACCATTGTCATGCTTCTGATTCTTCAGATGGGCTCCCTGATGAGCGTGGGCTTTGAAAAAGTCTTCCTGCTTCAGAATACCCTGAATAAACAGGCCGCCTCTGTTATTTCCACCTATGTATATGAAGTCGGCCTGATTAACAGCGATTATGGCTATTCCACGGCAATAGGCCTTTTCAATTCGGTTATCAATATGATACTGATTGTTGCGGCAAACCAGATCTGTAAGAAATTTACAGAAGAAAGTCTGTTTTAGGAGGGGAAAAAAGTGAATAAAGGAAAAACAGAAAAAATAAAGAAATCCTATTCGGACAGGGTTTTTGATATTGTTAATATCATTATTATGCTGGCCCTTCTGGTGATTTTTCTCTGGCCGCTGTGGTTTGTGGTCATAGCCTCCTTCAGTAATCCCAACGAGGTATGGAACGGGAATGTCATCCTGCTTCCCAAGGGCTTTACTCTGTCGGCATATGAGGCCGTTTCACAATATAAGATGATCTGGACCGGCTATAAGAATACGATCATTTACACGGTGGTTGGTACCTTTATCAATCTCGTTATGACCATATGTGCGGCTTATCCGCTGTCAAGAAAGGATTTTGTCCCGCGCAACTTTCTGATGTTTATATTCATGCTCACCATGTATTTCAGCGGAGGCCTGATTCCCACCTATCTGGTGGTGAGCAAAATGCATCTTCTGAATACCCCCTGGGCAATGATGATACCGGGAGCTGTTTCCATTTATAATGTCATTATAACGAGAACCTATTTTGTGAACAGCATTCCCTCCAGCCTGCAGGAGGCGGCGGAACTGGACGGAGCCAATACCTTCCAGTTCCTGATGAAAATCGTCCTTCCTTTGTCCAAGCCGATCATAGCGGTCATCGCCCTGTATTATGCCGTAGGCCACTGGAATGATTTCTTCACGGCGCTGATTTATCTGAATGACAAGGAACTGATGCCGCTTCAGTCCTTCCTGAGGGATTTGCTGATGTCCAATAAAATGAGCCTGAACAACATGCAGGGACTGGATGCCGCACAGGCGGAGGCAAAGATGCAGCTGTCACAGACCCTGAAATACAGTGCGATTATTGTGTCCACGGTTCCGGTTCTGTGCATATATCCGTTTATCCAGAAATATTTTGTAAAAGGGGTTATGATCGGATCTGTTAAGGGATGATGGAATCCGTAAGCTCCGCCTGAATATACGGAAGATTATTTTATATTATTATAGAAGGCTCCTGGCCGACAGGATGATTTCCTGTCCGGATGGGGGCCTGATTTATGTCCCTTTCCGTCCGCAAACGGCATTTCTTTCAATTGTTCATTTATATGAGGTGCCGTACAGCCCCTCTGGAAAACCCTAAAATAATGCACATAAAAATACAAAAACCAGGCTGGACGAGAACAATTATATACAAAATATCACATATCTGACTATAGCCGGATTGACCGTGAGCCATTATAATAAATTTAATAAGACATTCACTGCGCAATAATACGCGGCATACGCGCATATGGAGGATTGCTATGCAATATGGACATTTTGACAATGAAAAAAGAGAATATGTGATAGACAGGGTGGATTTGCCCGCCTCCTGGACTAATTACCTGGGGCTGAAGGACATGTGTGCCGTGGTGAACCATACGGCAGGCGGATATATGTTCTACAAGACGCCGGAGTACCACCGCATCACCCGTTTCCGGGGAAACAGCATTCCCATGGACCGGCCGGGGCATTATGTGTACATAAGGGACAATTCCGATGGGGACTACTGGAGCATATCCTGGCAGCCCGTGGGAAAGAGCCTGGAGGAAGCGGCATACCGCTGCCGCCACGGCATGTCTTACACCGTATATGAAAGCGAATATAAAGGCATCAGCGCCAGCCAGAAGCTTTCCATACCGCTTCAGGATCCGGTGGAGCTGTGGGATGTGAAAATTAAAAACGACAGCGACAGGAAGCGGGATTTAAGCGTCTTTTCCTATTGTGAATTTTCCTTCCACCATATCATGACAGACAACCAGAATTTCCAGATGAGCATGTATTGTGCCGGTTCTTCCTATGAGGACGGTATCATTGAGCATGATCTTTTTTACGAAGAGTTTGGTTTCCAGTATTTTACCGGCAACTTCGAGCCTGACGGATTTGACTGTCTGCGGGATAAATTCATAGGGCCTTACCGCACAGAGGATAATCCGCTGTCCGTGGAAAAGGGCCAATGCGGCGGTTCCTTTGAGCTTGGCAACAACCACTGCGGCAGCCTGCAGAAAAATATCACACTGGAGCCGGGAGAAGAGATCCGTCTCGTGTTCATGCTCGGTGAAGGCAGCAGGGAAGCGGGCCGGAGAATGAGGGAAAAATATAATTCTCCGGAGGCTGTGGATCGTTCCTACGAGGAACTCAGGGAATACTGGAACAGCAAATTCAGCAAGCTACAGATTCATACTCCCAATGAGGGTATGAACACTTTGATTAATACATGGACTCTGTACCAGGCGGAAATCAACGTCATGTTTTCCCGTTTTGCCTCTTTCATAGAAGTGGGGGGCAGGACAGGGCTTGGCTACAGAGATACGGCACAGGATGCCATGACCATACCTCACTCCAATCCCGGAAAATGTAGGCAGAGACTGGAGGAATTATGCAGAGGTCTGGTATCAGAAGGTTATGGACTGCACCTTTTCCAGCCGGAGTGGTTTGTTCCTGACAACGAGGTCAAGCCCTTCAAATCCCCCACAGTCATCCCCACGCCGAATAAGGATGACTATGTGCATGGTCTCGCTGACGCCTGCTCGGACGATGCGCTCTGGCTGGTGTCCTCCCTGGTGGAATACATCAAGGAGACCGGAGAATTTGATTTCGCGGATATGCTGCTTACCTACGCCGACGGCGGGGAAGGCACCGTCTATGAGCATATGAAAAAAATACTGGATTTCAGCGCCAGACAGGTGGGCAGCACCGGGATCTGCAAGGGACTTCGCGCCGACTGGAACGACTGCCTGAATCTGGGCGGCGGCGAAAGCGCCCTCGTTTCCTTCCTGCATTACTGGGCGCTGAGCCGTTTCATCGAACTGGCGGCTTTCCTGGGCAGGGAAGAGGATGTAAAGACCTATACGGAGATGGCGGAGCACGTAAAAGAGGTCTGCGACAGGGAACTGTGGGATGAGGAATGGTTTATCCGCGGCATTACCAAAAACGGCCGGAAAATAGGAACCAGCCGGGATGAGGAAGGCAAGGTACATCTGGAATCCAATGCATGGGCCGTCCTCTCCGGCGCCGCCAGCCCGGAAAAGGGAAGGCTGGCCATGGACAGCGTGGATAAATATCTGTATACCCCTTATGGAATCCAGCTGAATGCGCCCTCCTATACGGTGCCGGATGATGACATCGGATTTGTGACCAGGGTTTACCCGGGACTGAAGGAAAACGGTTCTATTTTCTCCCATCCCAATCCATGGGCCTGGGCGGCGGAATGCATGCTGGGACGAGGAGACCGGGCGATGAAGTTTTATGATGCCCTCTGCCCGTATTACCAGAACGATAAGATAGAAATCAGGGAGGCAGAACCTTATTCCTACTGCCAGTTCATTATGGGAAGGGATCACAGCGCCTTCGGACGCGCAAGACATCCGTTTATGACCGGAACCGGCGGCTGGGCCTATTTCTCGGCAACAAGATACATGCTGGGAATGAAGCCGGAATTCGACCATTTTGAAATCGACCCCTGTGTCCCCGGAGACTGGAAAGAATTCCGGATGACCCGTGAGTGGCGCGGAGCCCGGATGGAAATAAGCGTGGAAAACCCGGACGGCGTCATGAAGGGTGTCAGGGAAATCCGGCTGGATGGGGAAAAGGTTGACCGCATACCGGTACTGCCGGAAGGAAGCACCCATCAGGTACAGGTGATCATGGGCCGCTGACAGGCGCCGCAAAACAGGCATGTATACAAATGTGTTCAGGAAAAGGGAGGAAAACCGATGATTAAGTTTGGAACAGGCGGATGGAGAGCAGTGATTGGAGATGATTTCACCAAGGCGAATATACAGCTTCTGGCGAAAGCGCTCTGCAGGAAGATGAAAGACGAAAACGCCGCGGATAAAGGAATTGTAATAGGCTATGACAGGCGTTTCCTGGCAAAGGAAGCCATGCAGTGGGCGGGCCAGGTGTTCGCAGCCGAAGGAGTGACCGCATATCTTGTGAATAAATCAGCGCCCACGCCGCTTGTCATGTTTTATGTGATGAAGCATGAAATGCCCTATGGAATGATGATTACCGCCAGCCATAACCCGGCTATTTATAACGGCATCAAGGTGTTCACTGCAGGCGGCAGGGATGCCAGCGCGCAGCAGACGGATGAAATCGAAGAATATATCGGCCGCATTGAAAATGAAAAAGTGGAGGCGATGGAATACGACAGGGCGCTGGAAGCCGGACTGATTCAGGAAATCTACCCGCTGAATGAATACCTGGACAATATCATCGACAATATCGATATGCAGGCTATCCGCAGCAGCAGGCTGAAGATCGCCCTGGATCCCATGTACGGCGTGAGCGAAACCTCTATCAAGACCATCCTTCTCACCGCCAGATGTGAGGTGGACACCATCCATGAGCGCCACGATACCCTGTTTGGCGGGAAGCTTCCTGCGCCTACGGCGGCAACCCTGCGTCCTCTGCAGAATTTCGTTCTGGACGGCAAATGCGACATCGGAATCGCTACGGACGGGGACGCGGACCGGCTGGGAGTCATCGATGATAAGGGCAAATTCCTTCATCCCAACGATATCATGGTCCTGCTGTACTATTACCTTGTAAAATATAAAGGCTGGCACGGCCCTGTTGTCCGCAATATCTGCACTACGCATATGCTGGATAAGGTGGCGGAAAAATTCGGGGAAAAATGCTATGAGGTTCCGGTAGGATTCAAACACATTTCCGCCAAGATGACGGAAACGGATGCCGTTATCGGCGGCGAATCCTCCGGAGGCCTGACCGTAAGAGGCCATATCCATGGAAAGGACGGCGTATATGCCGCCTGCCTGCTGGTGGAAATGATAGCCGTGACGGGCAAAAAACTGTCCCAGATCTATGCAGATATCGAAGCGGAATGCGGCAGGATCTATATGGAAGAGCGGGATTATAAGTTCAATCAGGAGAAAAAGGATGCCGTGCACAAAATCCTTCTGGAAGACAGACTCCTTCCTGAGCTTCCCTATGAAATTGACCACGTATCCTATCTGGACGGCAGCAAGGTCTACTTTAAGAACGGTGGCTGGGTAGTGGGACGTTTTTCCGGAACGGAGCCGTTGATCCGTATTTTCTGTGAGATGCCGGAGGAAGAGCAGGCGAAGGATGTCTGCCGGATTTATGAAGAATTCCTTGATTTGAAATAGAAATCAAAAGAAAAAACAGGCATTCCCGATAAAACGGGGGCCTGTTTTTTTCATCGTCAGACTAAGGATTTCGTATCAGCCGCCGGTTGATTTTCCTCTATATGAGACTGTTTTGCATCCATTCCCTCAGCACTGCCAGCTGTTCCGGTGTATGGAACCAGTGTTCCCCGTTCTCCATCACGGTTAACCGGCAGTGATAACGTTCGGCGAAGCTGTCTGCCGCGGAGCGTTCGGTCAGATGATCCTGGCCTGCGTACAGAATGTCGGTGGGGATTTCCCAGTGGCAGATGGGATGATTGCGTGCATAACAATAGTATTCCCAGGAAAGGGTTTCTCCGAAGGAGGTCTGTATGATACCGGCCTTTTCCAGATCCTCTTCAGAAACGGACGCCCACTGCATCATGCGGCGGATCAGACATTCCATATCAAGGACGGGAGAAACGAACAGCGCCTTTTCCAGGGGCTTGCCTGCAAAACTAAGCATAGAAAACCACGCGCCGATACTGTTGGCAAATAATGCAGTTTTCTTCCATCCGTCCTGCAGGTAATCATATACAGCATTTAATTCAGGAACCGCATGCCAGGGATCGAAGGAGGAAGCCCCCCCTTTCCGTTCCCCGTGCCCGGGCAAATCCATGCTCAGCACCTGCCAGCCTTTGGCACAGGCGAGCTCTGCAAAGGAAGCGGCTTCTTCTTTGCAGCCGGATTTGCCGTGAACATAAAGATATATTTTATCAGATGATGCTCCCCATATAACAGCGGGAATATTATTTATATGAAGCAATTGTTTTTCCATTTTTTTCTCCTGTCTGCGTGCTTAACGCGTTTCTGTTTAAATTTCCTTTTATTCCGGCTTATTTCGGAACGGCTTCCCTGAGCATTTCCAGAAAAAGCGATTCAGCCCTGCTGGGACGGTAATCCTCCGGATAAATCAGCAGGTCGGTCATTTTTTTGGGAGAGCCCTGGTATTTTTTCTGTACCAGATGATACCCGGATAAAACGGAATCCGGTACCGGGGAGACAAACATAAAGGTACCGGGAACACCTGTGAGAATATCAAACTGGCTGCCCCGTTCATGGATGTGTATACTGTTCTCGTTATGCTCCGTATCGGGCGCCTCATGGAGATAGGTGGAGAGGGCGGTGTCGTCACATACCACCTCTATCGCCTGGGAGAGCAGATCCGGAGTCAGCACGGAGGCCTTTGCCAGGGGGTGCCGGTCTGACATGATGACTGTCAGTTCGAATTTGCAGATGGTTTCATAAGAAAGCTCCCGCACCCTCAGCAGGGGGAGAAGCGTCTTCTCATAGCGGTCAGGATAGCGGATGACGGCCAGGGATGCCGTCCGGTCGGATACCTGACAGATCGCATCCAGCGTTCCCGTTTCATTATAATTGACGGACAGCTGGCGGCCTTTGGCATATTTTTTGAGGAATGCGGTAAAGGCGCAGGTGATATAGCTGGCCCGGGGGACACAGATATGCAGGCTGATATTGTCTTTTTCCTCCCGGCTGCAGTAATTTTCCAGGGCCTGATACTGCTTTACCGCCTTTTTTGCCAGCACAAGGAATTCCCTTCCTTTCTCCGTGGGGATGACGCCGCGGGAGCTGCGCGTGAAAACCGTAAACCCGATTTCCTCTTCCAGCTCCCGGATGTCTCGGCTTAAATTGGGCTGGCTGATGAACAGCTGCTTCGCCGCTCCGGTAATGGAACGGCTCCGCTCCACTTCTATAATATAACGCAGGACATTGAGATTCATTTAGGCAGGTCTCCTTTCATTCGTATCCGTGTACTTTATAAAGTACAAAGGGGTTCATGGGCGGCTGCATTTCCGCCATGCCCGCTAAAATCCATATCTGTGATCTTGTATTTCATTTTATACATTGTATACAAAATGTATCCGGTTTCGTACAATCACCGGAAACCTGCTATAAGCATAGCTTTTCCTGAGAAAAAAAGCAATATAATATGTAAAAAAATATATAGTTGCCATATAAAAAATGTATACCCATGCTTGTCTCATAAGATGTATAATATTGAGTATCATTAAGATAAATTTTTAACAGCCCTCAAGGGATTCCTTAAGGGCAAGTGTGTATGCAAGCGGATTAAACGTATGTATATACACTGTAAAAATTGACTATCTATAACAGAGATAAGAAAGGAAGGTTTTTATGGCAAGGAAAATGAAAACCATGGATGGTAACCATGCAGCAGCTCATGCGTCATATGCATTTACAGATGTTGCGGCTATCTATCCTATCACCCCTTCTTCACCCATGGCGGAAGCTACGGATGAGTGGGCAACAGCAGACAGAAAGAATATGTTCGGCCAGATCGTGCACATCACAGAGATGCAGTCTGAAGCTGGTGCGGCAGGTGCCGTTCACGGATCTTTGGCAGCAGGCGCTCTGACAACTACCTACACGGCATCCCAGGGTCTGCTTCTTATGATTCCTAACCTTTACAAAATTGCCGGCGAGCAGCTCCCCGGTGTTTTCAATGTTTCAGCGAGAGCAATCGCGTCTCATGCACTGAGCATTTTCGGTGATCATTCCGACGTATATGCATGCCGCCAGACCGGCTGTGCAATGCTTTGCGAAAGCAGCGTACAGGAAGTTATGGACCTGACTGCAGTAGCACATCTTGCAGCTATTAAGGGAAGCATTCCTTTCATTAACTTCTTCGACGGCTTCCGTACATCCCATGAAATCCAGAAGATTGAAACCTGGGATTACGAAGACCTGAAGGATATGGTAGATATGGATGCCGTTGACGCATTCCGTAAGAAAGCGCTGAATCCTAACCATCCCTGTCAGAGAGGTTCCGCTCAGAACCCTGATATCTTCTTCCAGGCAAGAGAAGCAAGCAATCCTTATTATGATGCTCTTCCCGGAATTGTTCAGACATATATGGACAAGGTTAATGAAAAGATCGGAACAGATTATAAGCTGTTCAACTACTATGGCGCAGAAGATGCTGAGCACGTAATCGTTGCTATGGGTTCCGTAAATGATACCATTGAAGAAACCATCGATTACATGATCAAGACAACAGGCGCTAAGGTTGGTGTTGTTAAGGTTCGTCTGTACAGACCTTTCTGTGCGGATGCGCTGATCGATGCTATTCCTGAGACTGTTAAGCAGATTACCGTACTTGACAGAACCAAAGAGCCCGGCGCACAGGGTGAACCCCTTTACCTTGATGTTGTGGCAGCTCTGAAGGATTCCAAGTTTGATGCGGTTCCGGTATTCACAGGACGTTACGGACTGGGTTCCAAAGATACCACTCCCGCACAGATCGTTGCTGTATATGCTAATTCTGAGAAGAAGAAATTCACTATCGGTATCGAAGATGATGTTACCAACCTGTCCCTGAAGCTGGGCGCTGAGCTGGTTACAACTCCCGAAGGAACCACCAACTGTAAGTTCTGGGGTCTGGGCGCAGACGGTACTGTAGGCGCTAACAAGAACTCCATTAAGATCATTGGTGATAACACCGATATGTATGCACAGGCATACTTTGATTATGACTCCAAGAAGTCCGGCGGCGTTACCATGTCCCATTTACGTTTCGGACATTCCAAGATTAAATCCACTTACCTGATCCGTCAGGCTAACTTCGTTGCATGCCACAATCCTGCTTATGTACGTAAGTACAATATGGTTCAGGAACTGGTTGACGGCGGTACTTTCCTGCTGAACTGTGCATGGAATGCAGAAGAACTGGACAAGCACCTTCCCGGACAGATGAAGAAATTCATCGCTGACCACAATATCAACTTCTACACCATCGACGGTGTTAAGATTGGTATCGAAACCGGCATGGGCCCCACACGTATCAACACCATCCTTCAGTCCGCATTCTTCGAACTGACCGGAATCATTCCTGCTGAGAAGGCAAATGAACTGATGAAGGCAGCTGCAAAGGCTACTTACGGACGTAAGGGCGAAGATGTTGTTATGAAGAACTGGGCTGCTATCGATGCAGGCGCCAAGGGCGTTGTTAAGGTAGAAGTACCTGAAAGCTGGAAGAACTGCGAAGATGAAGGCCTTGATTACGCAGTGGTAAGCGGAGACAGAAAAGACGTAGTTGACTTCGTTAACAATATCCAGACCAAGGTAAGCGCTCAGGAAGGCAATACACTGCCTGTATCCGCATTCAAGGATTATGCAGACGGCTCCACTCCTTCCGGATCTTCCGCTTATGAGAAGAGAGGTATTGCTGTTAATGTTCCCACATGGGATCCTTCCAAGTGTATCCAGTGTAACTTCTGTTCCTATGTATGTCCTCATGCTGTAATCCGTCCTGCCGTTATGACAGAAGACGAAGCTGCCAAGGCTCCTGAAGGAATGAAGATGCTTGATATGACCGGAATGCCCGGAAAGAAATTCGCTGTTACCGTTTCCGTACTTGACTGTACCGGATGTGGATCCTGTGCGAATGTTTGTCCCGGCATGAGAGGTGAAAAGGCTCTGACCATGAATCCTCTTGAAACACAGCTTTCCGAGGAGAAGATGTTCAATTATGGACAGTCCGTATCCGAGAAGCCTGAAGTTCTTGAGAAATTCAAAGAGACTTCCGTTAAGGGATCTCAGTTCAAGCAGCCTCTGCTTGAGTTCTCCGGAGCTTGTGCAGGATGTGGTGAGACACCTTATGCTAAATTGATTACCCAGCTGTTCGGTGACAGAATGTACATTGCAAATGCAACAGGCTGTTCCTCCATCTGGGGCAACTCTTCACCGAGTACACCTTATACCGTAAACAAAGCAGGCAGAGGACCCGCTTGGGATAACTCCCTGTTTGAAGACAATGCTGAGTTCGGTATGGGTATGCTTCTCGCTCAGAACGCTATCAGAGGCGGACTGAAAGAAAAGGTTGAAGATGTACTTGCCAATACCGCAGACGAAGCTGTTAAGGCTGCATGCCAGGAATACCTGGATACCTACAACAGCGGCGTTACCAACGGACCGGCAACTGATAAACTGGTAGCAGCTCTGGAAGGACAGGATTGCGGAACATGCCAGGATATCGTTAAGAATAAAGATTTCCTGTCCAAGAAGTCCCAGTGGGTATTCGGTGGTGACGGATGGGCATATGATATCGGATTCGGCGGCGTTGACCATATCCTTGCCAGCGGAAAAGATATCAATGTTATGGTATTCAATACCGAAGTATATTCCAATACAGGCGGACAGGCTTCCAAGGCTACACCTACCGGCGCTGTTGCACAGTTCGCAGCGGGCGGTAAAGAAGTGAAGCAGAAAGACCTTGCCGGTATCGCAATGAGCTATGGTTATGTATATGTGGCACAGATTTCCATGGGTGCTGATTACAACCAGACCGTTAAGGCTATCGCAGAAGCAGAAGCTTATCCGGGACCTTCCCTGATCATTGCTTACGCTCCTTGTATCAACCATGGTATCAAGAAGGGTATGAGCAAAGCTCAGACCGAAGAAAAACTGGCTGTAGAGACCGGTTACTGGAATATGTTCCGTTTCAACCCTGCTGCAGAGAAGAAATTCGTTCTTGACAGCAAGGCACCTACCAAGGATTTCCAGGAATTCATCGGCGGTGAAGTAAGATACACCTCCCTGGCTCTGAAGGATGCCGATAAGGCTTCAAGACTTCAGGCTCAGGCAGCTGAGAATGCAAAAGAGAGATATGAATATCTGCAGAAGCTGCAGGTTCTGTACGGTGATAACTAATAACTGACCATGTAAGGGAAGTTTGCCGGACAGTATGTCATTACATGGCTGCTGTCCGGCAGCGGTACAAAAGCCGCGGACAAGATTAAAAACATAAGCTGGCTTGGGATTGTCTCAAATCCAGCTTTGTTTTTAGACACACCAGTTAATTTTTTAACAATCAGAAAGAGGATAAACAAAAGAATATGGGTATTGTATCTGATGACGCTACCATCTTAAAAATTAAGCACGAGGTACTCACTGAAGTGGCTAAGCTGGCGCTTGCCGGTGAATTAGACGAGAAAAAAGATAACCTTCCTTATGAAATGATTCCCGGGCCCGAAGCGCGTTTCCGCTGCTGTATTTACAAGGAAAGGGAAATTATCAGACAGAGAGTCAGACTCGCAGAAGGAAAATGTCCTGGTACAAGAGAAAGCAGCAACATTGTGCAGGTTATCAACTCAGCCTGTGAGGAATGTCCTATTTCATCAGGCTACGTAGTAACCGACCTGTGCAGGGGATGCCTGGCAAAATCCTGTAAGCAGTCATGTAATTTCGGCGCCATAACTATCGGAGATAACCGTTCTTTCATCGATCAGGATAAGTGCAAGAGCTGCGGAAAATGTTCCCAGGCCTGTTCTTATTCGGCAATCGTAAAAATACAGAGACCCTGTATGAAGAGCTGCCCTGTAAGCGCGATTACCATGGATGAGCATGGAGTATGCCAGATCGACGAGTCCAAATGTATCCAGTGCGGACAGTGTATCCATAATTGTCCTTTTGGAGCCATCGCATCTAAAACGAATATTGTGGATGTCATTAATGAAATCCGTGCCGGGAAAAAGGTTGTGACCATGCTGGCGCCGGCCGGTGAAGGACAGTTTGGCGAAAACATTACCATGGCGAGCTGGAAGACTGCTATGAAGAAGCTCGGCTTTGCCGATTTCGTGGAAGTAGGCCTGGGCGGCGATATGACTGCAGCTTTTGAAGCGGAAGAATGGGCGGAAAACTTCAAGGAAGGCAAGAAAATGACCACCTCCTGCTGTCCCGCTTTTGTTAACTATATAAAGAAACATTTCCCTGAATTGGTAGATAATATCTCCACCACAGTTTCCCCTATGTGCGCGGTATCCAGAATGCTGAAAGCTAAGGATCCTGAAGTTATTACCGTATTTATCGGGCCGTGCATCGGCAAAAAATCGGAAGCACAGGATAAGAGCATTAAAGGGAATGCGGACTATGTCCTGACCTTCGGGGAAATCCGTGCTATGATGCGTGCCAAAGGCGTAGAACTGGAGCCGGAAGAGAATACCAGTCAGGAAGCCAGCGTATTCGGAAAACGCTTCGGCAATGGCGGCGGCGTGACCGAAGCCGTTGTGGAATGCCTGAAGGAAACCGGTGAAAGCACCGATATTAAGGTGGCAAAGTGCAGCGGTATTGCAGACTGCAAGAAAGCGCTCATGCTTCTCAAGCTGGGCAAGCTGCCGGAAGATTTCATTGAGGGTATGATTTGTGAAGGCGGCTGTGTAGGCGGCCCCAGCCGGCATAAAGCAGCTTTGGCTGCCAAGAAAGACAGGGATAAACTGATTTCCCAGGCAGACGGAAGAGGCGTACATGAAAACCTGAAAAATTATAACATGGATTCTTTTTCCATGCACCGCTAGGTACATTGCACCGATAGGTACATTGCACCGTTAGGTACATTGACGGATATATAATCCCGGTTACGGGATATGAATGATTTTTGCGGAAGGAGCTGGTAGTTTACTGGCTCCTTTCTTTATATTATAATGAATGTACATTTACTATAAAGAGCCTGTAGGATCCGCCGAAGGCGGTTCTGTTTATGGCCCGGGGAATGAGGGGGATTTTTAATTGAAAAAAGTACAGCCTGTGCAGAACACATTTTTTCCGGAGAGAAAACGGAAGCCGCCGCAGTTAAAGTGGAGTATGACCATTTTAATGCTGCTATGCTGGCTTTTGCCTCTGGCAATTCTCACCATGGCTATTTTAACCTATGTGTCCAACCGTTTTTCAGGCCAGATGAGGGAAAATATAGAAAAATCCATGGATACGGCTGTGGAAATATGTGAAATGAGGGTGGAGGCCGCGGTCCGGGTTTCAAGAAATGCTTCGTATATTCCTCAGATCAAGGAAAGCTGGAGACAGTACCAGAGTGACGGAAATCGTCTGGGACTGTATGAAAAGGTCACTACCTTCCTGGAACAAATGTACCGTTATGACAGCAGCTTTTTGAGTACAATCCTGTATTTTACAGAAGAACCGGATCGAATCTATTACAGCTACAGCAGCAATAATTACAGCAGCATTAAGGAATTCAGGAGCCAGGCAAGAGACAGTGTGGATCAGAAAGCAAAGGAAATAGATACCGGGATAGGCTGGGTGAATGAACAGGGACATTTATATATGGTGCGTAATATTATGACCCCGGTATACACGCCCTATGCGGTAATAGTCATGGATATCGACAAGGACAGCGTCTTTCAGAGTGTGGAGGGGATTCCCTGGTATCTGGATTATGATGTCAGCATAGACGATGAGTGGGTGTTCGGCACCGGTTGGGCGGAGGATTTTATCAGCCGGCAGGATACGGAAAGAAACAGCGTATACCATGAAGAAGATGAAGTGGCCTATGTGACCTGCGAACGGAAAATGGACAATCATGTTATCCGTTATGTGGTGAAGATGGACTACGACGCCATTCATTATGAGAAGGAGGCCATCAGGTATATCACCATCCTGATGATGGCGTTCACCCTTCCCCTTATATTCATTGTATTTTATTTCCTGTACAGGAAGGTTACCACACCTGTCCAGCGGCTGATTGACGTGGCTTCGGAAATCGAAAAGGGGCATTTCGGGGTAAAAATTGAAAAGAAAGAAACAAGCAGAGAATTTTTGTATCTGGACAATGCGTTCAACAGCATGTCGGATAAGCTGAAGAATCAGTTTGAACAGATTTATCTGGAGGAGCTGGCCCTGCGGGATGCGAATATCATGGCGCTCCAGTCCCAGATAAACCCGCATTTCCTCAATAATACCCTGGAAATCATCAACTGGGAGGCGAGGATGGAGGGCAATGATCGGGTGAGCAGCATGATCGAGGCGCTTTCCACCATGCTGGAGGCCACGATGGACAGGAAAAAGCAGCAGATGATACCTCTGTCTGAGGAAATCAGCTATGTGGAAGCCTATTGCTATATAATCAGACAGCGGTTCGGAGAGAAGTTCCAGTTTGAAAAACAGATTGACCCTGAGCTTCTGCAGACGGAGGTACCGAGGCTGATTATACAGCCGATCATGGAAAATGCGGTGGAACATGGCCTGTCAGGGCGTGCGGGAAAAATTGTGCTCCGTATTTATGCGGAGGAAGACAAGCTGAAAATAGCCATAATCAATGACGGGCTCATGTCAATAGAGGATAAAAGGAAAGTGGATAACCTCCTGGGCAGCGGGGAGGACGGCGGCGAGCAGCATTCCGTAAGCCTGGGCATCCGCAATGTGAACAAGAGACTTAAGATTATCTATGGCCCGGACTGCGGCCTGACAATAAAAAACGACAAAGAAGAATGTACGGTGAGCACAATAACAGTCAAATTGCATAAATGATTTCCTGGGGAACAGAACAATAAAAGACAAATAATCACAATAGGAATCATTAACCTTTACGCTGGATTGTTATATGATAAGTACAGATGAAAAACAAGTCATCCAAAACGAAAGGGAGGTTTCTTAGATGAAAAGAAAATTATTAGCTTGTGTATTGGCATGTACGATGGCAGCTTCACTGGCAGGCTGCGGAAGCAGCGCGAGCCAGACAGCAAATGACTCCAAACCTGCGGAGTCCGTAGCGGCGGAACAGAGCCAGGCATCGGAGGAAAGCACACCGGCGGAGGAATCTGCGGCAGAAACCGGAGAGCTTGATGTCAAGAGCGGCACAACGCTGAATGTGACAACTACCTTCGCAGGCGAAGAAAGCAACGTACAGAATTATCAGGATTCTGTGAAGAGATGGGAAGAAAAATACGGATGTACCGTAGCGGATTCCTCAGGAACAGCGGATGAAACCTTTAAGTCCCGTGTTATCTCCGACTTTGAGGCAGGCGCAGAACCGGATGTACTCTTTTACTTTAACGGAAATGACTCCAACCCCTTCGTAGAAGCGGGAAAGGTAGTTACCATAGACGAAATCCGTTCCGTATATCCTGATTATGCATCCAACATGAAAGACGAAATGATTCCCGCATGTCCTGCAGACGGCAAACAGTATGCAGTTCCCTTCTATGGATACTGGGAAGGCATGTATGTAAATAAATCCGTATGTGAGCAGGCTGGCGTAGAGGTTCCCGGAGCAAATACCACATGGGATGAATTCCTGGAAATCTGCCAGACAATCAAGGATGCCGGATTCACACCTATTGCAGCATCCCTGGCAAAAGAGCCCCATTACTGGTTTGAGTTTTCCATTTACAACCATGATACCCCGGCTACACATGCATCTGTCCCCGCTTCCCTGGATGACGCGGCAGGAAAGGCATGGGCTGCAGGACTGGGCGATATCAAGGATCTGTTTGAAAAAGGCTATTTCTCTGAAAATACAAATACCGCAGAAGCGTCTGAAGTATTCCAGAGCTTTATCGACGGAAAAGCAGCATTTTATGTAGATGGTTCCTGGAAAATGGGCGGTATTGCGGAAGCAACGGATGACATTGATAACTTTACCGTAACCTTTGTTCCCGGCGCAAATGACCGTAAAGCAAGCGATATCATCAGCGGACTTTCCTCAGGCTGGTATATTACCAAAAAAGCATGGGACGATCCGGAAAAACGTGCGGCAGCCGTATCCTTTATCACTGACATGATTACTGATGAAAACGTATCCCTGTTCGCACAGACTGCAGCAACAGCCCTGAAAAACGGCGTTCAGCTGGATGAAGCTTCTCTGAATTCCCTGCAGAAAGACAGTCTTGTAATGATTAAAACAGCTACCGGTGTTACCGATGCGGCACAGGATCTTTGCACACAGGAACAGAGAGCACCTATCTTTGACCATATGCCTGAAATCGTGACCGGCAGTGTCAGCATTGAAGATGCGATTTCCCAGGTACTTGAGAATATGAACGAATAATCGGATGATATCCGGTGTTTGCGGAACTGTCATAAACATACGCAGACTATTAACAGCACAAGGGCCGAAGGCTTTTCCTCCGGCCCTTTCATGAAGAAAATAATGATGGAATGACGTAATAATAAAGCTGTAAAAAGATTTATATCGTCAGCGCCCGGCGAAACGGGCAGAGAGGTGTTGGTATGAACAGTCAACCAAATATCTATAAAAATAAAAAACCTGTCTTTTTCTTCCTTCTCCCGGCTTTTCTTTTTCTGGCGCTGTACCTGTTTTACCCGTTTGTCAGAAACATCTTAAACAGCTTCCAGATTATCAAGGATTTGGGAGCGCCTGCAAAAGGATGGAATGACCCGATATATAAGAATTATGCAAAGCTGTTTACGGATAAGAACATGGGAATCGCCATGAAAAACACGCTTATCATGATTGTGGTAACGCTTTTGGGCCAGGTGGGAATCGCCCTGATTCTTTCCCTCATGGTGGATAATATTAAGAGGGGGGCCAAATTTTTCCGAATCGTTTACTTTTTCCCCATCGTAGTATCCGCTACCGCACTTGGTCTTTTGTTTAACCTGATTTTCCTGTATGACAAAGGTATGCTTAATCAGTTCCTGGGATTCTTCGGGGCGGATAAGCTGACGGACTGGAAGGATTCAGCCCACGCAATGGTGACAATGCTGGTTCCGGTAATGTGGCAGTATGTAGGCTTTTACTTTATCATCCTGCTGACGGGACTTAACAATATTTCAGATGAATTATATGAATCGGCGGCTATTGACGGCGCCACAACCTGGCAGAAGGTGAAATACATATCCCTGCCCCTGCTCCACAACGTTATCTGCACCTGCAGCGTCCTTGCTGTTACGGGCGCGCTGAAGGTATTCGATTTGCCCTGGATAATGCTGCCGAACGGCATGCCTATGGGAGAAACATGGCTGACCGGTACCTACATGTACTATTGGGCCTTCCAGGGAAAGGATATTGACTACAGCTGTACGGTGGCTATCGTTATCGTAATACTGGGAATCCTGCTTTCCAAGGTCGTGAACATGATTTTCAAAGAAAAAGATTATTAGGAAGGGGTATACAAAGATGAAAAAGAAGAAATTTTCCTTAGGAATGCCGCTTGTGTATCTGCTTCTTATAGTATGGGCATTAACCACTATCTACCCACTCATCTGGGTAGTGATGAATTCCTTTAAGGATAAGAAACAGATTGTTTCCAATTCCTTTGCCCTGCCGTTTGGCGGCCTGTTCACATTGGATAATTATGAAAAGGCCATCAATAAATTCAGTATTTTTACGGCTTACCGGAACAGCCTTATCATTTCCTGCACGGTTGCGGCTGTGGTTATCCTGTTCGCAGGTCTGGCATCCTATGCTCTGGTCCGGTATAAATTCAGAGGCAGCAACCTGATGAACAGCCTTGTCATTGCGGCAATGATGTTTCCCGTATTCGCAACCATAATCCCCGTATTCCGGATGGAATCCAGCTGGGGGATTGTAAATACCAATAATCTCTGGCTCGCACTGCTGTCCTGTGCGCTGCCGCAGATAGCCGGTAACCTGGCTTTTGCCATCGTGGTGCTTTCCGGGTATATCAAGGGACTGCCTGTGGAGCTGGAGGAAGCGGCATACATGGAAGGCTGCAATGCATACCAGATTTTCTTCAAGGTGATTATGCCGCTGACGAAGCCCTCCTTTGCCACCGTTGGTATTTTCAGTTTCCTGTGGAGCTATAACGACCTGTTTACCCAGACCTTCTTCCTGCGTTTCCCCAATCACTGGGCGATAACCAGGCTGCTGAGTGAAATTTCAGGAAAGCAGGGTACGGATTACGGTCTGATGGCTGCGGCGGTTTCCCTTATTGTAGTACCGTTGATTGTAGTTTATGTCTGCCTGCAGAAATACATTATCAAGGGTATGACGGCAGGAGCGATTAAAGGATAAAAACAAAAACAGGGAAGATGCGGAAAGTGTTTCTTAACAGAACGCTTTCCGTTTTTGTGCGTTTATGATATAATGATAAAGCGTTTTGGATAACAGGAGAAATAAATGCCCTCGGCGGGGCATATGTTCTTGTCAGGGCATATGTCCCGCCAAAGGGCATGAACATACAGGGGGATATTATGTATAAGGTTGCGATTGTGGATGATGAACCGGTAATTGTCAGGGGACTTACCAAGATGATTCCATGGGAAAGCTATAACTGCCTGGTAGTGGGGACTGCCGGGGACGGACAGGAGGGCATGAAGCTGATTCGGGAGCAGAAGCCGGATATCCTGATATCGGATATCTGTATGCCGGGCATAGACGGCCTGACTATGATTGCCGGTATGAAATCGGAATTCGGCCATATGCAGATCACCATACTCACCGGTTTCAGGGATTTTGACTATGCCCAGCAGGCCATCCGCCTTGGGGTGACCCGTTTCCTTTTAAAGCCTTCTAAGATGGATGAACTGGAGGAAGCGGTCCGGGTTATGATCGAGAACCTGGAAAAGCAGGGGATCACAGGAAAAGAAGACGGGACGGATGAAGGCGTTGGTGAGAATACCCCGAAAGCGGAAGGAAAACGGGAGGGAGAAGAAGGAAAAGAGAAAGCGGAGCCTTCGGAAGGGAAAGAAGGCGAGGAGACAGACAGCCCGGCCAGCTGCTTTATCGTAAAGAACGCCCTGGCATACATAGAGGAAAATTACAGGGAGAAGCTGAAGCTTTCGGATGTGGCGGATCAGATTTACGTGAGCCAGTGGCATCTGAGCAAGCTGCTGAACAAGCATACCGGCCAGAATTTTTCCGAAATCCTCAACACTATCCGGATTGAAAAGGCAAAGGAACTGCTGAAGGATCCTTCCCTGCGTATCGGAGATATTGCGGAGGAGGTCGGGTTTCTGGATGTGGCCCATTTTTCCAGGGTATTTAAAAAGCAGGCAGGGATATCCGCCAATGAATACAGGAATACAAAGCTGGGAAGCTGAAATAAGGCTGGGCTTTTATACATTATAATAAAAAGAAGAGGAACAGCGGCATTTGGTATGCGCCGTGCCTCTTCCTTTTATGGAATATGCGGATGGCCCGCAGTGCGTGGCATCCGTTGTTTATGGCTTTGCCGATCATGAATTGGCAGAAGGAATCCGTTCAGGAGCATTGAGGATTTCCATAAATTCATCCCCGGTAATGGTTTCCCTTTCATACAGGAATTTTGCCAGCTCATGCAGCTTCCCGATGTTGGTGTTCAAAATATCGCAGGCCTTGGCATGTTCTTTTTTTACCATTCCCACTACAAGACGGTCGATTTGCGCGGCAGTCTGTTCGGAACAGGCAAGGGAGGTGTCGCCGCCCAGATACTGGTTGGTAACGGTCTCCAGGGCTACCATGTCAAAGTCCTCAGACATTCCGTAGCGGGTGATGCAGGCTCTGGCAAGCTTGGTGGCCTGCTCGATATCGTTGCTTGCCCCGGTGGTGATGCTGTGGAATATAATCTCCTCCGCAGCACGGCCGCCGCAGAAGGTGGCTATCTTGTTCTCCAGTTCTTCCTTGCTGAGCAGGTATTGATCCCCCTGATCCACCTGCATGGTATAACCTAAGGCTCCGGAAGTACGGGGGATAATGGTTATTTTAGTAACAGGCGCCGAATTGGTCTGCTTTGCAGCAACCAGAGCATGGCCGATTTCGTGGTAGGAAACAATCATTTTTTCCTTGTCGCTGAGCAGGCGATCCTTCTTCTGGTAACCTGCGATAACAACCTCCACGCTTTCCTCCAAATCCGTCTGGGTCACAAATTTACGTCCGGAGCGGACAGCATTTAAGGCGGCCTCGTTTACCATGTTGGCAAGCTCTGCTCCGGATGCGCCTGCAGCCATCCTGGCAATTGCCTTGAAATCCACATTATCACCCAGCTTCACTTTCTGGGCATGAACCTTCAGGATGGATATACGGCCGTTCAAATCAGGCAGCTCCACCGGGACACGCCGGTCGAAACGGCCCGGACGCAGCAATGCGGGATCCAGGGATTCCGGACGGTTGGTGGCGGCCAGGATCAGAACACCGTTGTTGCTGGAAAAGCCATCCATTTCCGTGAGCAGCTGATTCAGAGTCTGTTCCCGCTCGTCATTGCCTGAAAATCCGCCGCCGTCACGTTTCTTGCCGATGGTATCGATTTCATCGATAAATACGATACAGGGAGCCTTTTCGTTGGCCTGCTTGAAAAGATCCCTTACCTTGGCGGCTCCGGCGCCTACGAACATTTCCACGAACTCCGAACCGGAAATGGAAAAGAAGGGAACATTGGCTTCTCCGGCCACAGCCTTGGCAAGCAGGGTCTTACCTGTTCCGGGAGGTCCTACCAATAAAGCGCCTTTAGGCATGGACGCGCCGATTTCCTGGTATTTTTTAGAGTCATGGAGATAGTCAACCAGCTCGGAGAGCACTTCCTTGGCTTCATCCTCACCGGCGACATCATCGAATTTAATGCCGGTTTCCGACTGGACATAAACCTTGGCGTTGCTTTTGCCGAAGGTCATGGAATCCATGCCTCCGCCGCCTTTCATCATCTTGCGCATTGCAAACTGGCCGATGGCAACCATGACGATAATGGGCAGGATCCAGGTCAGAAGGAAAGTGACCAGGAAGGGCTGCTGTTTTACAATTTCTGTGCCGAAGGTTGCCCCGGATGCATAAAGACGGTCCACCAGGGCAGGATCTTCCATGGGGCCGGTCTTATAGAAACCGGTAGGTGAATTTTTATCTGAGAAAATGATCTGGCTGCTTTCAATCTGAACCTGCGCGATCTGCTGTTTCTCCATCATTTCCATGAAGGTATTATATCCGACTTCTTCCACCTGGGCCGACATCAGCCTGGGGAAAAGAAAAGCGTTCAGGACCAGAAGGACGAGCATGGCGATACAATAATAATAAAGTAATGGTTTTTTAGGTGGTTTCACTTCTTGCATAGTATTTCCGCTCCTTTTTCGGCTGGTATGATCCGTATAAAACAATTATATATACTAATTTTGAGGGAAGTCAACAAGAGTCATCATTATTTCATATTATTTATCTTTTTTTCATAACCATGGAATTATGTTCCGGTTTCCCGGGGATATCTGATAAGTAAACAGGTGTGTCCGCAGGCAGGGGCTGCCCCGTACAATAAAATAAATTGTGCCGGGGCAGCGGGACATAAGTATTGTATCATGTCGTTTTTATACAATACCGGATGAGACTTCGGCTTTATAATTAGAAATGGAACAGTAAGGTATGTCTTCCTTGTTTGGTATCACATCATACAATAAAAAATGCCGGGGGTGATAATATATACTATAAGATTTGGCTGCCCCTGTCTGGGCCTCCGCTTAGTACCGGGGTTTGGGGTTCGCAACTTCAAGCTGCATAAAAGCAAACAGGGGGTGGTAGATAAATCAGCAATGAGAATCTATACTGTAACCATAAAATATGAAAGGAGCAGTATTTTATGAGTTTTGCAGAAAATTTGAAGAAAATAAGAAAAGAAAAAGGATTTTCACAGGAAGAGTTAGCGGAAATAATGAATGTCAGCAGACAAGCTGTTTCTAAATGGGAGCAGGGGGGCGGGTATCCTGAGGTTGAAAAGCTATTGCTTCTTTCAAGTAAGCTAAATATTTCTTTGGACAGTCTTATGTCTGAGGAAATTGCCCAAAATAACAATTCGGAAAATCAAAAAGTTACAGGAACAATCATTATATCATCTCCAAATGAAAATGTGATAGCAACGTGCTACAAGGTTATGTCCTCAGGGAAAATGAAGAGGGGAAAGAAGTCTCCGCAATACGCTTTGTTTGGTGTCAGCAATGGAAGCTCATCGTTCTGGGGAGAGCCGACCATTTTTTTGGGATGGTATGCCAGCCATGATTTACTTTCAAAAGAGGTCAGTGAAATACAAAAGGCTATTATGCAGGGAATTCCTTCGTATGAATTAAAATACAACGCAAAAGTCGAAAGAAAATGGTTTAGAATGACAATGATAGATGAGTGATACAAATATAAATTTACAGTACCTGCATCGTCAGACGGAAAGGAATATTTTATGAATTATAATAAAGCCAGAAGCTTTGTTTACAAGAATGCGAGGCCATTGGACCTTGCCCGATGGAAATATCTGTTCGAAGGGGGCAGCAAAGAAGATGTGTTGACTGCATTGGCGGCATATCAAAATGAAGATGGCGGCTTTGGCCATGCCCTGGAGCCTGATTGCTGGAATCCGGATTCTTCACCGATCCAGACATGGGTCGCCACGGAAATCATCAAAGAGGTTGGATTGGAGGAAAAGGATCATCCTATTATTCAGGGAATCCTTCAATATTTAGCTTCCGGAAAGGATTTTGACGGCCATACCTGGGCCAATACCATTGCTTCCAATAATAACGTTCCTCATGCCCCATGGTGGGATTATGATCCTGCTGCTGAAGCATCTTACAATCCAACTGCAAGTCTGATTACGTTTATTTTGAAATTTGCGGATCAGGAAAGCGGGCTCTTTACCTTAGCCCGTACCCTTGTAAAGGAGGCTTACAGCTATTTTAAGGCGCATTTCCCGATGGAGTCTGTGGGAAATGTTTCCTGCTTTGTAAAGCTTTATGAGTATTTGAAGGAAAACTCTGCAGATACGCTGATAGATTTAACGGAATTCAGAGCCCTGCTTCAGCAGCAAATACGGCATGTCATTACTTATGATACCTCCATATGGGCCACCGAATATGTATGTAAGCCGTCAACTTTAATCGGATCGAAGGCAAGCGATTTCTATGCGGAGCATCAGGAAATATGTGCGTATGAGTGTGAATTTATAGAAAATACCCAGAAACCGGATGGAACCTGGGCGATTACCTGGTCGTGGGAGGATTATGATTATCCGGAGGAGTGGAGTATCAGTAAGAACTGGTGGAAATCTGACTGGATTATTAAATATATTCGTTATTTAAAAACAATTCGTTAGCCTTAACTGAATAAATGAAAGAATAAAAGGTCAAATCAAAGCGGTTTGACTTTTTATTTCATTGGAATTAGACTGATTATAGAAGGTTTTTGTTGGTATAATTAATATACACGGAAAGAATAGATGGAGATGGGGAATGAAACAAATTAGGTTGATTGTACTGGTATTTGTTTTAATGGTTTCACTTACCGGCTGTAACAATGAAAAAGCAGGGAATGAAAAGAATGGGGAAACAAGTGTGAATGAAGCATCAGAAGAGAGGGAACCGGTTGAGGTCATTACGTTTCCTGCATATGAAGAGGCAAATCCGGAAAAGCTGCCTTTTATTGATAAGGTAAATAATACTCCGGCTTTTCATGTGAAGGTGAATTTGCCTGAAAACTGGGTGGTGGAAAACAGAAAGCCTGATGTTGAAAATTTGGTTCCAGGTGATTTTTATTCTATGCTTTCTATTTATGAAATGGACACCTTTATCGGGTATATAGGTTTTAATATATTTGATCCTTATGAAGATCCGATTCCTGAGGAACAATATTATCAGACGGTTTATCCGGGGCTGCGGCTGTCATCTGTTTTTCACTGGGATCCCTATGAGGCAGTAAAAACTACGGATACGGCGGAAACAGGGATTGCGGATATATGGTATCTGGAACCGGGAGAAATCGATAAGCATCCGGGGGCGATGGCGGATGTGCCGCAGCAGGAAACGATAGGTATTTTATCTTATGATAAGGAATTGAAGGTATTTATCGGCATGGCATTCATGCCAGGGACTGTGAGCCGTGAGCAGGCGGAGGCTGTTGCGCAAAGCATCAGTCTGTCGGCGGAGACAGGAACGACGGCGGATACAGGAACAAAAAGTACTTTACATCCTGCATGAAGTAGACTAAAATACAGCTATGTAACGTATTTTTGCGTTGAAATTGGAAACCAAAAGGACAATCAGGGTGGAAACGCGAGTATTCGTCCCTTATATCCCAGCCGGACTGGATAAGATATGGGGGGCGTTTTTTTTAGCCGAAGCCTGAAATGGGGTATGGCGGAAGCAGAATCCTCCTGATTAAGAAAGGAGTGTTATATGCGCGGAGTGAACGATTTGGATTGGGAAGAAATCAAAAATATAACAGCAGAAGGCGGCCGGAAGGTTAAGGAAAAAATGACTGCGGAGAGCAAACTCAGCAATATGAACCTGGGGCTTTTGCTGGGCGTTACTTTTTTGCTGGGAATTGTCATCGGATTTATATGGGCGCCGATCAAGAGAGGTCTGTATATTGCGGGTGCGGATATAAATCTGGGAGAAAAAGATAAAGAAAAGATACAGGACGAGGGAGAAAACAAAGAGAAATGAAAATTACATTAAAAGACGGATCCTTTAAGGAGTATGAGGAAGGCAGAAGTATTATTGAGATTGCAGGGGATATCAGCGAAGGGCTTGCACGGGCGGCCTGCGCCGGACTGGTTAACGGGAAGGTGGAGGATCTGCGTACGGTGCTGACGGAGGACTGCGAGCTTTCCATCCTGACGGCGAGAGATAAGGAAGGGCTTACCGTTGTGCGACATACGGCATCCCATGTGCTGGCACAGGCCATGAAGCATGTCTTTCCGGAAGCGAAGCTGGCGATAGGGCCCAGCATTGAAAACGGCTTCTATTATGATTTTGAGCACGAGCCTTTTTCCAGGGAGGATCTGGATAAGCTGGAAGCCGAGATGAAGAAAATCATCAAAAAAGGGGAAAAGCTGGAGCGTTTCACTCTTCCCAGGCAGGAAGCCATCGCTTTTATGGAAGAAAAAGGAGAGCCTTATAAGGTGGAACTGATCCGGGATCTTCCGGAGGATGCGGAAATTTCTTTTTACAGCCAGGGTGATTTCACGGATTTATGTGCGGGACCTCATTTGATGAGCACGAAAGGAATCAAGGCTTTCAAGCTCACCTCTTCCTCAGGCGCTTACTGGAGAGGGGATTCCAACCGGGCCATGCTGCAGAGGATTTACGGAACTGCTTTTAATACGAAGGAAGAGCTGGCTGAGTATCTGGAATACCTGGATAATATCAAAAACCGTGATCATAATAAACTGGGACGGGATATGGAGCTGTTTGCTACTGTTGATGTTATCGGACAGGGGCTTCCGCTGCTGATGCCCAAAGGGGCTAAAATTATTCAGACGCTGCAGCGCTGGATTGAGGATGAAGAAGAAAAAAGAGGCTATATGAGGACAAAAACTCCTCTGATGGCTAAAAAAGATCTGTATATTATTTCCGATCACTGGAATCATTATAAGGAAGGCATGTTCGTCCTTGGGGATGAGGAAAAGGATGATGAGATTTTCGCCCTTCGTCCTATGACATGTCCGTTCCAGTATTATGTGTATAAGCAGAGCCAGAAATCCTACCGGGATCTGCCCTGCCGTTATGGAGAGACATCCACTTTGTTCAGAAACGAGGATTCCGGGGAAATGCACGGACTCACCAGAGTGCGCCAGTTTACCATTTCCGAAGGCCATCTGATCGTAAGGCCGGATCAGATTGAAGAGGAATTCCGCGGCTGTGTGGATCTGGCAAAATATTGTCTGACGACTCTCGGGCTGGAGGAGGATGTGACCTACCGTCTTTCCAAATGGGATCCTAACAATAAAGAGAAATATCTTGGGGATGAGGAAACCTGGAATTACGTGCAGGACATGATGCGTGATATCCTGAACCATATCGGCATTGAATTTACCGAAGAAGACGGCGAGGCGGCTTTCTATGGCCCTAAGCTGGATATCCAGGCTAAAAACGTATACGGCAAGGAAGATACGATGATCACGATCCAGCTGGATATGTTCCTGGCTGAACGGTTTGATATGACCTATATTGATGCCGACGGGGAGAAAAAGCGCCCTTATATCATCCACAGGACATCCATCGGATGCTATGAAAGAACACTGGCCTGGCTGATTGAAAAGCATGAAGGCAAGTTCCCCACCTGGCTGTGTCCGGAACAGGTGCGTGTGCTTCCTATTTCTGAGAAATACGAGGAATATGCCCAGAAGGTGAATACAGCGCTGAAGGATAACGGTATCCTGAGCACGGTGGACAGCCGTTCTGAAAAGATCGGATACAAAATCCGTCAGGCGAGACTGGATAAGCTTCCTTACATGCTGGTTGTGGGGCAGAAGGAAGAAGAGGACGGTACGGTATCGGTAAGGAGCCGCTTTGCAGGGGACGAGGGTGTGAAGGCCCTGGATGAGTTCATCGACCGCATATGCAAAGAAATCAGAACGAAGGAAATCCGTAAGGTTACGGTTACGGAGGATGGCCAGCAGGCGAAATAGTGCCGGTCCATCGGACGCCTGTATCACGGAGACGGACAGATGAAGAATAAAGAAAAAACAACATGGCTGCAGACGGCGGGGATCCTGCTGTTTGCAGCTGCCTGCACAATGGCATTATACAGCCTGTATCTGTGTTTTGGCAGCGATATATGGTATGACGAGCTTTTTACGGAAGGCTTTATCAGCCAGCCGGTGGGGCGCATGATTTCCCTTGCGGTGAAGGATGTGCATCCGCCGCTTTATTATCTTCTGGTAAAAATAGCGGTGGATTTCTGCCGCTTTTTTGTGCCTTCCGCGAATGCGGTGATTATAAGCAAGGTCGTGTCGGTACTGCCTTATCTGGGGCTGCTGGGATATTCCCTTGTCTTCTTACGCAGACGGTATGGCTGGCTGTGCGCCGGGCTATTTTCCTTCTGTATCTTTGCCATGCCGCAGATGGCCAACTATACTACGGAAGTGAGAATGTACGGTTTCGCGTTGTTTTTTATCACGGCAGCTTTCTTTCATGCGGGGGCGATCCTGGAAAACGGCGGGAAAAGGAACTGGATCGCATTGACGGTCTTTGGAATCTGCGCCGCCTATACCCATTATTTCGCTGCGGTATCCGCAGCGGTGCTGTATGTGGGTCTTGCGGTGCTGCTGTATGTAAGGAAAAAAGATACCAGGACGAAAAGCCTGCTGACCTGGCTTTTGTGCGTGGGTATTTCTGTCCTTGCTTATCTGCCGTGGCTTCCTGACGCGGTGGGGCAGGTGTCCCAGGTACGGGAGAATTATTGGATTCTGCCCCTTACCTTAAGCTGCTTCGGAGGCTTCGTGAAGTTTGTATTGAATCCTTCTACCGGCTACCAGTGGCCGGATTACGTGCTGGCTGTACTCCTTTTTGTCCTGCTGGCGGGATTGCTGGCAGCGGCTTTTTTCAAAAGAAAAGAGGATGAAAAAAAGGCAGGCGAGGATGTGTATGCCTTTTTTGGCCTGTGTATCCTTGCAGGAACAGCCCTTTTCGGCATTGCGGTATCTTTTCTCATGCGTCCGGTGTTCATTTACCGGTATATGCTGCCTTCCATGGGCTGCTTCTGGTTCGGCTTCGTTTCTTTGCTGAGCAGGCAGAAGAAAAAAAGGGTGCTGGTTCCGGCGCTGGTTCTGCTCTGTCTGGTCGGGGCCGCAGACTATTCTGCTTTTGCAAAAGGAGAATTTTTAAAAAAGGAACAGATGGACAGGACATTGGAGGAGCTTTCCCGGATAGGGGAAGAGGATGCGGTGATTTTTAATTTTGACCAGGTCCAGGCGGTTGCGGGCTATTATATGGATCAGGAAAGCTGGCTGTATGGGAACGAGCCGGAGTCTTTGATAAAAGAAATGTTCCCGGATATCCATGGCATACAGGATATGGAAGGGATCCGGCAGAAGCTTCAGGAAGGCCAGCGGGTGTGGTTTATAGGCAGCGGGCTGATCCGGGAGGATATTCTGAAGGAATGGGCCAAAGAGGGTATCCTTTCGGTGGAAACGGCGGACAGCTGCCTGCTGGAGCGTTATTGGTTTAATATTTACCGTCTGGAGCTGGGCGGGATGACAGGAACGGCGGAGCGGACAATAAGCCGGGTGAAGGATTAACATGAATATTTTCCTGAAAATCAGACAGAATAATTCTGGAACCATCTAACAGGGTTTAGTTTGAATTGATTTCAGGAGGCAAGCAGAAATGGCAGAATTAAAATGCGGAGTAAACAATTGTACCTACAATAATGACAGATGTTGCTGCAAAGGTGATATCATGGTTGGCGGCAAAAGCGCACAGCAGGAGGATGATACCTGCTGCGACAGCTTTAAGCAGAGAAGCGGGGACAGCACATCCAATTCCATGAATCCCTGCAGGACTATCAGCATTGACTGTGAAGCGGTAAAATGTGTATTCAACACAAATTACAAATGCTATGCGGAGCATGTTGATATAAAGGGATGCGGAGCATGTGACTGCAGAGAAACAGCATGTGCAACCTTTAAAGAAAAATAAGAATATAATGTGAAGCCGGTACCGGCTTCAAAAAACGGTGGAAAAGTCTGTAATGCTGCAGATTTTTCCGCCGTTTTTTTGCTGCGCTGAACTTGATTAACAAATATGCCGATAAAAATAGTATAAAAATGTTGTATTTGCAGCATGTATTATTGAAAAAATAGAATTTTCAATGAAAATCAAAAAATATTCTATATAATATTGGCAAAACATTGTATAAACTATCGATATTGACAAACAACAAGGAAACGTGTCAAACAGAAGGGAGAAAAATATGAAGAGAAAATTAGGTTGTATGGCAATGGCAGCAGTGCTGAGTCTTTCCCTGGCCGCATGCGGCTCCGGTGAGAAGCCTGCAGTGACAGAGTCACCGGCTGCGGGTACAGAGACGACGGCGGCAGGTACGGAGACACCCGCTCCCGCAGAAGCGGCACCGGCTGATGGAGGAACTGTGGCGAACAAGGATAAACCGCTGGTATGGTTTAACCGTCAGCCCTCAAGCAGCGCCACCGGACAGCTTGATATGACGGCTTTGAATTATAACAAGGATACATATTATGTAGGCTTTGATGCCAACCAGGGAGCGGAACTCCAGGGGACCATGGTAAAAGATTATATCGAGCAGAACATAGACTCCATTGACCGTAATGGCGACGGCATCATCGGCTATGTGCTGGCTATCGGTGATATCGGCCATAACGATTCCATCGCACGTACAAGAGGTGTCCGCAAGGCTCTGGGCACAGGAATTGAGAAGGACGGAAATATCAACAGTGAGCCGGTAGGAACCAATACGGACGGCACGGCAGCGGCGGTACAGGACGGAACCCTTGAGGTAAACGGAAAGCAGTATATCGTCCGTGAGCTTGCTTCCCAGGAAATGAAGAATTCCGCGGGCGCTACATGGGATGCGGCCACAGCAGGAAATGCCATAGGAACATGGTCCTCCTCCTTCGGCGATCAGATTGATATTGTTGTTTCCAATAACGACGGTATGGGAATGTCAATGTTCAATGCATGGTCCAAGGATAATGAAGTTCCCACCTTTGGCTATGATGCAAACAGTGATGCGGTAGCAGCCATCGCAGAAGGCTATGGCGGAACCATCAGCCAGCATGCGGACGTACAGGCATATCTGACACTTCGTGTTCTGCGCAACGCTCTTGACGGAGTTGATATCAACACAGGTATCGCCACTGCGGATGCGGCAGGAAATGTCCTGAGTGAAGACGTATATGTATACAGAGAAGAAGAACGTTCCTATTATGCACTGAATGTTGCAGTTACTTCTGATAACTACAAGGATTTTATGGATTCCACAATGGTTTATGCGCCGGTATCCAATCAGCTGGATGAGAGCACAAGCCCTGCAAAGAAGGTATGGCTGGATATCTACAATTCATCCGATAACTTCCTGGGCTCCACCTATCAGCCGCTCCTTCAGAAGTATGATAAGCTCCTCAACCTTGATGTTGACTACATCGGCGGCGACGGACAGACAGAGTCCAATATTACCAACCGTCTGGGCAACCCCAGCCAGTATGATGCATTTGCAATCAACATGGTTAAGACGGACAACGCAGCGTCTTATACATCCCTGCTCGATCAGTAATTTTTGTTGATACGAAAGCCGGGCAGGTTATTAGGGAGAAGAAATTCTCCCTAATAACCTCTTTTGGGAAGCAGGCGTTTTAATAGCAGAGGAGTAAAAATTATGGCAGATAAGAAAGATGATATCGTCTTATCAATACGCGGCATGAGCAAATCCTTTGGCCGGAACAGGGTTCTGGACCGTATCAGCATGGATGTAAAGAGCGGAACCGTCATGGGCCTTATGGGTGAAAACGGAGCCGGTAAGTCAACCATGATGAAGTGCCTTTTCGGTACATATCAGAAGGATGAGGGTACGATTTTCCTGAATGGTAAGGAGGTGAGCTTTTCCGGCCCCAAGGATGCGCTTGAAAACGGAATTGCCATGGTCCACCAGGAGCTGAATCAGTGCCTGGAACGGAATGTGGTGGATAATCTGTTCCTCGGGCGGTATCCTGTGAATTCCATGGGAATCGTCGATGAAGGCAGAATGAAAAAGGAAGCCTCTGATCTTTTCAGAAAGCTGGGCATGACGGTCAACCTGACCCAGCCCATGAGGAATATGTCTGTATCACAGAGGCAGATGTGCGAAATAGCCAAGGCGATTTCCTATAATTCCAGAGTGATCGTTCTTGATGAACCCACATCCTCGCTGACGGTACAGGAGGTTGATAAGCTCTTTGAGATGATGAGGATGTTGAAAAAACAGGGAATCGCCCTGATTTATATCTCTCATAAGATGGATGAGATATTTGAAATCTGTGATGAGATATCGGTGCTCCGGGACGGAAACCTGGTCATGACAAAGAGCACCAGTGATGCGAACATGAATGAGCTGATTGCTGCCATGGTAGGCCGTTCCCTTGATAATCGGTTCCCTCCGGTGGACAACGTTCCCAAGGGTGTGATTTTATCCATCCAGAATCTGTCTACGAAATTTGAGCCTCATCTGCAGGATGTCTCCTTTGATGTAAGGGAAGGGGAGATCTTCGGGCTGTACGGCCTGGTGGGAGCGGGGAGGACGGAGCTTCTGGAAACAATCTTCGGCGTCCGCACCAGAGCGGCAGGACGGGTATACTTCAACAACCGCCTTATGAATTTTAACAGTGCAAGGGAGGCCATGGAGCATGGCTTCGCCATGATTACCGAAGAACGTAAGGCCAACGGGCTTTTCCTGAAGGGCGATCTTACCTTTAATACCACGATTGCCAATCTGGAACAGTATAAGACCGGTGTGGCGCTTTCTGACGCAAAGATGATAAAGGCCACCGGAAATGAAATCAAAATCATGCATACCAAATGTATGGGACCGGATGATATGATTTCAAGCCTTTCCGGCGGCAATCAGCAGAAGGTTATTTTTGGAAAATGGCTGGAGCGCGGACCCCGGGTATTCATGATGGATGAACCTACAAGAGGAATTGATGTGGGTGCAAAATACGAAATATATGAACTGATCATCAATATGGCGAAGCAGGGAAAGACGATTATCGTTGTTTCTTCTGAAATGCCGGAAATTCTGGGAATTACCAACCGTATTGGTGTTATGTCAAACGGCCGTCTGTCCGGGATTGTCAATACAAAAGAGACAAACCAGGAAGAGCTGTTGAGACTCAGTGCTAAATACCTATAATGGGGGAGATTGTGATATGGATAATGAAAATAGTAAAACCCTTACGGCGGAACAGGAAATGCAGCTGCGTAAGCCAATTGAGGATTATGTGGGTGAGATTCAGGAAAAGATTGACAGTCTCAGAGAGGATGGCTCAAATAAGGTAATTTCTCTTCAAAGCGAAATAGATGGAGTGAAGAGGGACCATGGCCTTTCGAAGGAAGAGAAGGCGTCGAGGACTGCACAGCTTAAGGCCTCCATGGATAAAGCGAAAGCGGTGGAAGCGAAGAATAAGGAAGAGGTTTCCAAGCTGATTTCGAAGGCGGAGTCTTATCTGAACGAGCATTTTGACAAGGACTACTACCAGGCGGTGAAACAGAGCTGTACACAGGAAAAAATGCTTGTAAAGAGAAAACATGCGGATAATATGGCTCTGCTGGAGCAGGAGCATAAGAAAACGCTTGCGAAGCTTACCGATCGCAAGGAAATAAAAAACGAAAAGTATGTGTATAAGAACCGCCGTTTTGATGCGAAAATGGAGCTGGATAAGGAACTGGCGCAGATAAAGGACAGAAGACATGCAGCTCTTGTCTGGAAATATCATCTGATCGATATGCTGCGTATATCTAAATTCACGTTTATGCAGAAAAGGGCGCAGAAATGGGAAAATTATAAATACACCTTTAACCGCAGGACATTTCTGCTGCAGAATGGCCTGTATATAGCGATTATCCTTATTTTTATCGGGCTGTGTATAGCAACTCCCATTGTAAAGCATGTTCCGCTGCTGACTTATAACAATATTTTAAATATACTGCAGCAGGCATCTCCGAGAATGTTTCTTGCCCTCGGTGTTGCAGGCCTGATTCTCCTTACCGGCACGGACCTTTCCATCGGGCGTATGGTCGGTATGGGCATGACGACGGCAACCATCATCATGCATCAGGGAATCAACACGGGTGCGGTTTTCGGACATGTATTTGACTTTACGGGCATGCCTGTCGGCTTAAGAGTGGTTTTTGCCCTGGTAATGTGTATTCTCCTGTGTACATTCTTTACAGCCATCGGCGGATTCTTTACAGCCAAATTTAAAATGCATCCCTTTATCTCCACGATGTCCAATATGCTTGTGATTTTCGGCCTCGTTACCTATGCGACCAAAGGGGTGTCCTTCGGCGCCATAGAGCCGTCGATCCCCAAAATGATTATCCCCAGGCTCAATGGCTTCCCTACAATTATTCTCTGGGCGGTAGCAGCCATCGTCATCGTATGGTTTATCTGGAATAAAACCACCTTCGGCAAAAATCTGTACGCGGTGGGAGGAAATCCGGAGGCGGCATCCGTTTCAGGTATCTCCGTATTCGCCGTAACCATGGGGGCATTCATCCTGGCAGGTATTCTTTACGGCTTCGGCTCATGGCTTGAGTGTGCAAGAATGGTAGGCTCCGGTTCCGCAGCCTATGGGCAGGGCTGGGAAATGGATGCAATCGCGGCCTGCGTGGTCGGCGGCGTATCCTTTACCGGCGGTATCGGAAAGATTTCGGGCGTGGTAGTCGGTGTATTGATTTTCACCGTGCTCATTTATTCCCTTACTATCCTTGGCATTGATACAAACCTTCAGTTCGTATTTGAAGGCATTATCATCATTACTGCAGTAACCCTTGACTGTCTGAAGTATGTTCAGAAAAAATAGTGGTTTATGCCGCAAAAAAGAGTCAGAAGGCCTTCTGGCTCTTTTCGTGGTGGTGGGGTTCCCGGAGCCCTGTGCGTCTGCCATCGTTTCCGTCCGGCTGCCCTCCCCCGTTCCCTCCTGCGGGCGGCGGCTCTGCAAGGATTCCTGTAAGGGCCGTATAAACACGCCGGTCCTTAGGCTGCGTCCTCTGCAGCCTTAGTACCGCTGCGTGTTTATCCGAGCGAAAGCGCACCCGCACAGGAAC
>OGXN01000498.1_pt1 | contig 50156 bp, 40 predicted proteins | sample 1576281 | NCBI WGS metagenome assembly OGXN01 (sample SAMEA3541494, study PRJEB24748) | human gut metagenome | biome: human gut; feature: human-associated habitat; material: faeces | place: China | collected 2012
TGCAGAATAAGGGTGTTGCCATGTTCAACATGGCCCATAACACATATAACAGGAGGCCTGGAAATCATATCCTCTTCGTTCTCTTCGTCTTCCTTCAGCAGTTCTTCAATGACATCCACCTTAATTTCTTTTTCGCAGATAATGTCATAATCAATGGCGATATTTTCCGCATCTTCATAGGAAATTTCCTGATTCAGGGTAACAACCTTGCCCTCCAGGAACAGCTTCTTGATGATTGCGGCAGGCAGCAGCTTCATTTTATCGGCCAGTTCCTTAATGGTGATGGTATCACCTACGGTAATAACCTTGATCTGCTCCTCCTGAGCCTCTTCCTTCTTAGGCTCCGGCTTGATAAATCTGCCGGCCTTGTTTTTCAGTTTGTTCTTTGCCGCATTGTCCTCTTCGTAAATAAGGTCTTTCCTGGAGCGTTTATCCCTCTCCTGGCTGCTGCGGCGCTTCTCTTCATCCCTGTGCTTCTCGCCTTCTTTAATCGGGCTTTCGGGGACAAAACTCTTGCCGCCCGGCGCAGGCTTCCTGAATTTATTGTCCGCGGCACGTTTAGCGTCCGGCCTTCCGCCTGCGCCCTGTGTACGGTCTCCCTGAGGACGGTCACTATTGCTGCCAGGTCTGCCGCCATTTGCATTACGGTTAAAGCCCTGACCAGGCCTCTGACCGCCGTTATAGCCGGGACGGCTCTGTCCCTCCCCGGGTCTTCCCTGGGGTCTGTCGTTTCTGGGGCCTCTTGCATCCGGCCTGCTGCCCGGCGCGCCCTGGGGTCTGTCTGTCCTCGGCCCTCTCTGCTGCTGCCGATCCGCATAGCTGCCCGTTCTGCCTTCATTTCCCGGACGGTTTCCCTGGGGCCTTTCCGGCCTGCTGTCCGGCTGTCTTTCCGGTCTTGCATCACTTCTGTTTTCATTCCGTTCAGCCCTTGCCGCTCTCTCTGCGTTCGCTTTTTCTTCTCTTGCTTTCTGCTCTCTAGCCGCTCTTTCCGCCGCCTCCGCACGTCTGCGCTGTTCCTCCAGCCTTTCATCCGGCATCTGAGGCTGGGAAGGCTTGGTCAGGGGCTTAATCAGCTTGGGCTGTTCAAAACCGATTCTTCCTGAAGAACGGTTCTGATTGCCGTTCTGACGGTTTCCTGCCGTTCTTCCGGCTCCGCCCGCATTATTATTTCCGCGGCCCCCATTGGAAGCGCCGCCTGCGTTTCCTCTGTTTGCGTTATTGGAAGGATGGTTCCCATTGCCCCTTCTGTCTCCATTATTACCAGCTGCTCCGCCTTTATTCCCGCCGGAATTCTGTCTTTGGCCGCCGGTCTGCATTTTGCTGTTATGGGGATTGCTCACAAAAATAATATTTTTCTTTTTCTTTACCGGTGCCTCTCCTGCTTTTTCTTTCCCGTCGGCACCGCCGTCATGAGCCTGAGGCGCAGCAGGCGCCTGCTCCTGTGCCTTTTCATGACTGCCGTTCTGCTCTTTTTCTGTCTTCGTTTCCGGCGTAACGCCTGTCGTCTTCATGGATGCATCTTCCACTATGCGTTTTTCTCCTTCGCTTTTACCAAAATGTTTCTTTACCATCATTGCCGCATCATCTTCCACCGAACTCTGGGCCGCTTTTGCTTCCACCCCTTGGTTCTGGAGAAAGGTAAGAATATCTTTGCTGTGTATATCCAACTCTTTTGCAAGTTCAAATATCTTCGTTTTTGCCATGCTGTTACCTCCGTCTACTTGGCTTCTTCCAAATGTCCGATTAGGCTTTTGGCAAACCCGTCATCTGTTATCGCCAGGGATGCCCTCATTTCCTTTCCCATCGCGTGGCCCAGCCCCTCCTTGGTATCGTAGAGGTAGAACGGCACATGATAGTACTCGCACATATTCCGGAAATTCTTCTTTGTGTTGTCGGAGGCATCGTTTCCCACTATCACCAGGCGGGCGGCGCCGGATTTGACGCTTTTTTCCGTCATAAACTCACCGCTGACCACCGCTGAAGCGCGGGTTGCGAGACCGAGCATGGATAAAATCTTATTCTGCTTCAAACTCCTCAAACTCCCTTTCCAGACTGTCATAAACTTCATTTGGAATATTCATTTTAAAAGAACGCTCCAATCCCTTGCTCTTCCTTGCCTTTTTCAGGCATTCCATGGATTTGCACAGATAGGCGCCTCTCCCATTTTTTTTACCTGTCACATCGAGGACAATGTCTCCCTCTGCGGTCCTTAAGACCCGCATCATTTCTTTTTTACCTTTCATCTCCCCGCAGCCTACACATTGCCTCATGGGAACCTTCTTATTCATAGTTCTCTCCGTTATCCTCTGTCAGAGTTTCTTCGGAAGTCTCCTCATCCAGCTCCTCATCGAAGGTTTCCTCTTCCGGAGCTTCTGCACTGCCTTCCTCGGAAAGCTCTTCACCAGCTTCTTCATAGCCGTCTTCATACTCTTCTTCGAATTCTCCCTCTTCCTCGTCGTATTCATCATCCAGATAATCTTCATACCGGAATCCGGGAGCATCCTTGGCCTGGGTTTCACTCTTAATATCTATTTTATAACCTGTCAGCCTTGCAGCCAGTCTGGCGTTCTGTCCTTCCTTGCCGATTGCCAGAGATAACTGGTAATCAGGAACCACCACCTTTGCGGTCTTTTCATCGGGATCCGCAAATACAGCTACAATCTTGGCAGGGGAAAGCGCGTTCTGAATGAGATTGCCGGGGTTTTCATCCCAGTTTACTATATCAATTTTTTCACCGCGCAGTTCATCTACAATGGCATTTACCCTGGCTCCGTTCATACCGACACAGGCGCCAACCGCATCCACGTTGGGATTGTTGGACCATACAGCCATCTTCGTACGGCTTCCGGCTTCCCTGGCAATGCTCTTTATTTCCACTGTTCCGTCCTTGATTTCCGTAACCTCAGACTCAAACAGCCTCTTTACCAGTTCAGGATGGGTACGGCTCACCAGAATACGGGGGCCTTTAGGGGTATTCTTCACTTCCAGAATATATACCTTAATTCTTTCTGTAGGCTTGAAAACCTCACCCTTCACCTGTTCGCTTTCATTCAGGAGGGCATCCGCCTTTCCTAAATTAATGCTTATGTTCTTACCCACATATCTTTGCACTACGCCGGTAACCACATCTTTTTCTTTTTCAAAATACTGATTGTAAATAACGCTTCTTTCTTCTTCCCTGATTTTCTGCAGGATGACGTTTTTCGCGTTCTGGGTGGCGATACGTCCAAATTCCTTGGACTTGATTTCCACATGGATGACGTCTCCCACCTTTGCCCTCTTGGAAATTTCCAGAGCATCCTCCAGAGCGATCTGCAGGCAGTCATCCTCCACTTCCTCATGTGTCGCCACAATCTCTTTTTCCGCGTATACAAGGAAATCACAGGTTTTCCGGTCGATTTCCACTTTTACGTTATCCGCTTTTCCGAAGTGGTTCTTGCACGCTGTAAGCAGAGAATTTTCTATTGCTTCGAAAAGTGTCTCTTTGCTGATTTCTTTTTCCTTTTCCAGAATATCCAGCGCTTCCATTAATTCCTTATTCATTGCTTTAACCTCCAAAAATAATTAAAAATCAAATGCAAGCCTTATCAGCGCGATTTCGGATCTTGCAAAAACTTTTTCTTCTTCTTCCGTTTCTATAATAACGCTGTCTGCATCAAACGATTTCAGGATACCCGTAAATTCCTTCTGCTTATCCCTGGGCTTATAAAGCCGCAGTTCCACTTCTTCACCCAGGCTTTTTTCAAGGTGTTTATCCTTCTTAAGCGTTCTGCCGAGTCCCGGGCTGCTAACCTCCAGGATATATGCGTCGTCTATAAAGTCCACTTCATCCAGCTTATCGGAAAGCGCCCTGCTCACATTTTCACAGTCCGGGATATTCACTCCTTCCGGCTTATCAATGTATGCCCTCAGATACCAGTCACTGCCTTCCTTCAAATACTCCACATCGTAGATCTCCACACCGTTTTCTTCCGCAATGGGAGCGAGCAGTTCTTCCGTACGGTTTTCCACCGCTTTGCCTTTTGACATTCGTTCACCAGATCCTTTCTGTATTCAGTTGTATGTTGCCACATCAATAAAGAAGAGTGGACCGGAAGTCCACTCTACTCTAGTAACCATATTAACCATATAATACTATAGCACCATTGTATACAAAACGCAAGCGCTAATTTCCGGGGGATTCGGGGGTTTTCTCCGTTTCCGATTTCAGATTTCCGATAATTTTCTTCGCACAGGACAGAAATACCGCCATTTCTTCTTCTGTAAATCCCTGCCAGATCCGTTCGTCAATGAGCCTGAAATCCTCATATACCTGAGCGGCCCTGTTTCTCCCTTCCTTCGTCAGGACAATCAGGAAAGAACGCCTGCAGTCGGGATGCTTCTCTCTGGTAATATAGCCCGCTTCTTCCAGGCGATCCAGGTTTCTTGACATAGTCGCCACATCCATGAAGCATTTGTCTGCCAGTTCACGCTGAGTCACATGATCTTTCTCATACAGCTTATTCAGGATTCTCGGCTGGCCCGGTGACAGTCCCAAATCCTGAAAATAAGGATGCAGGATCTGCCTTCTGGCGGTTTCCATTTCTACCATGGCTTCTCTTACGTCCCGCTTTTCTATGGAAATCCTGCCATCCATGGATATCTTCTCATCCATTTCCATGTCACTCCCTTTCTATTTTTATTGTATCACTTCCATACCTGTCATTCCAGTTCAAATTGTCCGGTATACAGCCGGTAGTAGCGGCCCTTCTGGGCGAGCAGCTCCTCATGATCCCCCCGCTCGATTATCTCCCCCTGCTCCAGGACCATAATCGCTTTGGAATTGCGGACCGTGGAAAGTCTGTGGGCAATGACAAATACCGTCCGGCCTTCCATCAGGGAGTCCATCCCCTTTTCTATCAGCCTCTCCGTTCGAGTATCAATGGAACTGGTCGCTTCGTCCAGAATCAGCACCGGCGGCCGGGAAATTGCGGCCCTGGCAATGGCGAGCAGCTGACGCTGTCCCTGGGAAAGATTGGAGCCGTCACTGTGCAGCATGGTATCATAGCCTTCCGGAAGCCTGCGTATAAAGGAATCCGCATTGGCGATCCGGGCCGCTTCCCTGATGTCCTCTTCCCCTGCCTTCAGCCGCCCGTACCGGATGTTGTCCGCAATGGTGCCTGTAAACAGGTGTGTATCCTGTATTACCATGGAAAGGGAACGGCGGAGATCCTTTTTGCGGATATTCCTGATATCCAGCCCGTCGTAGGTTATGGTACCGCTCTGGATTTCATAAAACCGGTTGATAAGATTAATAATCGTCGTTTTTCCCGCTCCGGTGGAGCCTACAAAAGCGATCTTCTGGCCGGGTTTGGCATAAAGGCTTATTTTATTCAGAATCTTCTTTTCAGGAGTATAACCGAATACCACATCCACAAAACGGACATCCCCCTTTAACGGTACCAGTTCAGAGCTTCCGTCTTCCCGCGGCACCTTCCAGGCATAATCCCTGCCCTCTTCACCGTTTTCTTCAAGCACGCCGTCCTTTTCCTTCACATGGCACAGGGTAATATTTCCTTCATCAATTTCCGGCTCTTCATCCATCATTTCAAAAATACGTTCGGCGCCGGACAGGGCTGCCAGCAGAAAATTGATCTGTTGGGTAAACTGGTTCATGGGCATGGCGCTCTGTCTCACATATACCAGATAGGATGCCAGGCTTCCCAGATCCATCAGGCCCGACAGGACAAACATTCCTCCCACGCAGGCCGATATGGCATAATTAAAATAGGAAAGGCTGACAATAGTGGGAACCATCATGCCGGAATAGGACAGCGCTTTGGTGGACGCCTGCCTGAGCGCTTCATTTCTCCTGCAGAATTCTTCGAAATCCTGTTCTTCATGATTAAATACCTTTTCCACCTTCTGGCCGCCTACCATTTCTTCAACAAAGCCATTGATGCTTCCCAAGTATTTCTGCTGTGCAAGATAATATTTTTTACTTCGTTTTCCATTAAACTGGATAAACAGGAACATCAGAATAAGGAAAGCAATCACGATAAGGGACAACCTGAAATTCAGGATAATCAACATGGCAATGGTGCCGGTAACCACGATAAAGCTCTGGATCAGAAGGGTAAAGCTATTGTTCAGAGCTTCCGTCAGCGTATCCACATCATTGGTAAAACGGCTCATCAGCTCGCCATGGGTATGGACGTCAAAATAAGAAACGGGAAGCTCCTGCGTATGTTCAAACAAATCGCGCCGGATTCGGCCTACTATCTTCTGGCAGGTATGGACCATGAGCTGATTGTAGCCGAGAGTCGCCAGCGCTCCGCAGCCGTACATAACCGCCATCAGCACGATAATACGGATGAGTCCGGGAATATCTCCCGGCAGGATGTATTTGTTGATAACCGGCTTGAGCATATAGGTGCCTATAATATTCGCCATACTGCTGATGCATACCAGCAGTGCTACCAAAGCCACGGACCATTTATAAATCCCCATGTAATGGAGCATCTTTTTCATGGTTTTCTTTCGATCTTTGGGACGTGCGTATCCATTGTATTTCGCCATTACAAATCAGCTCCTTCCTGTTGGGATTGATAAATTTCCTGATATATGAGATTGTTTTTCAGCAGCTCTTCATGGGTGCCTGTTGCATGGACCTTCCCATCCTCCAGAATAACGATTTTATCCGCATGCGCTACGGAGGAAATTCTCTGGGCGATAATGATTTTGGTAGTCCCCGGAAGGCTCTTTGCCATTCCTTCACGGATTTTGGCTTCTGTAGCAGTATCCACTGCGCTGGTGGAATCATCCAGTATGAGCACCTTCGGCTTTTTCAGCAAAGCCCTGGCAATACAGAGCCTCTGCTTCTGTCCGCCCGAAACATTAACTCCTCCCTGCCCAAGATCCGTATCGTAGCCATTTTCCAGCCTGCCTATAAATTCATCAACACAGGCAATCCGGCAGGCTTCTTCGATTTCCTCCTCCGTAGCATCCTCTTTCCCCCACCGCAGGTTATCCCTGACTGTGCCGGAAAAAAGTGTGTTTTTCTGCAGCACCATGGCAATGGCGTCACGCAGAGGCTTCAGAGGATACTCCTGCACCGGATAGCCATCGATGCGGATCTGACCCTCCGTCACATCATAGAGGCGCGGGATCAGCTGCACAAGCGTAGTTTTCGCAGCGCCGGTTCTTCCGATAATTCCGATTGTCTGCCCGGCCTCCATTTTAAGGGATATATCGGACAGCACATATTCCTTCGCCTGGCTGCTGTATTTAAAATACACATGATCAAATTCGATATCTCCCTTTTCCACCGTGATATCTCTGGCGTCATCTTCCGTAATATCAATTTTTTCATCCATCACTTCAGTAATACGTTTCCATGAGGTAAGGGAACGGGTAAACATCATAAATACATTGGATATCATCATCAGGGAATTGAGCACCTGAAGGACATAGCTCAAAAATCCGGTCAGTTCTCCTACCTTCATACCTCCCGCCAGAATCAGATTCCCTCCGAACCAGAGGATACAAAGGATCGTGGTATACATGACAAACTGCATGGCAGGCATATTCAGGGATGCAACACGAAACGCCCTTTCCGAAGTTGTCTGCAGGCCGGCATTTACTTCTTCAAATTTTGAAAGCTCATAATCGCCCCGCACATACGACTTTACCACACGGATAGCAGTCAGATTCTCCTGGATAATCCTGTTTACCAGATCCACAGCCTTCTGCATCCTGGCATAAAGAGGACGGACATGGCTGATAATAAGGAATAAAAAGATTCCCAGAACCGGAGCCGCTATCAGAAATATCACGGCAAGCTCCTTATTGATATAAAAAGACACGGCAATAGCCGTTATCATCATTACAGGCGCCCTGCACGCAGGCCGCATACCTGTGGAGATGGAATTCTGTATATTCGTCACATCTCCTGTCAGCCTTGTTACCAGGGAAGAGGTCCGGAACCGATCCGTGTTGGCAAAGGAAAACTGCTGCAGCTTCCGATACTCATTCTTACGGATTTCTGCACCCACTCCCTGCCCGCACACTGCCGCGAATCTGGCGCTGCCTACACCCAGTACCATGGATATCACCGCGCAGACCGCCATCATAAGCCCCTTCTCAAAAATATAAGCTTTATCCCCGTTAGCGATTCCCACATCCACCATATCCGCCATAATAAGAGGGATAATCAATTCCAAAAAAGTCTCCAAAACAATACAAAACACCGCCAGGGCCGTAGCCGCCCTGTACTTTTTCATGTAAGAAAGCAAACGTTTCATATTACCTCCATTTTCCGTTACAATAGTTGCATCTGCAATTATTGTATGCGCACATTATTTTTTTGTCAATACTGTATGGCACTCTTATTATCAGAAAGATACAATTCAGCCGTGCTCTGTGCCCTGTGCCTTCCGCGGGCACAGAGCATGGTTGAATTATAGCAACAGGGGAAGACTTTTTACTACAATTATATGGACTATTTTATCGTTTCGTGGTAGACTGTATATAGTTATATATCGAAATACTGTTTTTTCGCACACTCCGGCTGTTCCTGATTTCCCGGAATGTCCAAAGCAGGCGGGAGGAAGAAGAAATGTTGGATGAAATAACAGACTGTGCAGTATCCGGCTGGCTGCAGGATGTTTTTTTAAAGGATGAGGAATATCAGAAGCTGGGAGAAGAAGAAAAGAAGGCGGCTGTGGAATGTTACCGCCGTCTTCCTGAAGAATATCATAATGTAGTAGAACAGCTGATGGACTGCCATAACAGCTGCTGCGGGAAGCTCATTGACCTGGCTTATAAACAGGGGATGATTGACTGCGCTCAATTATTGAGAGAACTAAAGATCAAATAATTTATAAAAGGCTTTCCGGGATGGTAATAAATAATCCAGCCGTCAATCAGGCGGCTGGATTATTTTGCAGCAGGACAAGTGTATTTTTTTCGTATGTATACCGTTATCGTTCTAATCTTTTCTTGCAGTCCAACAGTTCATAGATTTCAGTGAGCGGTTCGATCGTCTTTATATCGAACACTACAGGAAAGGTAGGAAGCTTGCCCATTGTATCGGCGTCTCCAATCAGCTGTTTTGTTTTTTCGCTCACATTGGCATTTAAAAGTTCCATACGGTTCTTTTCCTTAAACCAAATCGCTACGCTGAAATACCCTTCATATACATAGAGCCAATAAAGTGTTTTCTCTTTTTTCGTTCCCCTTTTGGTCGTCCAAAAATGCTGTCCTCTGGCAAACCATGCCTTGTAAGGAGTATACCATTGCCACTCCTGTTCCATTTCCAAATTGGGCAGAGCATCCTGAAGAGCTTCATATGCTGCATAACTGCCGCCCAATATAATCTCCAGCATTTCTCTGGTCGGCATCACTTCGGGGTTTTTTAGCTGTAAATTTTCATTGCTGTTCATCTTGTGTACTCCTTATTTTTTATAATATAAATCTTATTGCTGCGAACCCATATTTATCTGAAATGCAGAATTGCAAACCAACTGTCCCCACCTTTTGCCCAATGATATAATTCCGGGCTCTGTAAGCAGATTATAATACCTGGTTACTTCCAATTCAGACGCGGGGAAATTTCTCCTCTTTTTTGAAACTATTATATCATACGCAGTTACCGCTTTCATCATTATTAATATATTCTCATTTTTGCTGTGTATCCATTATTCTACTGTTTAGCATATAAAAACCTCCAAACTTTGAGACGTTTGGAGGTTTGGGCAACATATCTTAGCGGTTATTGCTCCCGGATTCACACCCGATATTTTTGTATCTCATGCAGGATATCATCTACTTTGTTATGTACAGCTATTGCGTTCTGAACGGTTTTAATCACAGATGGAGGTGCATCCATACAATATTTATAAATATAGTCCGTGTACCTTTGCCTGTAATCTGTTAATGCGTTGTATCCGCTTACAGGATTGTACCGTGGCTCTTCCCATGATGTTAAGGGTGTTCCGGCAGGAGCCCCTATTTCATCTAAACTGAACACCGGTACAGGACTTAAAGCATAGCCATATTCAGTACCGCTTAGAACTCCTGCATCATGTAAAGTAGCAAGAATCGTAGTAAGATCACCTTGCTGCAGCTTCGTCATATCATACTTTTCTGCCAGTCTTTTGTATAATTCTTCTTCCGACTCAAAGTTTTCTTCAGGCCATAAGCCTTTTGGCGAAATATTTCCTTCTACCGTTGGATAATAATCATTATCAGAAAATATACTACAAGGGACACAACGTCTTTTGAATTCTTCAAGAGTCATCATGGCCCTTGAAGCTTTTTGATTTTCCTGTACATAAGAAGTATATGTTGCTGGCGTTACGGAATTAATATTCATGCGATTTGCTCCCTATCATCGTACAATTTATCGTACATTAAATTACAATCCGGATCCAAAAAGAATTCTTCTGCTTTAAGAAAAAATATAATCCATAACATTATCCAGTTTCTCATAAACAGATGATTGCTTCATAAAAAAATCAGAAAGCTCCGGGTATTTATTTGCTTCTCCCCTTTGAAGTATTGCGTAAATATGAAAGGAACTCCTTATATCCATGTCATCAGTATTTGGGGAATTAAACCAGCTTGTAACTGTATTTTCTTTACTGGCTACCCATACAGGCATATATTCACCACATTTAGCCTCTTCATCCGTGATCACTCCCATTTTTTTAAGATCATTCATAAACGCAAGCGTTTTTTTATCACCAATCTTTAGTTCTAAGGAACCATATTTCTCTTTTAGATATTGTTTTTGTTCTGCATTGATGCCATATCGTTCTTCTTGTCCTGAATCATTAACAAAAGTTACAGAATCAAGGACTTGTCCAAAAAAAGATTTCTCATTTTTAAGATTATTAGAGAATACAGTCTTAAAAGGATTACAGCTTCCAAGTCCTCCCAGAGAATTAATCATAACCAACCTCCTTTTCCCAATACGTTTTTACGTTACTCTATGTATTTCGTCTTAATAGTATATAAATTAACATCAATTCGGCAGTTTTAGTAATTTTATTTTTTAGTTTTTACTTTTACAATAACTTATTTATTTCGTTTATGAAATGTTAGTTAATATATATACTTTAAAAGCCACCTCTTATCGGCAGCTTTTAACTTTTGGCTGATTATATCGTTAATTATTTTCGGGCATTAAAAATGCCTGCAAGCCGTATAACTACGAACTTCCAAGCACTTTTCGGGTTGGGCTGTTAAATTAACAGTCAACAGCTCGTAGGGGAATCGAACCCCTGATTCCGCCGTGAGAGGGCGGCGTCTTAACCGCTTGACCAACGAGCCATTTTCCTTCATGCAGGTTTATTTCCTGCGTGACACTTGTATATATTATAACAAGTTTCCAAAAAAAGCAAGTACTTTTTTCATTTTTTTCTCAGCCTTTTTTATCGGCCGGAAAAACCCTGCTGTTTCCCACGATTTTCTCCGCATTCTATACCCGAACTGCAGTAGAAAACCAAAATCACAGCCTGTTTTTCCGGCCGGTCTCATTATAACATCAGCCTATTTATTATTCATTTCCATGAGTATTGTTTCAGAAGTTTCCGATATTCCTCATAGTAGTCACATTTTTCAAAACGGAAGGATTCCGGTATGGCCATGATTTCCTCACGGGAATATTTCTCCAGCACAGGTTTGAGGATATATTCCTCTTCCATACGATAAAGAACCCCTCTTAACTGAAACTGCAGCTCATACTTCAGTTCTTTGGAAAAATCATCCGTATACCGCTTTCCGATTTCATCCATAAACTCATCTGCAATCTGCATCTGTCCGTAATGAGACCACTTCTTACGGATTTCAGATACAAGCTTCATCCATCCGGTATCATTTCCAGGGTAAGCAAGTCCCATCCACTGGGCATCTTTATAGCTCCACAATGTCCAGGAAAGACTGTGTTTTTGAAACAGCGACAAGGTCTCATCCAGCAGCTGCATGGTAAAGGGCAGATCATCCTTTTTAATATCCACTCCCGCTTCCCCGCAGAGTGCCGGCCTTCCGAAGGTATCCCGAAGAGCTGCAAAGCCGCTTAACTGCTCGTCCATTTTCCGGACTCTTTCCGCCGCGTCATAATCCTTGTTTGTCAGATTCTCATCCCAAACCGTAGGATAAAAATGGAAGGTAAGCGCCGTTTGTTCATCCCGGGGCAGACGGATATCCGTAAAGTCCATGGAGAAGAAGTCCCCTTCGATAAATATGATATGATTGGGATCCACTTCCCGAACCGCCGTCGTCACTTCTTCAAGGAAAGCATTCAGCAGCCCTTCCTTTTTAGGCATTAAAAACGGTTCATTCAGAAGATCATACCCCAGAAGGAACGGTTCCTCCTTATACCTTGCGGCAATCGCCTTCCACAGCTTCACGATCTGCTCCTGAAAAATGCGGAAATGCCAGAACTGAGGTATCCCGGTCATATTGTCGGAATGCCAGTCCGGGTTCTGACCGCCGGGCGTTGTATGCAGATCAGGCATGAGGAAAATCTCATATTTCGTACACAGTGCCAGCAGCCGGTCCATATAGCGGAAGCCTTCCTCTTTGTAGGCATGAGGATTCAGGTCATCTATAAACAGCCTGTAGCTGAAGGGAACGCGAAGCAGATTCACTCCCATTTCCTTCAGGAAACGGAAATCTTCATCGGTGAGGAAATTCAGAATAAAGGATTCAAAAAATTTCTCTCCGTCTTCTTTTCCCAGCACTTCTTCAAAAGTCTTTCTTATCTGAGCATCCGTTCCTGGAAGCCCGAGCATGAAATGCTCCATATTCAGCCAGGAACCCACGCCCAGTCCGGAAAACAGAATCGGCTCCCCTTTATAATAGAATTCTTTTCCCTTTACTTTTACAAAATCCATAATCACTTATTCCTTTTAAAATGTTAATTCTTCCAGGCATCCCTTTTTTACAAAAACAGGAATGGCATCTATGGGAGCATCACAGGTAATCATGCATCCGCCCTTGTATACGCTTCCGTCATTTAAGCTGCGCCATTCACCCTCCGGCAGATACAGAGTTCTTTCTCTCTGCTTCTCATAAAGAATCGGGGCAACCAGGATCTCGGGGCCAAACATGTACTCATCTTCCGTTTCCCAGCATTTCCCATCCTCCGGGAAATCATAGAACAGGGGCCGCATAACCGGAGTACCCTTTTCGTGGGCTTCGGTCATAAGACGTTTTACATAAGGAAGCATTTTTTCACGAAGCTCCAGATATTTCTTACAGATTCCGTACACCTCGTCACCATAACTCCACACTTCATTTTCTGCACCGCTTATTGATTTTCCTCCTCCGGTAGTGCCAAGAGGTTCCTTGAAGGGTTCGCGGAAACCATGCAGGCGGAATACAGGACAGAAAGCGCCGAACTCAAACCATCTTACCAGCACTTCCTTGAAATCCTCATCATAAATATTACCGCCGTGGAAGCCTCCGATATCCGTTGTCCACCACGGAATACCCGCCAGTCCCATATTAAGCCCGGCGGCGAGCTGGCTTCTTAAAGAACGGAAGCTGGAATCAATGTCCCCCGACCACACAAGAGCACCGTATTTCTGGCTTCCTGCCCAGGCACAGCGAAGCAGGTTGACTATGTTTTCCTGTCCTGCCTCTTCCATTCCCTCATAGGCCATTCGGGCATATTCTCTGGGGAAAACATTTCCGATTTCCAGATCGGATCCCAGGTAAAAGCGATGGTTGCTGTATTCATAATTGGTGAATTCCGGTTCCGCTTCATCCAGCCAGAAAATACGGATGCCATCATCATAATAATTTTTTTTGATCTTGTCCCATACAAATTTTCTTGCATCCGGATTGGTAGGATCAAAAACAGCGGCATCTCCCAGCTGATACATTCTCTTTCCGAAATCGTTGCGGCTTAAAAAGCCCAGTTCTTCCATTTCCTTATAATTTTCACTTTCCGAGTCCACTGTGGGCCAGATAGATACCATAAGCTTGATGCCCATGCTCTCCAGTTCTTCCACCATGGCTTTCGGATCCGGCCAGTAATCCTTATCAAATTTCCAGTCTCCCTGATGAGGCCAGTGGAAATAATCGGCTACGATAACAGAAATGGGCAGTCCTCTTCTCTTATATTCCCTGGCTACCTCCAGCAGTTCCTCCTGGGTCTGATAACGGAGCTTGCACTGCCAGAACCCGCAGCCGTAATCCGGCATCATGGGAACCTTGCCTGTGGCATCTGCATAAGCTTCCTCGATCTCTGCCGGTGTATCCCCCACAGTGATCCAGTAATCCATCTGTCTTGTGGAAAGCGCAGTCCACTCTGTCAGGTTTTTTCCGAAGGTTACACTGCCTATGGCCGGATTATTCCAGAGCATGCCGTATCCCTTATTAGAAAGGGCAAAGGGTATACTGGCCTGGGAATTCCGGTGGGCAAGTTCTACCACGCAGCCCTTCATATCCATATAAGGCTGCTGATACTGTCCCATGCCGTAAATTTTTTCTCCGTCATTGGGTTCAAACCTTACGGTCAGTTTATAATTTTCGGTTCCCATAATAGGGGTAAAGGTACGGGGGCTGATTTCCAGTGCGCTGTTAAATTCCCCTTCCACATTTTCCCGGAACCGGTTCCTGTCAAATTCCTCCAGAAGGAGCTCCCCTTTCTGGTTATAAAACTTGATTTTCCCTGTCACCATAAGCTCACAGCGGATTTTGCCGTTTACAATAGAAGCACTTTTTCCATCCGTCTTCAGTTCCGGTGAACTGGCCATTGCCGGAAGAAGTGCGGAAGTTTCCTCATCCCTGTTAAAGGTATGGTTCTGCGTAGCCCTTATGCGCAGACTGTTGGGTCCCCAGGGTTCAATAACAAGAAGCTCTTTGTCCTGTCTGCAGTAAATTTTGTTGTCGATTATCCTGATCATATGCCCTCCTTATATTTGATGCTTAAAAAGCTGCTGTTCCCATGATACAGGAACATTTTCTTTTTTATATGTACATTATATTAATTACAGAACAGGATTTCTTTCCGATTCTTGACCTTTTCTTTAAGGATCTTGACCTTTTGCAAAGCCTTCCTTCTTATCTGCCCTCTTTCGCCGTTCCCATGTAAAATATTATGAAAACAGCCCGGCCATGCTGTTTCACACGACCGGGCTTCATACCGCTTGCGGCTTATTCAGCTCAATGCACCCAGAAAAGTTTTTGCATATGCCATAAGTTCCGTACGTTTCTTAGTTTCAACCGGAATCTGCATTTCCTTTTTCCTGGTTTCCCCTGCTTTATCATAACTTAACACAGCAGTGATTGTCCCGCATATCTTATCCTGTTCCGAACAAATAAGCAGAATTCCGTTTTTTCTGTCCGTATCAAATAAAAACGGATGTTTGTCAAACCATACGCAGGATGCGTCCATAACCGGCTCCAGCTCCGCCCAGAAAGGAATTACCCGACGCTCATTTACCGGCAAATCAAATACACCTGATGTTATTTCGTTGGATACTGTATTTTCCGCCTTATCCCAAAGACGCAGCCGTTTTTCCTGGAGCTTCATAAAATCCGGAAATGTTATCTTCAAAGTGACATTTTCAAGCCTTTCCGTTCCTCCATTTATTAAAAGAAACCGAAGCAAAAATACGTTACGCTGTTCTGTCATCCATTCCATAAACGGTTGTTCAAATCCGAAATGATTGAACACAATACCTGTATCGTCCGCCAGATATCTGGCTTCTACCTCAGGAATACTAACAATTTCCTCCTCCGATTTTCCGTTATAGGCTTCCAAAATCAATTCCTGATCGGGTTCAGTCATTCCTTCTGTGTCTTTTATATCGCCCTGAGCACCTGCGCCATATGGCCGGCAGCCAAATACAACCCGGAACACATCCTGACTCTTGTTTTTCACAATAAGTGTACTCTTCTCTTCTGTTTCACGGTAACTGATATCGAATATACAGTCTCCGAATCTGGCATCTTTCCATTGGTAGCTGTCAAGCATTCCCTTCGGTTTGATAAGAAGAAGATGTTCTCCGGCATGGAACTCAATTCCCAGCCACTGCTTCATATACTGGACAATCCAACTGCCCTGCCCCTGACTGCAGCGGGCGATCATACGGCGCATATTTTCCGCTTTAGGCCACCAATATAGTGATCCTGTCTCGTCAACCGCACCATCCAGCATATTTTTAAGCGCGTCTTTCATCTCACGCTTTGTTATCACGCCTCCCAACGCCGAAACGAAAGCGGTTCCGTCCAGCGCGCCGCCATACGGGAACCAGCGCAGCACATCCATTTCAGGATCATAATTGGAAGCGAACACCGAACGGGCAAACCTGTGATAATTCAGCCACGGTTCAAAGGTGTAATCGTATATTCCGTATACAGGCGCAAGTACGCTGGAAGAATCTTCCCCGTCATAGTAGAAGAAATCTTCGTTCATATAAAAATCTTCCTGCTCACCCAAATTGGTTCCGCCCGTAAACTGCGGCCCGAAGGGTCCTTCTTTTATCATAGTATCCATGATATCCTGTTTCAGCTTATCCGCATAAGCACGTACGGCAGCACCGTCTTCTTTTCCAAGTACGTCGCAGAGTTCTGCATACAGCATCGATGCATACCAGAATTTAACATTTGTTCCGTGATCATACCGCCTCATGACAATGCCATCACTGGAATACCGGGACGGCACAAGATTTCTTCCCTCCGCGCGGAAGGATACAATGGTATTCCATATTTCAGTCAGTCTGTCCCATACATAAGGATTCTCAATGAAGTATTCCCTGTCCCCTGTATATTCCATATATTTTCCCGCCATCACCAGCGGAGCCATCATAATCGGCACAGAATGCTCAGGATAAATACTGAATCTAGGCTCATTTCTGTCTACCATATATTCAATCAGCTTCTGCCCCAGTTCCGGCAAGATATGAATGAAGCTCAATGTAGTGGGCTCCACGTCAATTCCCCACATGCGTCCGTAACAATGGGAAGGAGCTCCCTGCCAGTGGATCAGTACCCGCCCTTTTTCATCGGTCTGGACACAATTGAAATCATCCAGGATATTGCGGATATGCATATCGCGGCTTATGACTGCAAGCTCCTGATCCATCTGTGATCCCACAGTAAGTTTTCCAAGTCTGTCCTCCCAGAAATGTTCCGTAATCTTAATCCAGTCAAGCATGTCGTGCATATATAAAATACTTAAGGCAGCACTGATTCCGTCCGGCTTTTCTGCCACACAGACATAGGATTCTTCTATGGATTCTTCTCCGGGCTTCAGACATATCTCCTTATAAGCAATCCAGTTTTCTTCCTCTTTAATCCATACCGCACCTTTTGCATGTATTCCGGTATAGCCTTCCGGCCTCTGCATAAGCAGCAGATTCCGATCAACCTGGCTGTAAACGTAAGGATAGCTGCGTTCCTCCGCTGCGACTCCCGCAAGTTCATACTTTGACATAAATGCATTATCGAACCTGAGAACCAATTTCCCACGAAGTTCCGTTTTTCCCGTATTTTTAATGTGTAACCCGTAAACAGCTCCGGAAGGCCCGGGAAGAGGCAGAGTTTTCATGCTGTTTCTGCCTGTTTTTTCCAGAACAGGAGCGATTGTGACAGTATCCATAGTCAGATTTTCATATTCTGTTTTCGTATAGGGCAGGAAGTCATTAAGGTATGTGGTAACACTGCCGCTGCAGGCATTGGGCAGTATGCTGCCATCCTCCAGACGAAGCTCATACCTTGCTTTTCCAAAAAACATTGTGAGATCTACCTGATAATACATCCCCGGACAGGCTGTAATATGATTTTGATTATCCATAATCATTGTAGGAAGGGGATAATCTTTTTCGTGAGGAGCTGCTATAAAATGCAGCCTCCCCATAGTATCCTGTCCTAAAAGCACTCTTCCGTTTGACTGCGTAAACAACTGTCTTTCGCTCAATGCCTTATTATAGCTGTAGCTTTCCGCATCATATTCCGCCCGAAATTTTTTGGAAATATAGGCTGTGTTTAACAATTCATCAAATTTCCCCATCTTCATTACCTCTTTTCATTTTTATTCTCTTGCTAACCTTTCACACCGCTCATTGTCATTCCTTCTATAAATTTATTTTGTGCAAACAGAAAAACTATAAGGATCGGAGCGCTTGCTACAAGAGCCGCCGCCATGAGAGGCCCATATTCCGCACTGTTGCTTGACTGAAAATATGACAGGGCGAGAGGGATAGTCCTCATCCTTTCATTCGATGTCACAAGCAGCGGCCATAAAAAGTTATTCCACGCATTCATAAATACAAAAATAACCATTGCAGATAAAGCTGGCTTCGTCAAAGGCACAATAATCCTCAGCAAAATCTGCAGCCGGTTGGCCCCGTCCATCATAGCCGCTTCATCGAGCTCCAGCGGAATCGAATACATAAAATTCCGCAGCAGAAAAATACTGAAAGCAGTGACCATGGAAGGAAGGATCATTGCCGCGAAGGTATTCATCAATCCCAATTTATCAATCATAATATACTGAGGAATGATCAGCACATATCCCGGAATCATCATTGTCGCCAAAAACACCATAAATATTTTATCTCTTCCGGTAAAACGGATTCTGGCAAAAGCATAAGCGGCCAAATAACCTGTTGCAATCTGCCCTAACGTCACTCCGCCTGCCACAATACAGGAATTAACAAAGAACCTTACAAAAGGCATATCTGTAAAAACCCTGATATAATTTTGGATGATAAAAGGCTTCGGTATCCACTGAATATCATATTTCCATATCTGCGATTCTTCTTTAAAAGATGTGGATACCATAAACAATACGGGAGCAATCATCAAAAAACCAAAACATACTGCCAAAACAGTCCTTATTATTTTAAATAGTTCCTTCTTTGATGTTCTTTTCATTATTTTCCCCCTAATATTCCACCTTATTTTTAGATATCTTCATCTGCAAAGCTGTCAGGACAAAAATAACTGCGAACAGCAGCCAGGAAACAGCTGAAGCATAAGGCATATCATATATTTGGAAGGCCTGCCTGTAAATATAGTAAACAATGACATCCGTCCTCTTAATCGGGCCGCCCCCTGTCATCATGAAAATCTGATCAAAAACTTGAAACGTATTTATAATTGATATAATCATCAGGAACTGCGTTGTATTTCCTAAAAGAGGAAATGTAATCTTAAAAAATTTCTTTACGCCGTTCGCACCGTCTATTTCGGCTGCTTCATATAGGGTAACAGGAATATCCTGCAGCGCCGCAAGATAAAGCACCATAAAATACCCTATCCACTTCCATACTCCCACTATTATAACAGCTATCATAGCAAGTTTTGGTGATTTCAGCCATGCTATATCAGGATCTATGCCGAATTTAGCCAGGAACAGATTAAACAGCCCGACTTTAGGGCTCAGCATAAACTTCCATACCATTGATATTACTACTGATGAAAGGATAACAGGAACAAAATACATAGCCCTGACCATCCCTTTCAAATGTATGCTTTTATTTACAAGGACAGCCAGCAAAAGGCCGATAGCAAGATGAAAAAACACCGTTGGGAATGTATAAATGGCAGTTACCTTAAATGAGTTCCACATTTCCTTGCTTTGAAAAGCTTTTATAAACTGTTTGGCCCCTGCAAACTGTAAATCTGTAATATTTGTGCCTACCTTCTCCTGCATACTCAGAAAAGCACTATAGCAAAAAGGATATATAGTAAAAATGGCAAAAATAATTACACATGGCAGGATGAATGCATATCCCCATATATTATCCCTCTGCTGTATTGTCAGATTTCCGGATTTTTTTCGTTTCATATAGGAGTCCCTCCCGGATATTTAATTTTATTAAAAAGCTTTTGCCTAAATCTTATGTTAAAGGCAAAAGCTTTTTGCTGCTCTTCTTTAATCAAAAGGCAATCTGTTTTAAAGCTTACTGATATTTACTGATAATATCCTTTGTCTGGGACTCCAACTCTGCAAGAGCATCTTCACAGCTGATTTCTCCATAAAGACATGGCTCACATACAGCATATACAGCCTGGGACCATTCATCATACCACGGCACCCTTGCACGGTATGCACAATGATCCATTGCGGACTGTGCAACCTGCATGGAACTGCTGGCAGATAAATATTCCTGATATACTTCTGTTTCTGCAATAGGCTTCTGACAGACAAGTTCACCCTGCTCTTTACTGTTGGCTATTACTACTTCCTCGGACATCATATATGTAAGGAACTCAAAAGCCGCATCATTTACTGCTTCATCTTTCGAATCCACGATCATCATCTGGTCACCGCCAACCATAACCTTAGATTCAACTTTTCCAGGCATCAGCCCCGTACCCAGATTTTCTCCCAATGCCTCCTGATAAGTATTGATGCTCCATGTACCATCCATATACATTCCGACTTTTCCATTTTCAAACCCTTTTTCCGGATAATTCAGAGTCGCTATCTGAGTATCAGTCACCGAACCTACCAGGAACTGAAGGGCTTCTATCCCTTCCGGTGAATTAAACAGCGGTTCCGTATAATCATCATTAAACAGCGCTCCTCCGGCTGACTGTACCATTGCCTGCCACTCCCAGGAAAACTGCTCATAATAGTCTCCTGTTATTCCTGTATAAGCGAAGGGAATAATATCATTACCGCATTTTTCCTTGATTTGTTTTCCTGCTGCAATTACTTCATCCCATGTAGAAGGCGGGTTTTCTGTATCCAGTCCGGCCTGTTCAAAGATTTCTTTATTGTAGAAAAGCACATCACAATTTGCACATACATGAAGGCCTGCTACTTTATCTCCCACATAAGCTTCTTCCTGAAACGTATCATAAAAATTATCAAGCTTCAACGTATCACTCTTATCCAGATACGGTTTTAAATCCAAAAGCGGAGCCACACTGTCGACTGTTGCCGTCATGCATGTGTCCAACTGGATAACATTAGGCATTTGCGCACTTCCTGCGGATGCCTGAACCTGAATTTTCTGTAATGTGGAAGCATGATCCGGAAAAACCTCTGCTGTGACATGAATATTCGGATGGTCAGCATTAAATTTATCCACTGCATCCTGGTTTACCCTGTAGGATTTCCAGTATACAAGTTCAATCACGCCTTCTTTTTCTCCCGTTTCCTGTACTGCAGAATCTGATTCTGCCACAGGCTGCGGGCTGCTCTGGGATGCTGTGTCCGAGGCACCTCCCGAACCGCACCCTGTACCTCCAAGAAGAATTGCCCCCACCAGTAAAGCTGCAACTATTTTTTTCATTAAGAACCCTCCCTTTCGTTATTTTGTATATTGTTATTATAAGCAAAGGCAGAGCTCATAACAATTTAGTTATTTATCTTGTTTATATAACTTTTTTAGTTATTAGTTTTATATATATTGCATATTTTTGTTCTGATATAATTATTTTGCTTTGTATATAATTATTTTTACCTTTATATGATTTTCATCACATAATCCTGCCTGGCAATCAACGGTATCCTCAGCGTCACCGTTGTGCCCATTTTCCATTCACTTTCTACATCAATTCCATAATCCTGTCCATAAAGAATCCGGATACGTTCTTCAATATTTTTAAGCCCGATACTCCTTGAATATCCATGCCTGTAATCCGTTATATTCATCAACTGCTGTCCCGATATGCCGCAGCCGTTATCCTTAACCGTAATTATCATAACGCCGCTATCCTCTGAGACATCTATATTTATTTCCTTTTTATAATGAACATCCTTAAAGCCATGAATAAAACTGTTTTCCACAATCGGCTGAAGCAGCAGCTTCGGGATCATGCAGCATTCCAGCTCTTCCGGACAATTGACATTCAGAACTACCTCATCCAGATGAATGATCTCCTCTATTTTAAAATAGTGTTTTACATTTTCCAGTTCTTCCTCGATTGTGAGCATCTCATCGGACACATCCAATGTTCCGCGAAGAAGCTTCGATAGTGATGTAATTACATTATTGATATCCTTATTTCTGTTCAGCAGGGACAACATTTTTATGGAATTAAATATATTATATAAAAAATGAGTATTGATCTGCGCATGAAGATAATTGATCTCGTTTATCTTCTTTTCTTTCTCCTCCTGGACTAATTTTGCAGTATAATTCTTTATATCGCCTACCATCCGGTTAAAGCTTTCACCGATTTCATCAAATTCGTCATAATAATTCACTTCATAGCTTAAATCGTATTTCTCTCCGGCGGCATTTTCCATCAGCCCCTTCAAATATTTGATGCGATAAGAGAATTTATAGGTGAATACCACCACTAATCCACAGGCTCCCAGGCCTCCTATTACGAAAATAACAAACAAAAGATCCCTGGCCGCAGAATTATTTTTGTCTATACAAGAGATGGGAATCTGATTAATCAGAATCCAATTGCGAGAAGGAATTTTCATGCAGTTATAGATATAAGCTTTATCCTCATATACAAAGGAGACTTCTTCTTTATCCGACAGAAGCAGCAATTCCTTAACAGCCTCCTGCGGAATTTTCGTATTATACGGATTTAATCCTGAGAACTGTTCACCGTTTCCATCAAAAATATATATGGAGTTTCCCATATCTTCATCCAAATACGATGAATAGCATCGATTCAATTCATCCGCGTCTATATTCATGCAGATATATCCTTTTTGTTCACCGGAAATTGGGGAACGATAGCAGTAAACACAGGCAAGTGTATTCTCATTTTTACATTCCTGGAAATTCATGGACTTTCTGTTTTGCACGATTTCCCACTTATAATTCCATTCAGAATCAATAAAATAATCATCCCATTCCTGCCGTTCTTTGGAGATATTCATTGTATATTCAGAAATAAAATCGGAAGACCAAAATGTAAAAATAGCACCTTTGTTCGTTACCAGGACATTGCTTCCATCTATAAGCGTATAGAGCATCGCATTGCTCCTCAGCGTTTTCCTAACCTCTTTCAGCCTTCTTGCCGTATCATAGCTTTCAACACTCCACTTTTTAAATTCCTCCTGCCCCAGATCTGAGGTTTCGGCAAAAAACCACTGGATATAGTCATTGGAATAGATGGCGATCATTTTTTCAACCATCAAATCCGTCATTAGAACTATACTGTTGGAAATTTGTGTCAGCGCCTCTTTGTCTGTCCTGAGCAGTTCTTTTTTTACCTGATTTTTAAGCATATACATACTTACGGAATAAACGATCATAAATACAGCTACCACAATGATGCTGTATGTAAGAATCAATTTTGTCTGCACTCTGTGAAGCAGGTGCTTATGCCTGTTACTTTTCATTTTACCCCCATCTGCCCTGTCAGCGCTCCCAATCCTCTGCCGCTAATTCTATACTTGTCTCTATATTTGCTCGGTGTCATTCCGGTATAGCCCTTAAAACTTTTTATAAAATAGCTTTTGTCATTGTAACCGACCATTTCCAATATTCTGTCAATTTTATAATCACTGTTTTTCAGGTAATCACATGCTTTTTCCATTCTCGCTTCCACAAGATACTTGCTGAAATTTTTTCCCATGATCTCCGGAAACAGGCGTGAAAAATAAGAATAACTTAAATTGAATTCTTTGGATAAATGCATCAGGTTCAAATCGGTCATCTGCATATTGTCCGCTATGTAGGAAGCGATCATTCCTTTTAGACGGTTATCCTCCTCCTGCCTCTGTGCCTCCAGATATTGGTTCCTCTCATCCAGTATTTCCTTCAGGCCTTCGATTAGCTCCTGATAGCTGTACTTCTGATGAAACAATCCCAAAATCTGCTCTTCATCAATCATAATATCAGAAGGAGCCTTATATATTCTGAGTCTTTCCTGATATAAATAAATCAAATGCATAAAGCCGCCCATTATATCTGCTTTTTTGGGCCTGTCCTGTACGATCATCCTCCACAGATCCTCGGATTCCTCTTTGATTTTACCTATATCCTCCATCTCCAGGGCTTTCTTGAACTCCTGAAGAAGATTGCTGAAATAATCCTTTGAGAATCTATATTCTTCTTCTCTGTAATCTGTAAATTCCACCGTTGCATAATTCCTGGCTTCCTGTTCTTTCTCTTCCTTCTCCCCGGCTTCCATTATACGGTTCATACATGACAATATATCTTCAAATTCCATCTCGGGCTTCCATAAAAATTCATCCGCATGATACCTCAGAGAATCTCTTACATATTTGAATTCATTGTGGGCAGTCAGCATAATCACATGGGTTTTGGGATATCTTTGTTTGATTTCCTTCAGAAGAGAAATACCGTCCATATCCGGCATATTGATATCCAGCAGAATAATATCCGGGCAGTTTGCTTCACAAAAATCCAGAATTTCCAGAGGGTTTCTGAATGCCCCTATTAATTGATATCCATGCTCATTCCAATTAATCACCTTTGAAAAGCCTTCCAGCATTAACGGTTCGTCATCAACAATAATTATTTTGTACATAATCCCCCTCTTTTTCCGCCTTCTTAATTGTAACATTTTAAATATACCACACATCTGTGTTTCTTTTCTATTATCAGCAATCATTTTGCACAATTTTTTTGTTCACAAAAAGCCGGCCCACTAAGGACCGGCTTTTATATAAATTTATATAGCAAAATCAAACAGACTGATCTGGTTGGATTCCGGCAGATCACCCAGCAGCTTCAGATCATCCATCAAATCAACAACCGTCTTGGAAACCTTGGTCCGCTGCCTGAAATCATCCTTGGAAAGGAACGGTCCGTCCTTGGCCGCCTCCACAATGGCATCCGCAGCCTTTTCCCCCAAACCGTCGATACTGTTCAGGGACGGCATGATCTTGTCATCCACCACCTGAAAACTCCGTGACTGAGCCGAAAAGATATCGATAGGCACAAAATCAAAGCCTCTGGCGTACATCTCCTGCACCACCTTCATATCTCTCGCCGCATCCTGTTCTTTTTTGGAAAGAACATCACTCCGGCGTTTATAATCAGCCATAACCGATTCCAGATGCTTCTGCCCCTGACACATCAGCTCATAGGAAAAGGCGGAAGCACGGATACTGAAAAACGCGGCATAATAAGCCAGAGGATAATTCACCTTGCAATAGGCGATACGCCAGGCCATCATAACGTAAGCAGCCGCATGGGCCTTGGGGAACATATATTTAATCTTTTTACAGGACCATATATACCAGTCCGGCACATTGGCCGCCAGCATGGCCTCTTCCATTTCCGGCTTAAGGCCTTTACCTTTACGCACGCTCTCCATTATGGTGAAGGCAAGGCTGCTTTCCACACCCATCTCAATCAGATAGAGCATGATATCATCCCTTGTACAGATGGCGGTGGAAATGGTCGCCTTCCCTTCCTTAATCAGCGTCTGGGCATTTCCCAGCCAAACATCCGTACCATGGGCCAGACCCGCAATACGCACCAGATCGGAAAAGGATGTGGGCTTGGTATCAAGAAGCATCTGCATGGCAAATTCCGTACCGAACTCCGGTATTCCCAGCGCCCCCAGCAGACAGCCGTCGATTTGTTCCGGCGTAATTCCCAAAGCATTGGTATTCTGGAACAAAGACATTACCTGAGGATCATCCAGCGGAATTGTGGTGGGATCCACCCCGGTGAGATCCTGCAGCATACGGATCATGGTAGGATCATCGTGTCCCAGTATATCCAGCTTCAGCAGGTTATGGTCAATGGAATGGTAATCGAAATGGGTCGTTACCGTATCCGTTGTCATATCATTGGCCGGGTGCTGTACCGGTGTAAAGGAATTGATCTCTTCTCCGAGAGGCAGAACAATGATACCGCCCGGATGCTGTCCCGTACTTCTGCGGATTCCGGTACAGCCTGTTACAATCCGGTTGATTTCACAGGTTCTTTTCTTGGAGCCTCTTTCCTCATAATAATTTTTCACATAGCCGAAGGCTGTTTTATCGGCCAGCGTGCCTATAGTACCTGCACGGAAGGTCTGTCCCGCACCGAAAATTACCTCCGTATATTTATGGGCCTTACTCTGGTATTCTCCGGAGAAGTTCAGGTCGATATCCGGCTCCTTGTCTCCCTTAAATCCCAGGAATGTTTCAAAAGGGATATCAAAACCGTCTTTTTCCAACGGTTCACCGCATACCGGACAGGTTTTATCCGGCATATCACAGCCGGCCTTGCCGGTATAGGCTTTTACATCCGGGGAATTAAAATCATTATAATGGCATTTCATACAGTAATAATGCGGACTTAATGCATTTACTTCCGTAATTCCCGCCATGAATGCCACGAGCGAGGATCCTACGGAACCACGGGAGCCTACCAGATAACCGTCCTCCACTGATTTCCATACCAACTTCTGGGCTATGATATACATAACCGCAAATCCATTCGTGATAATGGAGTTCAATTCTTTTTTCAGACGATCCTCCACGATAGTCGGCAGTTCTTCCCCGTACATTTCGTGAGCTTTATTGTAACAGATATCCGTCAGTGTCTTATCGCTGTCCGGGATGACCGGCGCGCACTTATCCGGCCGTACGGGAGAGATTGTTTCTATCTGATCCGCAATCAGGTTCGTATTGGTGATCACCACCTCCTCAGCTTTATCGCTTCCCAGATACTGGAATTCCTCCAGCATTTCTTCTGTGGTGCGAAGATACAGAGGCGCCTGATCATCCGAATCCTTGAATCCCTTGCCTGCCATGATAATCCGGCGGTATACCTCATCCTCCGGATCCAGGAAATGCACATCACAGGTGGCGACCACAGGCTTATTATACTGTTCTCCCAGCGCCACAATCCGTTTATTCACTTCCTGAATATCTTCGATGGAATTTATATTCCGGATCTTTTCCTCATTGATCATGAACTTATTATTTCCGGAAGGCTGTATTTCCAGATAATCATAAAAATTCACTATCCTGGCTATATCCGCATCGCTTTTTTCGTCCAGCAGGGCCCGGTACAGCTCTCCGGCCTCACAGGCGCTGCCGAGTATCAGCCCTTCCCTGCATTTCTGGAACAGGCTCTTTGGCACGCGGGGCCTCTTCGCATAATAGGTCAGGTGGGATTCCGATATCAGTTTATACAGATTCACTCTTCCCGTATTGTTTTTAGCCAGAATAATAGCATGATAGGTAGGCAGTTTTTTTACAATATCCGGATTGGAATCTCCCAGGGCGTTCACTTTGGCCAGGGTATCCACATCATCCTTCAGGAGTTTATCCGACAGCTTGATAAAAATCTCTGCGGTAGCCTCCGCGTCATCCACGGCGCGGTGATGGTTTTCCAGGGATATTCCCAGGCTTTTGCACACTGCGTCCAGCGTATGCTTCGCCTGATGGGGCAAAAGGACCCTGGCGATTCCCACGGTATCCACATATGTATAGTCGAAAGGAAGCTGCTGCCTTTCCGCATTTTCCCTGATAAAGCTGATATCAAAGCTGGCGTTGTGGGCCACGAGAACGCATCCTTCACAGAATTCCAGGAACCGGGGCAGGACCTCCTCTATCACAGGGGCTTCCATAACCATTTCATCATTGATGCTGGTGAGCTTTTCGATTTCAAAGGGAATCGGCACCTGGGGATTCACAAAAGTGGATAACCTCTCTGTAATTTCCCCATTTATGACCTTGACCGCCCCTATTTCAATAATCTTATTCTTGATAGGGGAAAAACCTGTGGTTTCAATATCAAACACCACATAGCTTCCCTTAAGGGGCTGTCCTTTCCCATTGGTGACTATTTCCTTCAAATCGTCCACCAGGTAGGCCTCCACCCCATAAATCACTTTGAAAAAATCATTTTTATCAGGATTGGGATCTCCTGCATCTTTTCTTTTGCCCTTTTCTGCCTTCCACAGATCATCGATAAGATGGTTGGCATCGGGAAACGACTGTACCACGCCATGATCCGTGATGGCAATCGCAGGATGTCCCCACTGATAAGCCCTCTTCACGATATCCTTGGCTTCCGACACCCCGTCCATATCGCTCATTTTGGTATGGCAGTGCAGCTCCACCCTTTTGCGCACGCTGTGATCCATACGGCTGTGTGTGAAATCGCTTATTTTTTTGACACCTACGATGGAACCTATGGTCAGTTCCCCGTCGAATTTGTCAATCATGGTGATTCCCTTTATTTTTACAAAGGCGCCCGGCTTGATTCCTTCGCAGATTTCCGCTACCTGTTCGTTTTTTGCGAACATTTTAATCGTCATGGTATCAGAAAAATCCGTCACATCAAAAATGAGGATCGTTCTCTCATTCTTAATTTCTCTTTTATCGAGATTCAGGATTTTCCCGCGGATAGCCACCTCACCGATTTCACCCATGATATCTTCAATGGCAATGGCTTCTTCTTCAAAGTCTCTGCCATAAAGGACATCGGGATTATCAGAACGCTTGGCAGACTTGAAAAAATCGCCGTCTCCCTTGAACTTTCCCTTTCCTCTGCCAAAGCCGCCAGACTTCTTTCCGGAAAAGGTCTTTCCTTCCAGTCCGGGTCCCTTAAGGACTGTTCCGGTATTGGGGGCCTTGCCCTTAACCGTCCCCCCGTCAAAGGGAGCTCCCTGAGCATTCCCATCCTGTCCGCCTTCTGCCCTGGCGGCATTCTGCGCGGCTCCGGCCAGATAAGCCTCATAAGCGGTATCCGCCTTCATAGGATCCGTCTGTCCGCCGCCTTGGGCGGCTGCAGAAGGCATCATTTACCGCCCTTTTGCCGACAGTATTGCATCCAACGATAATCGCTTTCTGTGGCCTGCTGGATCCTACAGAGCGCGAAGCGATCTCCGCCACTCTGCGGGCTATGAAAATATCATCCTCTTCCTTGAACCTTCCTGTCCGCGCCTCCCGGTACTCCACAAATACATTCACAGGCAGGCCGCAGCGTTCAAAAAAGACCTTTTCCAGAATCCTCGTCAATTCATCACTTTTGGTCCTGGCGAGCACAGTATCCTCAATGCAAAGATTCATGCGTCCCTCCTCCGGGAATGAGATCTCCGCATTCTTAAACATACTGTACATCAAATGGCTGTATTCCTGCAATTCCAGCAGGATGCTTTCCCGGTAAACCTCCAGAAGCTTTTCCGGGTTATACTGGGAAGAAAGACGATATTTTTCATATATTTTAATAGTGATATTGCATCCGGAGAAAAGCTGCTTTTTGATCTCCTTTTCCACCGTGAAAATATCTTCCTTCTGTATCAAACGATCGCTGGTCAGATAAATCCGCACAAAATCCTTCTGTTTCGTAGCCGTTACCCGTTCTATACAGGTCTGCTCAAACAGGCTTTTCAGCTTGCTTTCCAGTTTTAATCCGGGGAATACCTCAAAAAAAGCCTTTGCCATTTATGCCTCCCAATGCAGCAGTTCGTCGCGGAGTACCGAAAGGAGCTCCTCTTCCGGGACTTTACGTATAATCTCTCCTTTTTTAATCAAAAGACCTTCTCCAACGCCGCCTGCAATTCCTATATCCGCTCCCCTGGCCTCTCCGGGCCCATTTACCGCACATCCCATAACAGCTACCTTCACGCCGTCCAAAGGGATATCCGCCACCATGACCTCCACCTGATTGGCAAGGCCTATCAAATCAATTTTTGTCCTGCCGCAGGTAGGGCAGCTCACCACCTCGATACCGCCCTTGCGGAGTCCCAGAGTGCGCAGCAGCAGCCTGGCCGTGCGGACCTCTTCCACCGGATCCCCTGTCAAAGATACACGTATGGTATCACCGATTCCCTCATAGAGTATGATTCCCAGGCCTATGGACGATTTAATATTCCCGCTCCACAGGGTTCCCGCTTCCGTAATTCCCACGTGCAGAGGATAATCCGTTTTCTGCGCCAGTATTTCATGAGCCTTGATGCACATGAGGACATCAGAGGATTTGATGCTGATTACCAGGTTGTTATAATCCAGATCCTCGATCATTTTTACCTTATCCAGGGCGCTCTCCACAATCCCTTCCGCCGTAACGCCGCCGTATTTCTCCACAAGCTGCCGTTCCAGGGATCCGCTGTTTACACCTACCCTGATGGGAATATTTCTTTCCTTCGCCACGCTTACAACAGCCGCCACATTTTCCTTCCCACCGATATTGCCGGGATTGATGCGGATTTTATCCGCTCCGTTTTCCATGGCTGCAATGGCCATTTTATAATCAAAATGAATATCCGCCACAAGCGGGATGTGGATCCTCTTTTTGATCTCCCTGACCGCCTTAGCCGCTTCCATATTGGGGACCGTGCTGCGGATAATATCACAGCCGGCCTCTTCCAGGCGGAGGATCTGAGCCACAGTCGCCTCCACATCCTCGGTTCTTGTATTGGTCATGGACTGAATCAGCACCGGATTCCCGCCGCCGATTACCCTGTCGCCTATTTTTACTTCTCTGGTATGTTCTCTGTACATAAACACTCTCCTGCTACTTCTTGATAAGGCCCTTTTCGATAAGAAACGCTTTGGCCACTTCCTTTTCGTCTTTGCCTTCCACTTCCACCTGATAGTTCATATTACGCATTTCGTCATCGGAAATCTGTCCGGTAAGCTTTTCCAGCGTATCTGCAAGACCGGGATATTTTTCAAGGGTATCCGTCCGAACGACGGTTCCTGCATAATAGGTGGCAAACAGGCTCTTGTCGTCCTGCAGCAGCTTCACATCGGCCGCCGCCAGCTGGGCATCGGTGGTAAAGGCATTGGTCACATCAATCTCTTTATTTGCCATCGCCTGATATTTCAGGGCGATATCCACATCCACCGTCCCCTTAAAATTCATTCCGTAAGCTTCACAGATCATGGGATATCCGTCTTCTCTCTCCATATAGTCCGGATTTCCTCCGAAAATCAGATTTTCAGATGCCGCAGCCAGGTCACTGAAGGTCTCAAGGCCATAGGTATCCGCCGCTTCCGTTCTTACAGCAAGCACATAGGAATTCTGAAATCCGTACAATCCGCTCCAGGTAAGCCCCATATCATTATATTCCTTCTGCAGGTTCTCATATAACACATCGGAGTCATCTTCTTTTTCATGCTTCAGCACCGTCATCCAGGACGTTCCCGTATATTCGGGATACAAATCAAAATCACCCTTCAGAAGCGCCGGCTGGATATTTGTGGTTCCGCCGCCGATTCCCTTTGTGATTTCCACGGGAACCCCGAGATCATTTTCTATGAGCTGACCCAGAATCTCCGTGAGGACATATTGTTCCGTCATGGGCTTCGACGCGATTTTAATAGGTTCCTTTTCTTTTCCACAGCCGGCCAGAGTACCTATAGCAAGAGCTGCTGTTAAAAATAATGCCAATTTCCTTTTCATGTTTTTTGTCTCCCTTCCTGCTTCGGTTAATAAAGTTCCATACTTACTCATTATCTGTCGGATATCAGCTTTTTCACGAAATCCGTAGCCGGGTTCGCCCTGATTTCTTCCGGCGTCCCATCCTGGATTATCTTTCCCTCATCCATAACAACAATGCGGGTGCCAAGGCGCAGCGCCTCATCAATATCATGAGTAACAAACACAATTGTTTCCTTTTGCTGGCGGTGTATCCTGCCGATTTCCTCCTGAAGCCTGCGGCGGGTAATCTCATCCACGGCGCCGAAAGGCTCGTCCATCAGCATGATCTCCGGAGAATTCATCAATGCCCTCGCGATTCCGACACGCTGCTTCTGACCGCCCGACAGCTCGTCGGGATATCTTCTGCGCACCTCTTCCGGCAGCTCCACCAGAGCGAGCAGCTGGCTCACTCTTTCCCGTACAGCCTTTTTATCCCGTTTTCCGTATAAATCGGCTACATAGGAAATATTTTTTTCTATAGTCAGGTGCGGGAAAAGTCCTGTTTCCTGCACGACATAGCCAAGTTTTCTGCGCAGGGCGGTGAGATCCGTATCCGCCAGATCCTTCCCGTTCACCACCACCCGGCCCGCGTCAGGCTTCAGCAGCCCGTTCATCAGCTTCAGAGCCGTGGTTTTCCCGCAGCCGGAGGTACCGATCAGCATTACGAATTCCCCCTGCCCGATATCCAGGCTGAAATGCTCCAGTACCCCCTTGCTCCCATAGGAAGCAGTTATATCTGTCAGTGAAATAATACTCATGCCTGCCGCTCCCTTCTGTCTCTCGCTCCTTCGCTCCAGGGAATCTTCTTCTCCAGCAGATAAATCAGCCTGTCGGAAATCAACGCCACTAAAGCTATAAGGATACTTCCTGCATAGGTCATGGCCGCATTATTGGTGGTTATCCCTCTGTAAATGGCAACACCCAGACCGCCAGCCCCGATATAGGAAGCAATTCCGCTTAAGGAAATCGTCATCACCACCATACTTCTCACACCCGCCAGAATTACCGGCAGAGCCAAAGGCAGCTTCACCCGGAACAGGATCTGCATTCTGGTGCTGCCCATCCCGGACGCGACTTCCGTCAAAAAGGGCTGGATCGTATTTATTCCCGTATAGGTATTGCGCACAATGGGCAGAAGCCCATAAATACTCAATGCAATAATTGCCGTCTTATTGCCGATTCCCGTAAAAGGGATCAGAAATCCCAGCATGGAAATAGACGGTATGGTATAAAGTACGTTTATAATATTCATAATGATCTGCGCAGGCTTCCGGAATTCACTGATGAGCACCCCGATAACCAGTCCCAGAAAAAGGGATATTGCCACAGAAATGCCTGCAATACGTATATGCTGCAGAATCAGTTCTCCAAAAAAGGAACTCCGTTCCGCGTAAAGTCTGAAAATTTCCTGTATCATACAATTCTGTCTCCAATCGTATCTATTATACCCTCATTAATTACATTTGGCAAAGGTAAAATGGAACCGTATAAAATGGAACCGCCGTCCGGTATTCCGAACGGCGGCTGCTCTTATTCCGCTTTCAATTCAAACTGTACTGCCCTGTATTCTCCCGAAACAGAAGGAATACAGATACCGGCATTCATCAATGCGCTACCGCTTAAGCTTCTTCCATCCTCCATACGGTATCCCGCGTCAGGATCCAGCCCTTTCAGCTTCATGAAAAGAGGCTTGTTATTGGCACGCGTGTGTGTTACCACAAGATTTACCAGAACCTGCTTTTTATCCTCCGATACGAAAGCCCATGCCACGAATTCCTTCCCGTCCCCGGGAGCGTTCAGCCTGTAATAATCTCCCCGGTGGATGAGTTCGTAATACTTCTTATAGTCGGAAACCTGCTTCCTGACTTCTTCTTTTTCTTCCTGAGGAAGGGTATTCAGATCCAGCTCATAGCCAAAGCTTCCTGCCATCGCTACCACGCCTCTGGTATGGAAAGGAGTGATTCTTCCTGTCTGGTGGTTGGGACAGGCCGACACATGGGAGCCCACAGCCCCAATCGGATACAGGAAAGAGGTTCCATATTGAATCTCCAGCCTTTCCACGGCATCCGTATCATCGCTGCACCAGATCTGAGGGGAATAATAAAGCATGGCGGCGTCAAATCTTCCACCTCCTCCGCTGCAGCCCTCTATCATGAGATTCGGGAATGCCGCGGTCAGCCTTTCCAGAAGCTCATATACACCCAGCATACAGCGGTGATACACTTCTCCCTGCCTTTCTGCCGGAAGCGAAGCGCTGTATATATCGCACATACTGCGGTTCATATCCCACTTCACATAGTCGATTTTGGCATTGCTGAGGATATCGGACATCCGTTCAAACAGATAATCCCTCACCTCCCGGCGGGACATGTCCAGAACAAGCTGGAATCTGCTCCGGTTGGGCTTTCTTCCCGGAATCTGAAGCGCCCAGTCAGGATGCGCCCTGTACAGATCGCTGTCCTCAGAAATCATTTCCGGTTCAAACCAAAGCCCGAATTTCATTCCCATGGCGTTGATTTTTTCGGACAGGCTGGAAAGATTGCCCGGCAGCTTGTCCAGGTTCACAAACCAGTCACCCAGACCGGAACAGTCGCCATCACGCTTTCCGAACCAGCCGTCATCCAGCACCAGCATCTCAATTCCCAGTTCTGCCGCCTGACCGGCTATCTTCAGGATTTTTTCTTCATTGAAATCAAAGTATGTGGCCTCCCAGTTATTAATCAGGATCGGCCTTCTTGCATATTTATATTTTCCTCTGCAGATATGCTCACTGATAATCCTGTGGAATTTATGAGACAGAGCAGTAAAGCCCCTGTCGGAATAGCTCATAATCACCTGAGGTGTCTCAAATACCTCCCCCGGTGCGAGACGGAAACAGAAGGATTCCGGATGGATTCCCATAAATACACGGCTCTGCCCCATCTGATCCACTTCAGCGCCTGCGATGAAGTTGCTGCTATATACAAAGGTCATTCCGTAACAATCACCCGCATCTTCCGTTGTCTGCGGAGTGCACAGAATCAGGGACGGGTTGTGATGATGGCTGGAGGTTCCTCTCTTGCTTCCGATTGATACGGTCCCGTGGCAAAGCGGCGTGCGCTCAACCTGGCGCTCCATGGCATGTCTTCCATGGAAATGGATCATTTCCCATTCTCCAAAAGGCATGTCCAGGCATACGGAAAGCATCTTCTCCAGAGAAACCATCCCCTCTGTGGAATTCTTCAGCACGGCGGCCCGTGTGATCACATCTTCCTTTTCAAATACGCCATATTTCAACAGCAGCTCCAGGCCGGTATTCTCATCACGCAAAAGGATGGAAAGGGAGCTGCTGATTTCCTCTTCATCATATACCGCAGGCATTCCCGTGATCTTATATGCTCCCTTTGTTATTTCATGGGAAACATAGCGGAAATCCGCAGCCATGGTACCGTCAGGATTCACTGCCTCGATGCAGGAGGTACGATAATCCCCCACTCCCTGTGAAGGAAATTCCTGCGGCTGGATATCCAGGGAAAACGTCCTGTCCCCTTCCGCTTCATAAGGATTTCCCGAAAAGCCCGCATCCGTTCCCCAAAGGAGATAATCCATCGTGCTTCCATCCACCCGCTTCCCATAATACAGATGCTGTAAAATGTTATATCTTCCCACCATCATCTGATAAGTGGTTTCCGCTGTCTGCAGAGTGAATATTTTAGTTGATTCATTAAAGGTAATTGCCATAAACAAGGTCTCCTTCCCATTGTTTTCACTATCTCCATCATATGAAAACCTTAACTTCCTGTCAATCCTTTCTTGTTAGCTTCATCTGTTCTTTTGTTGCTTTTCCGTTCAGAGTAAAAAGCTGTTTTTCCTTTGTCCTGCCTCCTGTATTCAGCACGGTCACTTCCACAGTTATCTCCTCTCCATGAATCAATTCCCATGGCACTTCCACAAAAACCGGTCCTTTCGCCTCATAAGAAGCCCCTTTCCGGATCAAGAGCTTCCGCATATCCCCGTCCCGCAGAGCGAGGGCTGCAGGATTTGGACCGGGCAGTCCCGAGGCCAGGGCCGCCGCCGTCACACCTGCCAAAAAGCCGACAAATAAGCCTTTTCTTTTTTCCGTTTTTTCCTGTTTTTCAGCCATCCTTCTTCGCAAAGGCCTCCTTTTATTAAAAGTCCATAAAAATATCAAGGGAATTGTCCATACCATCCCGGACAAGGAATTCATAGAAATGAAGATTTCAGAATTGATAAAAATTATTATAGCACAGTCTTTTCCCTGACGGAAGGCCGGTAATTATAAACTTTTTATGAAAAGATGTCAAAAACCGCAGGACAGCGGCTGTCTCTTACAGCCCGCCATCCTGCGGTTCCACTTTTTTACATCAGGCGGCTCTTCCGCCCTTTATTCTCTTATGAGAAAGCAGCGACTCTTCCCTTCTGAGCTACGGCTATGTATGTCTTTCCTTCATTCAGCTGGATTTCATTTCCTGCATCGTCAAAATATCTGGTAGGGCCGTAATCGGTCGTTTTCTGCCAGGTGATGTGGATGCATTTGCCCTTTGTAAAATAATACCCGTCTTCTGTGGTATCAAAGTTATAAAAAGCAAGATATCCCTTTGCATCCAGGGTCATCCATTTCGTATTCTGTACAATAACATTTGCAAAGGCTAACTGCTGGCCGTTTGCCGCATCCTTATGCGCTTTCCCATGGATAGTCTTATAATACAGTCCATCTGCCGCATTGTAGGTAAATCCGGTCTTGGTGTAAGGAAATACATTGGACAGATTTATCTGGTTAGCTGTCTGGGCGCCTGCTCCGTACTGGGCCAGAGTATTCACGCCTGCTGAGAAATTAAAATGCTTAGGGCTGTAAAACTCCGGACGCAGAGCAAGGGAATATCCCAGCTGACTGCAGGCATTGGTAATACCGCTTCCGCTGATATAAGCATTGTGAGGGGCTTTCCTGTCGCTGCTTCTGAAAAAAGCATTCGCTCCGGGTGCGCTTCCTCCGGTACCGTATTCAAACGTTCCCGAAAGGTTGTTGATATCCGGCATACTGATCCGATCAGCCATATACCACACACCGCCGTAATGAACCAGGATAGGATCCCATTCTGTGGCAATGGGAATATAATAAGCACGGCAGCTTCTTATATTTCCTATGCGGGAAAGCCCCTGCCAGTCATCAATGACGGCAAGCTGACGGGAAATATCCCCTTCCTCCATGATTTCATACAGTACCTTGGCATGGCTGATTCCGTAGGACGGCTGAGCCGCTTTATCGGTAGGCATCATTATGGCAATAGGCCGGGAAGCCGCCTGGGCAGCCGGAACCCATTCATTCGTATATACGCTTCTCACATAACCGGCAGGTCCTTCCTCCGCATGTAATTCCGCCGCCGGTGCAGCTGCTGTCATACAGAGCACTGCAGCCAGAACTGCCGATAACGCTTTCCACTTTTTTTTCTTATTTTTTTGTACATGTGGAAATACTGACTTCCATTTCATATTTTCTTTACCTCCCCTTAATGGTTTGAAGCCTGTCCTTCAAAACAGGTCTGATCTAATAGTACTCATTTCTCTCCTCTTCGTCAACTTTCCGAATGAATTTATGGTAAATTTTCGAAAATATTAAGATTTCATATAAGATTCCATTAGACTTCTTTACAAAAAAATCCGCCTGAAGGCATCAGCTTTTTCCCTTGCCATGGAAAAGCCTGTGTCTTCAGGCAGATTCCTGCCTTTTCCGGCCGTCTGACTTATCGGAACAGCCGGGATATATCGTTAAACATAACAAAGACCATCAGGACCATTAATACCACAAAGCCCGCAAAATGAACCATTCCTTCCTTATCCGGAGGCACAGGTTTTCCCCGTATTGCCTCAATGATAAGGAATACAAGACGTCCGCCGTCCAGCGCAGGCAGCGGAAGGAGGTTCATAACCCCCAGGTTCACACTGAGCAGCAGGGCGATATTAATCATATTCAGGATTACCATCCAAATACCGTACGGCTCCGCCTGTTCCTTCACCTCGCCGATCACCTGGGCCACACCGATAGGGCCTGAAATATCATCCTTGCTGGCTTTGCCCTGTATCAGCATTCCGAGACTCTTAATAGTCGCCCTCAGGCTGTATCGGACCTCATAATAGCTGTATTTGAAGATTCCCGCATTCCTGCAGTCCACATAATCCCCATAGCCGTTAAAGCCCAGCAGGTAGCGCTCTTCCTCTTCGTCATATTTGGGGACAAGGGTTACGGTATGCTTTTCTCCGTCCCGAAGGAATTCCACCTTCATCGTTTCTCCCGCGCCCACATAGGTGTTCAGCCAGATTTCCCGGGCTACATAAATCCGTTCCCCGTTCATCCTGGTGATCACATCCCCCGGCTGCATTCCCGCTTCCTGTGCCGGATAGCCGTCGATCAGGCCATTGATAACCGGCCTGTCACTTCCTGCATATCCCACCACAATCATGGCCAGAATATAAGCCAGGATAAAGTTAAAAAAGGGACCGGCAAAAACAGTGGAAATCCTGGCCCAGACGCTGGCGTTGGGAAAAGCACCCTCCGATGGAGTTCCATTGTCATTATCAAGCCCGTCTTCCCCTTCAAACATACATGCGCCGCCAATGGGCAGAAGACGCAGTGAATATTCTGTTCCCCCCTTTTTAAAACGGAGCAGCTTGGGCCCCATGCCCACGCTGAACTCCACAACCGTAATGCCGTTGGCTTTTGCCAGAAGAAAATGTCCTAGCTCATGCCCTACGACGATCACTCCGAATACCAGGACAAATAACACGATAGTCAATTGCTTCCATTCTCCTTTATATGTTCGATATATTCATAAGTTTCTGCCTCTGTCTGCAGAATCTCATTGACATTAGGATTCTCAATTACACGGTGATGATTCATACATTTTTCAATCAGCTCCGGTATTTCCAGAAATCTGATGGCATGATCCAGGAACATAGCCACCGCTTTCTCGTTGGCCGCATTGAACACGGTTGGCATGCTGCCTCCCAGCTTTGCCGCCTTCAGTCCCAGATCCAGCCCGGAAAAGGTATCCCTGTCCGGCCGCTCAAAGGTTATCTGTCCCAATTTGAAAAAGTCAACTCTTTCACCGGCCATGGGCCTTCTTTCAGGATAAAAAAGAGCATACTGAATGGGCAGCTTCATATCCGGCATTCCCAGCTGGGCAATCACCGCGCCATCCTTATATTCCACCATGGAATGAATGATGCTCTGAGGATGCACCAGCACTTCAATATTGTCCAGATCCACATCAAAAAGCCATCCGGCCTCCATAACCTCCAGGGCCTTATTCACAAGGCTGGCTGAATCCACGGTAATCTTTCTCCCCATAGACCAGTTGGGATGCTTCAGGGCATCCTCAGCCCGCATTCCTGCCAGTTCCTCTCTTTTCTTTCCCCGGAAAGGGCCGCCTGATGCGGTGAGCCAGATTTTGGAAACACTGGAATGATCTTCCCCGTTCATGGACTGGAAAATGGCACTGTGCTCGCTGTCCACAGGCAGAATGGGCACGCCGTGCTTTTTCGCCAGGGGCATTATGAGATGCCCCGCCGTTACCAGCGTTTCCTTGTTAGCCAGGGCAATTGTTTTTCCGCTTTCAATAGCGGCTATGGTAGGACGGATTCCAATCATCCCCACGACAGCCGTCACCAGTATTTCATAGCCTTCCATCTCCGCCAGTTCCAAAAGGCCATCCATCCCATGCAGGACCCTGACGGGAAGATCCGCCACACGTACCTTCAGTTCCCCGGCCGCCGCTTCGCTCCACATAACAGCCAGCTTCGGCATAAATTCCCTGATCTGCTTTTCCATCAGAGCAGCATTGCTGCCGGCAGCCAGCCCCGCCACCTGTAAATCCGGATTTTCCCGGACGATTTCCAGTGTCTGGGTTCCGATGGATCCTGTTGAACCAAGAATTGCTATTTTTTTCATCCGTATGCTCCTTTTAGTCAAATCGTATCAAAAGTATGGCAAGATAATAAATGATAGGCGCCGTAAACAGAACGCTGTCAAAACGGTCCATAATTCCGCCGTGTCCGGGAATCAGCTTTCCATAATCCTTGATATTATGGTTTCTTTTGATCCCGGAAGCCGCCAGATCCCCCACCTGGAAAATCACAGCGCCCGCCGCACAGATTACAGCAGCTATCCAGGTTATATTCTGATCCGCAAATACCCTTTCCAGAACCAGCCATCCGAAAAGAGCACCCACCAGACCGGCACCCACAACGCCACCGACAGCACCTTCTATCGATTTCTTCGGGCTCAGTACCGGCGCCAGCTTATGCTTTCCGATTGCCATTCCCGAAAGATAGGCACAGGTATCGCAGATCCAGGAGCTGATGAAAATCATCCAAACCATATAGATGCCGTTGGGAAGATTTCTTGTGAGGAAAATAAACGTAAACAAAACCGGGGCATAAAAGGCACAGAAAAATGTGGTCATGACCTGCTCCGCTCTGAATTTAGGGAAGGAAAACACATAAACAAACATCAGCCCCAGAAAAATCACAGCGAGCATTCCCATCCAGTAGACAGGATCCTTTATGCCATATACTACCAGGTAGTACAGGATTATTCCCCCATACCCCACTCCCTCCAGGGCATTGTTCTTTTGTCCCGCATCAATAACCCCACAGGCCTTTGTCAGTTCCCGGAATGCAATTAAAGACAGTATCAGCATTCCCAGAGCAAGAATTCCTCCCCCGGTCAGGAGCAGGAAAAGCGCCAGAACCACAAGCACGACACTGCTCATCAATCTTTTACCAAACATATTCATCCTCCATAATTGAATACAGGACAGTCCTTTTGTCTCATTCGTCTTTTACCAGCCCGTATCTTCTGTCTCTATGATTATATGCTTCGACAGCTTTGACCAATTCTTCTTTTGTAAAATCCGGCCACGGAACAGGTGAAATATAAAATTCCGTATAAGCCAGCTGCCACAGCAGGAAATTGGAAAGCCGCTGCTCACTGCAGGTACGGATGAGCAGATCCGGATCCGGAATTCCCGCCGTATCCAGGGCATTGCTGATATCATCTTCCGTTATGGAATCCGGATCCAGCTGTCCCTGCACCGCTTTGGCAGCCAGACGCCCAAAGGCTCTGCGCAGCTCATCCCGGCCGCCGTAATTTAAGGCGATCAGAAAATGAAGTCCGGTATTATCCTTCGTAGCCTCCTCAAGCTGGTCAATCCGTGTACGGATATCTTCGTCAAGACCGCTCTTTTCACCGATAACCCGCACGCACATATTATTCTTTGCAGCTGTTTTTAAACAGGTTTTCATATAATTACGCAGAAGCTTCATCAAAGCATCCACTTCATCTGCAGGACGTTTCCAGTTCTCCGTGGAAAATGCATACACGGTAAGGTACTGGATTCCCATGCGGTATGCTTCCTCACAGATAACCTCCACCGTTTTGGCTCCCTGTACATGCCCGTAGTTCCTGGGCATGCCCTTTGCTTTTGCCCACCTGCCGTTCCCATCCAATATAATTGCAACATGATTCGGTACGTTCATATTCCTATTCTCCTGTCCGCAGCTTCTATAATTATCCGCAGGCAAAAATACAGTACTCCGTCTTCACCTGCACGTTTTTCCCGAAACCGGGAAAAAGGGACAAGCACAAAGTAACGCCTGCCCCCTCTTTATTCTCATAATTATTAACCTGTGCTCTATTATTTACTCAATAAAATTTACACAGTAAGTATTTCCTTGGATTTTTCTTCAACCAGCTTATCGATGTCTTTCACATATTTGTCGGTAAGCTTCTGAAGGGAACTCTCCAGTTCCTTGATTTCGTCCTCGGAAACGTCTTCTTTAGCCAGCTTCTTAAAGTAGTCATTACCATCCCTGCGGATATTGCGGACAGCGACCTTGCCTTCTTCGCCTTTCTTCTTCACTTCCTTAACCAGTTCTTTTCTGCGCTCCTCTGTGAGCTCCGGAATCACCAGACGAATAACATTGCCGTCGTTGGAAGGCGTGATTCCCACATCGGAAGCCATAATAGCCTTCTCAATTTCCTTAATCAGGGACTTTTCCCAGGGAGAGATCTGAATCATTCTGGGTTCAGGAACCGTAATATTTCCCACCTGCTGAATAGGTGTGGGCGTTCCGTAATAATTTACTTTAAGCTTGTCCAGGATGTGGGGATTCGCACGTCCCGCACGGATAGTGGCAAAATCTGCAGCCAGAAAATCGTAAGCCTTTGTCATTTTGGTATCGAACTGCTGTAATTTTTCGTTCATCGAATTTTCCTCCCTGATTCTTATTTAAACGGTAACCTTGGTTCCGTTAAATTTTCCGTTTACAGTATTCACAATACTGTTTTCTTCGTTGAGTCCAAAAACCCACATGGGCATTTTATTATCCCTGGCAAGTATGGAAGCGGTCATATCCACTACCTGAAGATTCTTCTCAATCACTTCATCTATGCTGACTTCCGTGTATTTCTCTGCCTTCGGGTTCGTCCTCGGGTCATCATTGTATACTCCGTCGATAGCCTTGGCCAGCAGAATCACCTCTGCTTCCACCTCTATCGCCCTGAGCACCACGCCGGTATCCGTAGAGAAATACGGATGGCCCGTGCCTCCTGCAAAAAAGACCACCATTCCCTTTTCAAAGTACTTGTTAGCCCTGTCCTTGGAAAAAAGCTTGGTAAATGTACCGCATTCGAACGGCGTGAGCACCGCCGTCTGCATCCCCTCCGCCCTGCATATCTCAGATACATAGATGCAGTTCATTATGGTTGCCAGCATGCCTATCTGATCCGCCTTCGTCCGGTCTATGTTCTCACTGGTGCGTCCTCTCCAGAAATTACCGCCTCCGATAACCACGCCTACCTGTATGTTATTCTCCGTCAGCTGTTTAATCTGAAGGGCCACCTTTCTTACAGTGGCTTCATCAAAACCGGTCTTCTTTTCTCCCGCAAGGTTTTCTCCCGCAAGGGCTTCACCGCTTAATTTAAGTAAAATTCTTTTCATCATTAACCTCTCATTCTGCCCGGAGCTCATTGCAGTTCTTTCGCTTTTTGTTCAAATTCCTTCCTCGCCATACGGAAACAATCCATCAGCTTGGGGTTAAACTGCCCGCATTCCCCATCGAGTATCATCTGATAGGCAACATCGTAAGAAAATGCCGGCTTGTATACACGATCGCTCACCAGGGCGTCATATACATCCGCTATCGAAACCACCTGGGCCGCAAGCGGTATTTCATCCTCTTTGAGTCCCTGAGGATACCCTTTCCCGTCCCATTTTTCATGATGGCTCAAAGCAATATTATAGCAGTATTCCTTGAATATCATGTTATCCGTCACAAAGATTTCCCTGATAATTTCCGCCCCCTTGGAGGTATGGGTCTTCATCAGTTCAAATTCTTCCCGGGTCAGCTTCCCCGGCTTTAGCAGAATAGAATCCGGTACCGTTATCTTCCCCACATCATGCATGGTGGATGCATGGGAAATAATATCGGCCATATCCTCTGTCACCCCGTATTCCGGATAGTATTTAATCACATATTTCAAAAGTATGGCTGTGAAGGAACGGACTCTGTAAATATGGTTCCCGGACTCCATGCTCCGGAACTCCACGATGGTCCCCAACGTATCGATGATATGGTAATTCATCTCCGTCAGTTCCCTGTTCTTTTCCTTGATTTCCTCCGTCTGCTTCTCCACCATCGCTTCCAGGTTATTCTTATGGTGGTACAGATCTACCAGATTGCTCACACGCCTTCTTACAATGGGTACTTCAAAAGGTTTGGATACAATATCGGACACTCCCAGATCATATCCTCTTTTCCTGGATTCGCTGGAGGTATCACTGGTAATCAGTATCACCGGAACAGACATCATGAGATGCTGTTCATGCATATAATCCAGTACTCCGAAACCGTCCATCTCCGGCATGACAATATCCAGCAATATTGCGGCAAGCTTACCACGGTTGCTGTTTATATATTCTACTGCCTCCCTGCCATTTTCCGCCAGGATTACCTCATAATCCTCTTCGAAGATACCTTTAAGTATCTCCCGGTTCATCTCCATGTCATCAACAACAAGTATCCTATCTTTCACGTCTCTATACCTTTCCCACAGACGCCCCTCTACCCTAGAGCCGACTAATCTTCTGTATCAGCATTTTATAAATATCTTCAGCATCCCTCATTGACTCTTCCAGATGATCAAGATTCTTGTTTCTCAGCTGTTCCGTCAATACAGAAATCGTCTGGTAGAAAGACTCCAGTCCCAGGTTTCCGGAAAGACCTTTTAATGTATGAGCATTCTTGAAAGCCTCCTCATACTGTCCGCCTGCAATATTTTCCTTCATCTGTGCGAAATTGGGATCTTCCGGAAAACGCTTCAGGAACTTCAGATACAGACCTTCATTGTTCATGAAGCGCTCCATAGTTCTGTCCAAATCCACACCAGCATCAAGGAGCAGTTTTTTATTTTCTTCGTTCATGTTTTCCCCTTTAATTCAAGCCTTTCCAAGCAGACTTTCCTATAATTTCACGATAAACAAATTATAGCATTCTTTCCGGGTATTATGCAATCTATTTTTTCCATGTATAAGGTACGAACAGGAGCAGCATCGGGAATATTTCCAACCGCCCTGCAAGCATGTCAAACATCAGCACATATTTGGAAAACCCTGAGAAAAAGGCGAAATTCCCGCTCGGCCCCACCAATGACAGCCCGGGGCCGATGTTGTTCAGCGCCGATATTACCGCCGTAACATTGGTAGTGAAATCAAAGTTGTCGATGGAAAGGAGAAGTATGGATAACGCCAGAATTCCCGCATAGGAAATCAGGAAAATATTCGCCGCTCTCACTACCGGATGATCCAGCTTCTTTCCATCAATCAAAACAACCTTTACACTTCTCGGATGTATCAGGATAGCCAGCTCTTTCTTAATTGTTTTCATATACATCAGTATTCTGGAAACCTTAATTCCTCCGCCGGTACTGCCCGCGCAGGCCCCTACAAACATCAGGAAAACCAGCAGTGTCCTGGAAAACTCCGGCCATTTGTCAAAATCTGCCGTAGCAAACCCGGTGGTTGTCATGATTGACGCCACCTGAAAAGCCGCATGTCTCAGGCTGTCACCCACATTACCAATCTGAGAAAGGATATTAATGGTAATCAAAAGAGTGGCGGCCGCAAAAATTCCAAAGTAAAGCTTCACTTCTTCCATGCAGAAGGCATCCTTCAGCTTTCTTGCGATAATCAGATAATAAAAAGCAAAGTTCGTGCCGAACAGCATCATGAAAATGGTAACCACAACCTGCACATAAGGACTGTAACCCGCTATGCTGTCCGAACGGATGCCGAAACCGCCGGTACCGGCTGTACCAAATGCTGTACATACCGCATCGAACATGGGCAGCCTGCCCAGCAGAAGCAGTATGATCTCCAGCACCGTAAGCATTACATAAATCCCATACAGGAAAAATGCAGTGGTTCTTATTCTGGGTACCAGCTTGCTCACAGAAGGCCCGGGGCTTTCCGCACGCATCAGATGCATGGTCTGACCGCTGGTCATGGGCATAATCTGCAGCACGAATACCAGTACCCCCATTCCTCCAATCCAATGGGAAAAGCTTCTCCAGATCAGAATACCTTTGGAAAGGTCCTCCACCCGGGGCAGAATACTCGCTCCGGTAGTGGTAAAACCGGATATAATCTCGAACAGGGAATCGGTAAAGCTGGGGATTTCTCCTGTAAAATAAAAAGGCAGCGCTCCCACCAGGCTCATGACAATCCAGCCCAATGCAACCCCTACATATCCTTCTCTCGCATAAAACTGAAAGTTTTCAGGCCTTTTGAAGGAAAGTGCTGTCCCGAGGACAAGGGACAGCAGCGCACATGCCAGAAAAACCGGCCATGTCCTTTCCCTGTAAAGAAGAGACACTGCCAGCGGAAGGGCCAGAAAAACCCCTTCCACCTTAAGAATCCAGCCAAGTATATAAGTTATACATTTGTAATTCATGGTACTTATGCTCCTTCTAGGCAAGTATATCTTCTATATCATCCAATCCTTTGTGAGTGGTGACTACAATAACCGTATCTCCTGCTTTTATGGAATCCTGTCCGGTGGGCAGAATAAGCTTCCCCCGTCTGACAATGTTACACAAAAGCAGATTGCTTTTCAGCTTCAAATCGGAAAGAGGGACATTGAGAACCTTGGAATCCTTTTTTACGAAAAATTCCAGCGCCTCCACCTTATTGTCAATCAGCTTGTATACCGCTTCCACCGCACTTCCCATGGAATTCTGCATACCGCGGACATACTTGATAATGTGCTCTGCCGTAAGGTACTTGGGACTGATAACGCTTCCTATATCAAAATTATCTATAATACCGCCGTAATTGATCTTATTTATTTTGGTGATAACCTTAGCCTTGGACACCTTTCCCACATAGCAGGAAAGCATCACATTCTCCTCATCCAGGCCTGTCAGTGATATAAACGCATCCGAACTCTCAATTCCTTCCTCACGGAGAAGATCCGTACCGGAAGCATCTCCGTATATGATCATCGCCTTAGGGAGAAGTTCACTGAGTTCATCACATCTGGCACGGTTATTTTCGATTATTTTCACTTGTATTTTGGACTCCAGGAGCATTCTGGCGAGATAATAGGCAAGAGTCCCTCCTCCCGCTATCATCACATCCCTGATCATTTTGCTCTCTATTCCAATACTGGAAAACAGCGCCTTCATTTTATCCGGAGGCACGATGACAGAAATATAATCTCCCTCATGGAGAATGGTATTTCCATCCGGAATAATAACCTCATGGCTTCCGTCCTTCTCCACCACGCAAATCAGCATGTTGAATCCGAAACGCTTCGTAGCTTCACTGATTTTGCGTTCCGACCAGGAGGAACCATCCGGGATCCGGAATCTGACCAGATCCACCTTTCCCTTGGCAAAGGCATCCACATCCATAGCGGAAGGGATCCGTATCAGCCTGGCTATATCAGAAGCTGCCGCGAGCTCCGGATTAATGGCCAGAGAAAGGCCCAGTTCTTCCTTAATAAACCCTATTTCGGCATAATAGCCAGGGTCACGCACCCTGGCAATTGTCTGACAGTGTCCCGCCTTTCTTGCAATCAGGCAGCACAATAGATTCACTTCATCTTTCCCCGTAACCGCGATCAGGAGGTCCGCTTCTTTTACTCCCGCCTCCACCTGAACACGATAGCTGGTGGCATTGCCCTGGATGCACATAACATCCAGCACATTGCCCACCAGCCCCGCTTTCTCCTCATTCGTGTCAATAATGGTCAGTTCATGACCTTCTTCATTCAGCTGTTCGGCCAGGGCATATCCCACTTTGCCGCAACCGGCAATTATGATTTTCATTTGTGTTTCCTCAGTGCACACAGCACTTTACCTTAATTTTCTTCTTTTTTTGCTCCATGTAGCATACGCTGCTTAATTTGTCCGATATCTATACGCGTCCTAACGCGGAAAGATAATACTTGTACAGAGTTTTGCTCGTCCCCTTGCTGTAATGGAGTCCGTCCGTCAAAGTATAACCCGTTCCCTGAAGATAGGAAAAGCTGTCTATCCAATGGATCTGAGGGCTGAGACGGGCCTGCAGCTTCTTATTAAAGGTGTTCACCATGGATTTGGTTATATACTGCCCATTTTCCACAGGATTAACAGACGCATAATAAACAGTTGCACCCTTTTGTGTCCACTCCGCCGCTTTTTTGTTAACCAGTTCCGCGTAAGCATTCACATTGGCCACATCATTCACGCCCAGATTTATGAGGATCTTCGTGCCTCTGCCCACAACTGCGTCAATCTGGGGCACCGCTTCCGATGCAAACCATTTATAGCCCTGGGAAGATTTGGCAATCCATACATAATCGCTTCCGCCTACCGCATTGTGCATCTGCACAAACCTGGAGTCACCTACGAATATAATTTCCGGTCCTTCCGCAAGTTCTTCCTCTGCTGTCATTAAATCCGCAAATGCCTGCAGCTGGGTATCTGTCTGGGCAATCTGTTCAAGCTGTACCTGCTCAAGCGTCTGAAGCTGGCCTAAAAGCTGGAGCTGCGCCGCATCGATAACAGCGGTCTCCTGCAGTTGAGTAAGTGTCCGGATCTGTGTCTGAACCTGCTCAAGCTGGGTCTGCTGAATATCCCGGATGCTCTGAAGCTGTAAAACAAAGCTTTCCGAATCCTCTTCCGGAACGGTTGTCAGAGTAACAGCCGCCGTATCCTGTGGCTGCTCTGTGCCCGGTGCTTCTTCCTGCACTGCCGCAAGGGCTGTCTGTGCTCCTTCTCCGGCTTCAGCCGTCTTATCTGCCCGTATTGTCATAGACGGTACTGTCAGCGCACACACCGCCGCGAAAGCAAGCGCTGTATGAAACAGCCTCCTATTCACTCTTTTCGTCATCTTTAAGTCCTTTCTGCGAAAACAAGTCTTCATCAACCAAGCAACCCTATTATACGTTGACTTTCGTGAAAAGGCAATCCTTTCCTGCGATAATTGACAGAATCCACCCGAATAACCGTTTTTTTCCGGCATCGCGGCTTATTTGGATTCCACAGGTACAGGGCCTATCTGCACAGTATTTAATCCTTCTGTATCCGCTCTCCTTTTTTCTACAAAAACTGCCGGAAAAGAAGTTGCAAAAACGGAAAGAAATTTTCACAAAGTGTGCTTTTCTTTCCGTTTTTTTCCTAATTTTTATTTTTTTACTTGTCTTTTGTTATCTGTCTGTCTTGATGAAAACCTGCATTTCGCCTTCGCCTCTGTTGGCCCATGCATAATAAGGAATCCACTGCAGAAGCACATCTTCATATACCGGCTTTTTGTATTCCCGGTACAGTTCTCCGTCTTCCTCCGCCTGCGGCACCAGTTTTTTCCCTTTCGTGGTTATCGTTACCATACGCTGTCCTATTTTTTCTTCCTGTACAGCCTGAGGTTCGGGATCCTCCGCAAGAGAATACAGCTGAAGGTTTTTGCCGTTATCCGCTTCTTCCATGCAGTAAACGATGGGGCCTCTTGTAACGGCTGCTTTGCCGATATCTTCTCTTACCCTGGCATCCGCCTGCATCAGACGCACTTCCATGGGGAAGTCAAGCTCCAGCTTTTCTCCGCCATTCCACACTCTGTCGATAATGAGATAGCCATCCTTTACCTGTCTGGTTTCCCCGTCTGCGGTCACCGTCTCGCCTTCTTCCAGTCCCTTCTGCCCGTTCATCGTATAAGAAGAACACCATCCGGGGATACGGAATGCAAGCTTGCAGGCAACCGGTTCTTCCGCATTGATTTCTGCCGTAACCTTTCCATCCCAGGGGAAATCGGATGAAATACGGATATCAAGCTTTTTGCCGCCGCAGTCTTTTTCCAGGACACTTCCCATGTACAGATGTACATAAAGGGCATCCTCCGCTTCCGTATAGGCGTAAGAGGCGATAGAACTCAGCAGTCTGGCAATATTAGGCGGGCAGCATGCACAGCCAAACCATTTCTGGCGAACCGGCTTCACATGGAATTTACGCTCATCCTTATGGCAGGCCTCAGGCAGGGATTCCAGCGGATTCACATAGAAAAAGCTTTTCCCGTCCAGAGCCATGCCGCTTAAAATACCGTTATACAGCGCCTTTTCCATCACATCCGCATATTTACTGCTGGCCTTGATTTCCAGCATCCTTCTTGCGAAAAATACAAGCCCGATGGACGCGCAGGTTTCCGCATAAGCAGTATCATTGGGGAGATCATAGTTAAAGGAAAAGGCTTCTCCCATATGGGTAGCACCGATACCGCCGGTAATATACATTTTCTTTTGTGTAATATTGTCCCAAAGCTTTTCACAGGCTTCCAATAACGCCTCATCTCCGGTCAGACGGGCCACGTCCGCCATACCGGAATACAGATAGACCGCGCGTACCGCATGTCCGACAGCCTCATCCTGTTCCCTTACCGGAAGATGTGCCTGATTATAGGAATAGCGCTGCTCATCCTCATGTCCTTTTTTCACGGCTTCGGGATGCTCTGTATCATAATAATAGGGTCTGGTTCCTCTCTGATCAACGAAAAACCGGCTCAGATTCAGGTATTTATCCTCACCTGTCACCTCATAAAGGCGGACAAGAGCCATTTCAGCTATTTCATGACCGGGATAGCCTTTTAATTTTCCTTCTTCCTCTCCGAAACGGGAGGCGACAAAGTCCGCATACTTTTCCGCGGCCTTCAGCAGCTTATCCTTACCTGTAGCCTGGTAGTAAGCCACCGCTCCCTCTGTCAGATGACCGAAGCAGTAAAGCTCATGGTTATCACGCAGGTTGGTGAAAATCATGGACTGGTCATTGATGATGTAATAGGTATCCAGATATCCATTGTCCTGCTGTGCGGCACATACGATATCGATGGCTTCGTCAGCCGTTTTTTCAAGCTCCGGATCCGCTTGCTGGGTAAGGGAATAGCCCACAGCCTCGATCCATTTGGAAAAATCGCTGTCCTGGAACAGACAGCCGTAAAAACGGTCTTCCAGATGATCCATATCCTCCGGCAGCGGCTGGAAAATCAGGGGCCATTTCACTTCTTTATATGCATCCCCCTGTTTTCTTTTCTCTTCCGTAATTTTGCCTGCAATTTTGAAATTGCGCATGCTGAAGCTTGGCTCCGCATCGGGAAGCCGGTCGTTCAGGGCTTCCCACTGATAGGGGATAACCTCCTTGCGGACCAGTTCCATTTCTTTTTTCCAGAAGGCATCTGTGACCTGTACCTGTCTCAAAGATACCGGTCTGCTCTGCTCTTTCTTATCCATATTTCCTCCATCCTCTCTGTCCGGACGCATTCCTTTGGAGTCTGCTCTTTGGTTCCTCCTGTTCCGGCCCCTGGCTCCGCA
>OGXN01000500.1_pt1 | contig 50101 bp, 57 predicted proteins | sample 1576281 | NCBI WGS metagenome assembly OGXN01 (sample SAMEA3541494, study PRJEB24748) | human gut metagenome | biome: human gut; feature: human-associated habitat; material: faeces | place: China | collected 2012
ATTCACTAGATATCACTTTTCATTGTTGTCAATACCCTTAACTTATTGGCATTGATGATTAACTTAACTTCTTTTCTTTTCATATTACGCAATATTTCAAATTTAATAAATTCCCTCATTGCTTACCCTCCATTAGCTTCTGCAGTTTACTTAAAGTGATAACAGATGCTTTTTTTGATTCTACCATTTTGGATATTAGTAATTACTCATTTTTATGGTTATACAGTAATATCTTTCCTTTTTAAGGATCTTATACTTATTTCTATGAACACAAATGACACGGCTAATCCTATTATAATACTTTGTATTGTTCCATGATACTGGATGATATCTTTATTGAATGGATAACAAAGTGGAATATATGGATATAACCAGCGATAATCTAATATTTGTTGAAAGACAATTACCATCATATAACATGATAATATAGTAACTAACGTTACAGAAGAAGAGAAAGTCCAAGATGATATGAAGATTGTTATTGCAGATAATGACATCAGTGCCATAACAAATATAGCTAACATAAGAAATACAGCTTGATAGAAAGGATAAATTTCTGGATAAACGGCATATGGATAAATAATGTTTCCAAATCCAAATTTAATGCCGGATATGAAAAAGACACTACTAATCATTGCAATATATGCTATGATTAATAAACCAATAAAAATAGTTTTAGAAATTAGGATAGTTGAACGTGAATAATTTGAAGTATATAGTGATTTATAGCTACTATTTTCAAATTCTATTGCTACTATGTCAAAAACTAATAAGAGAAATGGAAAAGCTATGAATAGTCCAACATAATCAGAAAATAAAAGATTAAATAGATTTAATGAATTACATGAATATGGACTATTCATTATTTCTATATGATTATCCACAATGTATTGGTCTTTCTGTATTTGCTCTTTTATCGTCCTGATTGTTAATCTATTAATTGGATCTAAATCATAATTTTTCTTTCTTCCATCTAAAACCAGATGATACCATTCGATTTGTTCCTTAACAAACTCTTCATTTTTGTAGTCTTTTTTCATGTATCCTGATGATAAAATCAGAGAGGATGTAGATAGATTATCCCAAAATTTTTTTTGTTGTTTAAACTCTTCTTTTTTCGTTCCTTCCTCCATATATTTCATTGAAGTTTCTATATTCTTAACCATTTTGGAAGAATATACACTTGCATTTGTCATTTCAGTGTACATTTTATTTGGGTATTGCTGATCTTGGTAATCATTATATGCAATGAACATACCGAGAAATAGTAAAGTAGCAAGCACCACAACAATATTTTTTTTGTTATAAATAAACTTTTTTAATTCATATTTAAATAGCTGCGTCATTTTGTTACCTCATAGATTTTGGAATATTCATCTTCTAAATCATCCTCTATTTTTATCACATCCAAAATATTCAGTTTTTGTAAAACCAAATTTTGAATTAATTGAGATAATTCTTTTTCATCCTTAATCGTAAATTGATAGGATAGATTATCAATTGCCATACACTCATAATCATTATTATAATTTGTTAATGCCTTATCTAATTTGATAATATATTTGGTTGTCGTAGAATTTTTCTCCACTTCATTTATTTTTCCATGGTCTAAATAGATAATTCTATCCGCGATTTTCTCAATCTCATTTAATTGGTGTGAGGATATTAAAAGCGCCATGTTATATTTATTCACCATATTTCTTAATTCTTCTCTCAACTCAAATATACCTGTTGGATCCAAACCATTCATTGGTTCATCTAGCATAAGAAAATTTGGTTCGCTTAACAAAGCAATAGCTAAGGCTAAACGCTGCTTCATTCCTAATGAATATGCTGACACTTTTTTGTTTATATGTTTTCCTAATCTACTATAATCAATCATTTCTTGTAATCTTTGTTTAGATACATCATGCAGGCTGGCAAATAATTTTATATTTTGTAAACCGGTCATAGTCAGAAAAAGGCCAGGTCCTTCGATCAATGAGGCTTGCTTTTTCAGAGCGTTTTTTCTATCTTTCACTAAATCATATCCACATATATTAATGGAGCCGGCATCAATATTAATCAGATTACACATACATTTCATCAAAGTACTTTTACCAGCACCGTTAGGCCCTATGAAGCCAACAATCTCGCCTTTATATATTTCAAAAGAAATATCATCTAAAACAAGTTGTTTTCCATAAGATTTAGACAAATTTTTTACTGTAACAATTTTTTCCATAATTTTCTCCTCATATAATTTCTCTAAAATAACACTTGAAATTCTCCTATGCTAGTAAAACTATAATCTGTATATCTTCCTTTGTCATTTTAATTCCTAATTTTTCATAAATTGGGATAAGTCCTGCTTCTGTAAAACTGCATGTAATAGTTCTGGCAGTTTTTCTGGTGCACAGGCGAAACATGGGATGCCAAGATTGGCAATTTTTTGCGCCATATCTTGACTATAGTATGGTTTTCCACCATCCTGAATGGCCAGTAAACATACAACCAGAACACCAGAGTCTTTTATATCCTGCAGACGATGTAATAATCCTGCATGATTGCCACCTTCTTCAAGATCGGAAATTAAGAAGAAAATCGTCTTATCTGGTTCTTCGATCAGCTGTTCACAATACTTCACGGATTTATGAATATCAGTACCACCACCTAATTGAAAGCCATATAATAAATCAACTGGATCATTACATAAGTCACTGAGATCCATAATGGTTGTATCAAAGGCAACAACGTTTGTTTTTACAGCATTCATACTCGCAAGAATACAGGCAGTCACAGAAGAATACATGATTGAACTGGACATAGAACCACTTTGGTCAATATCCAGAATAACATGCCAGTGATTGCTTTTTTGTTTACGATCAAAGAAGTAGACACGTTCAGGGATAATGGTTTGTAGATCACTGGAATAGTGTTTTAGGTTCTTTCGTATTGTATAGGGAAAGTCGATGGCAGCAGCACTTGGTAAAGGAGAATGCTCTTTTTTCTGAAGGGCTGCGTGTACACTGCGTTTTAAGTCTGAGGAGATCTGATTGTTTATGATATCCACAATTTTCTGGATATATGCTCTTGCCTGATCTTTGGATTTGGATGGAATCATATCTTTTAGTGTTAACAGCATACTTGCCATTTCGATATCCGGCTCTAATTGTTCAAGCAATTCTGGTTCCATTAATAATTGTTTCCAGCCTTTACGTTCAATGGCATCCTGTTGGATAACTTTCACAAGCTCTGGATCAAAGAGGGTACGGACATCCTTCATCCATTTTGTGATGTGCGGACTGCTGGCACCTTTTCCAGCACCACCCATTTGATTTTGGCTTCCTTCTCCACCATAGATTGCCGCAAGTGCTGTATCCATCATAATATCACGATCAGTTAAAGAAAAGCCTTCCTGCATACTTTCAAAATCTTGCTGGGTATCTTCGCCAAGAATCATTCTCCAGCGGGTTAGTTCTTTATTTTGTTCCATTAGAAATCACCAAAATCAAAATCTTCTAATTCATTTAAAAGATCTTGTTCCTCTTTCTTTAATTCTGTATTTAATATTTCCGCAACACTGTCCTGGTCAAGATGCCATAAGCTTCCCAGGTTTTGCGCAATTTCATGTTTTTCTTTGGCACTATACATGCTGAAAGCTCTTCTTAAATACAACAAAGCACGTAAAAAATCATCATCCTCTAGTTCTTGGATGTAATCATCTAATTGCTTCCAGATGAAAGAACGGGCAATGAGCGCATAGTGGTTTTTCATCATAAAGCCTTCAAACCAGTTCGCTGCGATATCCACAGGTACACCATGGGATACATGATAAATCACAATACGCTGGAATTCATCTTCTTTTAGTAGGCCACGTTCTAAAAGGATAGCCGTCGCATAGCCACTGAGCAGTTGATTGATATCATCACGAAGGGATAATTCATTTAATACCTGAATCCATTCCTCTTCCATGTAGTGATCATGCTGGATAGATAAATCATTGATGGTTTTTAAACCTTCCATGATACTATGTGATACTTTATCATCACATTGACAGCTGCTTACACATAATAAAATGGCACGATAGAATAATTGATGAAATAATGGCTCTATGGCATCATTTTCCATACGGCGTAAGGTATGAAAACGCATGATATAACTTAATCGTTTTGCGGTTTTTACAATATCTTCAAAGGATGAGGAATCTATCGCAAGTTTTTGTATTGCTTCTAAGGCATGTGACATACTGTCATTAAGGCCGCACAGAAATGCTTCTTCCATTAAAGTAGCGCATGCATTCATATTGGTGGCATCTGCCAGCTTTTGTTTGATGGAAAACTGAGCCGCATAGGCGACACTTTCTCCATACAAAGAATTTTCAATCAATGTAATTTCTGCTTCACTACTCCATTTTAATTCCCAGATTTCCTTCCAGTCAGCGGACTGCTGGGTATTTGGCTGCAGCACACAAAATGGAATGTTTAGAAAGCGCAATTGATGTAAGAAACAGGAACGGCGTAAATCTAAAAAGGCAGATGCTTCTGATTTGACGCTTGTATTTTCACGTAAGTCTAATGCTAATGTATTGGCATTCATGGTATTGAAACGCTCCAGTTTCAAAGTTTTTAACTGTGTATAAAAATCATTTTGTATGGCTGTCTTTGACATACCTTTGGGAAGATAACCCATCGTGGTGCCAATCTCACATGCCATAAAGGCTTCCATAAGTTCAGCCTGATTTCCATATCCCATGCAGGTAATCGCCGCATCTTTTAAATCTTGAAGGGAAGGAATCTGTTCCTGATGCATAGCTGATAAGCTTTGGGCTAATTGTAAAGCTTCAATAACTTGTGCTGTAGAACAGTTAAATCCATGTTCCCTTTGATACAGGGAAAGCTTGGATAAATAAGCATAGGCACATTGCTCCATGTGTCCATCTTTCGCATAATCCCATAATAATTCATAATACGCAGGGGCTTTATTACCGGCACCATATCCAGATAAGGATGATAATCGAAAGTAAGAATAGGGCATCAGTGTGATATTAGAGATATCTTTTTGTAGTTTTTCATATTGTGCATCTGGTAATACTTTTGCCTCCATGATTCCTTCTATATGAAAAGCTCCACACACCACAACAATATCATCTTCATGGATTCCCTGTTTGATCAGCTTTTGGATGGTTGTGTTCATGTATGATTCACGTAATAAAGTAAATTCATCCGCAGGTTTTATTTCACGTAAATTATGTGCGAAAAATGTAACGGCTTTTTGGAAAGCATCACTGTTAGTTTCATGTTCAAAGATACGTTCCCATTGATCATTGGCATCCATATCCAAATCAATTTCATAATCCTGCCTTGTGTCATCTTTTGTATCGAGTGAAAGAAATGCAGATGTTGGAAGATCCATAAAAGCACAAGGTATATTGTGGGCTTTTGCCCATTTCATGGCGACGTATTCAGGGGAATATTTCGCATATGGATATAGAATAGAATGAATCGGAGAGCTTGTTGTATATGCCATAATCGCAAATGGCGGTTGTAATTGATCCTGTGTGATATCCTCTATCATATCGTTACAGTCACTTGGTCCTTCTATCAAGATATATGCAGGATGCTTCTGTTCAAGATATGCACATAAATGAAGGGAGGACGCAGGTGATAAATGTCGTATACCAAAGATATGCGCCATTATTTATTTAACTCCATACATGCATGATAGAGTTCATAATAGGATATTCCTTTTTTCTTTAATATATTTTCCAGGTATTCTTTCCATGCTAGGGCATCTTTGGATTCATCCTTGACGATAGCACCCTGAAGTCCTGCGGCAACATCTTGTGCGCGTATTTTCCCATCACCAAAGCTTGCGGCAAGTGCCATACTGTTTGCTAAAAGTGAAATTGCTTCTGCGGCAGACAGTACACCGGAGGTTGTTTTTACTTTATGCTTTCCATCTAAAGTAGTACCATTTCTAAGTTCACGAAAGATTGTAACAACACGTTCAATGATATCCTGATCAGGTACTTTTGCCATAAGACCTAACGATTCAGATAATTGAGAAACACGCTGTTCAACGATTTCCATTTCTGTTTTTAAATCTTTTGGCGCTGGTAAGACAACGATATTAAAACGACGTTTTAATGCAGCGGACATCTCATTAACACCTTTATCTCTAGTATTGGCAGTGGCAATTACGGAGAATCCTTTTTTTGCTGGGATTTCCATATTTAATTCCGGGATAGATACACGTTTTTCAGATAAGATTGAGATTAATGCATCTTGTACCTCACTGGCACAACGGCTGATTTCTTCAAAACGCACAATACTACCAGTTTCCATTGCATGTAATAAAGGACTTTTTACTAATGCTTCCTCACTTGGACCTTTCGCAATTAACATGGCATAGTTCCATGAATAACGGATAGCTTCCTCACTGGTACCAGCAGTACCCTGAATAACTTTGGTAGAATCACCATTGATGGCAGCACATAAATGTTCACTCAGCCATGATTTGGCAGTACCAGGTTCTCCAATCAACAATAAAGCACGATCAGTGACCAGAGTCGCAATCGCAATTTCTACTAAGCGATCATTACCAATATATTTTGGCGTGATTTTCATACCACCGCTTTTTCCACCACATATATACGTGAATACAGAACGTGGTGACATCTTCCATCCTTGTGGAATAGGGTATTTTTCATTGGCGATTAAAGTATCTAATTCTAATTGGTAAAGCATCTCTGCGCTCAGGCGTTGAAATTCTTGTTTATCCATGGATTAATATTCCTCACTTTCTTCAATACCGTGAATGGCACTTTCGATATAATAATACTCCCGGTTGTTTGCATTTTTACTTTTCAAATGGGATAACAGGGCGTGAAATACATGAAAAGCCTCTTCTTCTGTACAGAAACTTTCTGTAATGGCTACAATTTCATATTGATTGCATTTCGCACCTTTTAGATATGTGGTAAGATCATTGGCGATAGGAAGACCATATAATTTTTTGATATAAATATGGCAGATGGTATGCTTGTTTTTTTCAAAGTATGGAAGTATGATATCTTTTAATTCCATATCATCAAGATTTGCGAGCTGAACCATAATGCGGCTGCATAAAGGCAGTTCACGACCATAAACGATTTCTTCATTCTTCTTGAAAATACCTTTTGTGACAGTCTTTTTATCCAATAATAACTCTATCCAGCGCATATCTAAGGTATCACCTAATAGAATTTCTATCGTATCCTGTTTTAAGGCATCACTTAAAAGCTTTACTTTAAATACATATTGTTTTTTATCCTCATCATACACAACATACTTCCATATATCTGCATATAATTCTCTTGCTTTTTTGACATCGATGCATTGTGTCAGACGATCATAAGCGTGTGCATAATCTTCTAAGAATAACATACGTGCATATACAGGTGTGGCAATGAGTGGATATTGTTTATATAAGGCTTCAATCATAGAAATGATATCTTCACTTCGATATTTCAGATAGGTGTGAAATAAAGTTTCCATAACATATTCTGATATTTTTAATGGTGTCACAATCGGGTGCATAAAGTTGATTGGGTGAATATTTTCAAAGTTACGGGTGATTTTGTAAAGATGTTTATGCGAATCTCTGATTTCCCATAATGGCTGGTCATGATCCATAATCCAGGTAAGCAGGTCCATGATGGTATCCCCAGTTTTGTAGGCCAGAAGGGAAAGCAACTCTTCTAATGCATCCTCTTCATCATATGTAGTGAGTTGTGGATTCTTCATGAGAAATTCCAGCTGCTCTTTTACAGTTATACACAGGCTTTGTATGATTTCTTCATGATTAGAATATAAAGCATAGTTTAAGAATTTCTTGTTTTTCTTGGTTTTTGTGAGTAGATATTCATCTACTGCATCATCACGAATACGGCTAAGAGCATGTAATGCAGCTTCTTTTAATTTACCTTTTTCACTATCTGCGATATGCATCAGATAATCACGATTGTTATCATCACAAGATAAGCCCATGACGATTTCTTTTTGAATGGCAGGCTGTGCCAATGGATACATTTTTAAATAGAATGCATTCTCTTCTTTTCCGCCAAGCTGTACGATTAATTTGATTCTTCTCAACATTTCTTTTTTACCAGCTGGGTCGAATCCATCTTTCAATAGTGGGACAATTTTCTTTCCACAATATTTTAAAATTTCTTCATTTAAATCCGCAAGCTCAGCATAGGTATCACCTAAGTCTTGAATCACATAGGGAAGTAAACGATAGTCCTGAAATAATTCAGGATGACGAATCCATGTAGAATGCACAATATCATAACGACCGCTCCCGGTTGTGGATAATGCCTGAATCAATGGTTTTAATTGTGAATATTTGATATTGGTATAAGCTTTTTCCGTAAGGATAGAAATGCTTTGGGTTTCTTCTTCATATTTCCAGTCTGCCTGTGTGATCAACAAGGCATCCAAGAAGGCCAGGGCTTCTAAAATGTTGGATTCTAAATGTTCCTGATCTTCAAAGATGGCTTTGCATAAAGCAGACAGTTTTTGAAAGACAGGTGATTTTGCGGCCAGTGTATCTACCTTTTGTAAGATGGTGGAAAGTCGCTCATCACTTAATAATATATTACTACCAGCAATTAATCCAGTTTGTAAACGGGTTTGTAATTCTAATAAAATTTGTTTCAACATGCTTGTCCACCTCCTAATACAATAGGCGAACGATATGTTCGCTGCTGATGATACTCATTGGTTTTGCCAATAGCTGATGTGTTTTATGATCATAGGAAAAAATCACAAGAGCACATTGATGATGAAGCAGACCTTCTTTAGGAAGGCTGGTAAAAGCATGTAAAGAACTGCCCTTCATAGAGGATAACGTCAACATATTGCCACTCGCATCTACCATCACAAAATCATCTTTATGCTGGCGGATTTCCTCATAGCGAATTACCATGGCAAGTTCTTTATGAGCAAGCGGATTTTTTAGTTGATTTTTCACTTCTTTCATGACTTGTTCATAATCATTTTTTGCGATATTCATGATATTGAGATAGTCCTGTGGTTGTATCTGTTCTGTGGTAAAGGCTTCATCATAACGAATCCGGCGGTTACCGCTTTGTGGATATAAATATAAGGTTGGCGCAATTACTTTTTCTAAGAAGCTATCCTCTTCTTTGATATATTTTGCGGCTTTTTTAGGGCGGATATTGATAGTTTTATGAAGCTCTTGTAAAGGATGCACATACCAAAAGCCTTCTTCCACAAACTCTTGTAAAGCTTCATTGTATTCAGCACGAAAACCAAGTTGAATCAGTTCTTGGTTTTCCACATAAAAACCCTGTTCTTTCAATTCATTCAAATTCCATACATGGCCAATCAATTCTTCCATAATTTTATCATCCTGTGTAATTTCTTCTTCATTGATTTTCTTATTTAAATAGGATTTCGCTTTCTTTACAATTTGATGTAATTGTACCAGTTGGGCGATGACACCATCATATATAGCATTTTGCTGCTGGGCACAGTGGGCTTCATAAATCAACATGAGAATCTGGCGCTGTATACCTGGCAGATAATAATCATTCATTTGTTTTGCGATGGCTTCATAATCTTTTAAATTGCTGTTGGTAAATGCCGCAATTCCCATTCTTGTGATATCCTGCAGCATGGTTTCACACATTACAAGACCCTCCAGCTGCTTGTTCCAGCGTTTTTTATTCGCTGTTTTATTTACTTTTTTTGGTTTCGCTGCTTTGTTTTCTTCTTCATCCTTTGGCTGATTACGTTTATTCAAACGTTCTCTTTTCTTTATGATATCCTCAGGTATTTCACATATCTCAAAATCTTTACTTTTCATGATAGCGTATAAAAGACCGATACTGTGTTTACATGGAAACTGTCGGCTAGGGCAGTTACAGCGAAAAACAGGATGTGAGGCATCCTGAAAATCCGCAGATGTTATGTAGTTTTTACTACCGCTGCCACTGCATTCTCCCATATAAAATGTATCATCCTGACTATGATACAGCTTTATAAACTTTCCGCTTTGATAGATAGCTTTACCATTCTTTAAGGCACTCGCATTGACTGCCTGTTCCTCTATCCAGCTTTCTTTTAAATCCATTGATTTCCCTCCTGTCATGTTCTTTCTTCTATTTTATCATAGATGATAGATGAATTGGGTAAGGGAGTAGGAAATAATACTAGTTTTATAATTATGAATATATTCAAATGAAAAAAGATATTTTTTTGCTGTCTTTATGCTTTTACTGTTGTAAATAGTAACCTTGATCATTTACTGGATGATAGAAAATAAGATTATGGATATTTTATTCTGATAATGGATCTGCATATAATTTTATAAAACTATGCAGTAAAACCATAAATTTGACTGTTTTTCTGCATATAGCTACAAAAAACTATGCAGAAAGAAAAAGATATCCTTAAGAAAGATATCTTTAGAAAAATAGATGTTCAATCAAAATTTTAGTACCAATACCAATTAAGATGATACCACCAAGAATGCCTGCATACTTTTCAAGAACACCACCTAATCGATTGCCGATCACAACAGCGATAATACTTAATACAAAAGTGGTAATACCGATAATGGAAGCTGCCATCCAGATGTTTACCTGAAGAAATGCAAAGCTAATGCCTACGGCTAGAGCATCTATAGATGTCGCAATTGCTAATACGATAATCGTAGATAACGTTAAGGAACTATCAACATCCTCTTCTCCTTTAACGGCTTCTCTTATCATATTTAATCCGATGACTGCCAATAAACCAAATGCAATCCAATGATCGACACTTGAAATTAATTCTTGAAAATAACTTCCTACCCACCATCCGATTACGGGCATACCAGCCTGAAATAAACCAAAGAAGAATCCAAGGATGATCGCATATTTCCAAACTTCCTGTTTCTTCATTGTCATACCTTTTGCGATACTTACCGCAAAGGCATCCATACTCAATCCAATACCAATCATAAAAATTGAAATTACACTCATATCGTTTTCCTCCAAAAATAAAACGAGACTCAACGTGAAAAATCCACGCATAAGTCTCGTTATTTACTGTTTAAGCCAGATTCACTATGAATCATTATGTTGACTTAACAACTCTTTTGAGCTAACTACTCCCTTAGGCTTGTCTATCATAACAAATAAAATAATAAATTTCAACACTAATCTAAAAAAACACCTGCTTTTACACAGGTGTCTTGCTATTTAACTTCTTTAAACTCAGAGAAATCTGGGAATGTCAATGCTTTTCCTTTATTGATATCGTTGAATTCAATCGTAATTTTTCCACTGATTGGTTCATCTTTTCCACTAGCATTTTTTTGTGTACCTTCAAAATCAATGACAGCTTTTGTGATAAAATCATCCTGACGTGTTGCTGTTAGATTAAATTTAGAAATTGTACTGTCTTTTACATTTGCTGTAGCTGCAATTTCGCTGCTTTCTGCTTTTTTTGCGATATTATTTACTTTATCAGCATCTAATTCTAATACTAAAGAATCACCTTTTAATTCAGCTTTCTTCAAATAAGGCTTGATTTCATCTTTCTTTAAATTGAACTTTTCAAACTTTGTTTCTTCCTGTTCAATTTCTGTTGCAGGACCTTTGCCTTTCATACCCATCATATCATAATAAACAACGTTATCTTTCATATACAGCTTCATGAAACCATCCATTTTTTGTCCTTGTGATTCCATGTCCACAACAGCTGTAAATGAAGGTTTAGCAGTATCTGCCAAATAACCGCCAGAGATTTTTAAAGTTGCAGTTTCATCTCCACTTTTTGCATCCATTCCCATGGAATACGTTGCAGTTTTCATTTCCACAATTTTGTTTAAGGATGTTTCTAATGCATCTAATGCTTTATCCTGTACTTTACTGCCACTGCATGCTGCCATAGAAAATAATAATCCGGCACTACATATTAAGGTTAATAATTTTTTCATAAATGTCTCCTTTTCATTCCTTTGTGATTTTACTATATCATAAACTTTCGCATATGAACATGATTTTTTTAAAAATTAGATTTTTATATTTTACAAATATGTTATTGTACGAATTAAGATATCCATTTCCAAATAGGAAAGCTGAAAAAGCATTTGCAAAAATAATTCGTTTCTTGTACACTAATGCTAGAAAGGTGGTAATAATCATGTTTCGTATAGGACAATCCACGGATATACATCAATTGGTAGAAGGAAGAAAACTTATCATCGGGGGTGTGGAAATTCCACATACCAAAGGTTTATTAGGGCATTCTGATGCGGATGTGCTAACACATGCAATCGCAGAAAGTATTTTGGGAGCTTTAGCATTGGGAGATTTAGGAAAACATTTTCCTGATACAGATCCTGCATATAAAGATATGGATAGTATCTGGATGCTTGGCAAAGTGTATGATATGATGACAGAAAAAGGGTATCGTATCAATAATCTTGATGCACTTGTTATGATTGAACGACCAAAGATGGCACCCCATATTGAAGCTATGCGCAAGAATATTGCGAATGCTTTACATTGTGATCTGGAGGCAGTATCTATCAAGGCAACTCGTGGAGAAAAGATGGGTTTTGTAGGTAGAGAAGAAGGCGTGCAGGCACAATGTGTAACCCTTTTAACAAGTATTTAGCTAGTAGGACTGTTGTTTATGATCAAAAGTTACAACCTCTACATAACTAAACAATCAGTAAAGTATATATTCCATTAATGGAACAAATATCAGATACCTATGGAAATTAAGATTCTTTCATAGGTCTTTTTATTACACCACTTTATAAAAAAATCAGTATAGCCAAAAATGGGTATACTGATAACAAAAGATATAAGACATGATTCATCATTTACATGTATAAATGTAAAAACTATTTGTTTTCATGTTTGCTAAATAATCCTCCATTGTACTTAAATGAAAAATAGATTAGCAGTATTACACCAATTATTACAAATCCTAATCCAATTTTATCACCTAAATTTTCGTTCACTGACATATTTACTAAGGGCATAGATAGCACACCTACTGCTACAACAAAAATAGAGAAACCTGTAGCTTTTTCATATGCTTTTATATCTTCCTTAAGTACATTAGCATAATGATACTTGTGGATTAAATCAATTTTTCCTTTAAATGCTATCAAATATGCCACAAAAACTAAAGCGATTCCTACTATTATAGCAATTATATTTTTTTCCATTTTTTCTCCTTGAGTAGTTTTTATAAAGGATTTTCGCCTTTATATTTACCTGAAGTATATCACTTTCTAATTACATTTTAAAGTAGATTTGTTTTCAATTTTAATATTCTATAATTATAATATCTTAGATATTTAGATAAATATATATATCAATATAGCATATATTTTGTTTACTATGTAATGACTATATGTATGTTGTGCTTCCAGTATAACGGATAATGTCGTATTCAGCAGCATATTTTCCATTTTTTTATACTTTAGGTGTACAAGCAAAGAAGCTATCCTTTAATTTTTCATGAAACAAACAAAAGATGAAATGTAAATGATATAATGGAATAGAGGATGGTTATTATGAAAAAGAAAATAAAAATCACAATAGGCTGTATCATCACATTACTTGCCATTATCATTATCATATATTCCTTAAGCCTAATGAATGGGAAACGATATCAAAAAATGAATATATCACCATCTCAAATATGCGAAATTTATTATTTAAACCCAAAACTTATAGAAAACGATAAAATAACGTTTACTAGAGTTTCAGAAAAAATGAAATCATATAATCAAATAATCTGGCATCAGGATGAGCAACAACTCGAATTGAATTTAGGTTATGCTATACATATACCAAAAAAAGATATCCTGGAAACAAAGGATATACAGACAGAATTTGGACTAATGGAAATCATCATTTGTAACGATAATATATATAAGGAAAGAAAAGAGATTGTTTTTAATTTTCAAACACATGATATAGCGTATAGTGGTACCTTTCAAAGGATGGAGGATACAGAGCTGCTGTCAGAGGAGGATATTCCTAAAATCATAACGATGTTGAAAGAGTGTATACTTACTGAAACATAAAGGTCCTATAGGATCTTTTCTTTTATACGTTTTTTGCTTTACCTCATGCATAGATGGTTGTATAACGAACATTGAAAAGATATAATAAAGACAAGAAAGCAGGGGACAACACATGAAGATAGCATTATGTGACGATGAATTTACAATATTGGAAGAACTAAGTACACTGTTGAAAGATATGGGACATGAGGTGGATTGTTTCCATGATCCAAGACAGTTGATAGATAAAAAATATCCGCTATACTTTTTAGATATTGGGATGGAGGAAATGAATGGGATAGAAACTGGAAATCAGTTAAGAAAGCTGTATCCAAACTGTTGTATTGTCTATCTCACAAACTTTGACGATTATCGAGCGCAGGCTTTTGGCGTACATGCGTTTGATTATCTAAAGAAACCAATTCAAAAATCAGATATAGAAAGGGTTTTGCAGGATGTGAAATCGATGGTTACACAAGTGGAATTATTATGCAGTTTTCATACAAAAGATGGTGTACTACAACTTCCTACTGATGATATCCTGTACTTTGAATTCTTAGGAAGGAATGTGATTCTGCATACTTTGAAACAGGAATATATCATGAGTAAAAGCCTGCATGAAATTGCGGATGAGATGAAAGATTATGACTTTGTTATGCCACATAAAAGTTTCTGTATCAACTTAAAGCATGTAAAACTTTTAAAAGGTTATGATATCACGATGATCAATGGTGATTTGATTCCCTTATCGCAAAAGCGAAGTACCAGTTTCCGAAGTGAATTAAACGATTATTTATATCGTCAGATTAAGAGGTAATGCTTATGAATATATATGTATTTACGTATCTTTGTTCCTTTTGTGCATGTTGTATCACATCATTTGTGCTTCTGCATCATATCGAATGGAAACAAAGTGGTTGGAAGTTTTTTATCGTACTATTTATCAATGCCGCAGTGCTGGCAATCAGTGCTATGAGATACTATCCCCTCAGTAAAAGTGTCATGGTGTTATTCGATGCCCTCTTGTTATATCCTTTCACGAATCGTAAAAAGCCACTGCGCAATATCATGGGATTTGTGATGCTGCTAGGATTATATGAGTATATGTCTTATCCGATTTCCATATATATTTCGGTGTTTATCAATCATGTGGTTACCTTGAATAAATGGTCAATGGCAATAACAATCATTTCTCCACAATTGCTGATTTTATATGCCTATTGGCTGTATCGTCGTTTATCAATTAAAACCAATAAGAAAAAAAGTTTATCCGAAGCATTATTTCAAATCGTTGTTATTCCATTGTTTACCTTTGTGAATTATCAGGTAGTATTGATGATGTGTGCGTATTATTTACAACCGGTTATGATCTGTTTAGTGATTATGGATATGGCTTTTGTGGTATTGTTAGATATCTATCTGTTTTATCTGTTTGAGAAAATCAAAGAAAATGTCATGTTGAAAGAACAGGCAATTCGTTTAGAAGAAATGGGAAAGATGCAGTATACGTATTATCAGAAACTGGAAGAAAAGTATGATCAAAGTCGTGGTATCATTCATGATATGAAACGCCATATGCAAGTATTAGAAAGCAAGGAACTCCCAAAAGAAAATGTGGAACATTATATTGGAGATATGAAAGAACTGTTGAATAACTATTCACATACGGTATATAGCTCTCATCCAATTATCAATGTGATCTTACATGAAAAAATTGATGAAGCCAGAAACGATGGTATTGAAGTAACTTGTCAGATTGCGCCAATTGATTTTAGTTTTATGAAAGAGATTGATGTGACGGTAATCTTCGCCAATTTATTAGATAATGCCATTGATGCATGTGAAGAAACGTTAGGAAATAAATTTATTCATATATGTATTGACCAGATTCATGAGTTTATTGTTATTGCAATCAGCAATTCAACGAAAGAATTTAAGGATATAGAAAAATCAAGCAAACCGGGGCATGCCGGACTTGGTTTGAAAAATGTTGCTCAGACGTTAGATCATTATGGAGGAAATATGCAGGTGACATCTGAAGAACATGAATTTACTATTCACCTGTATATCCCAAGGACATGAAAACAGCAATTGTAATTTTGGTTTGTTTCTTAATGCCCATCCTGCTCACAATCTGTTTATCCAGAAAACAGAAAGGCTTATGGGTATCATTTGTGGTGGGTATGCTGGCATTTGTGATATCGCAGATGGTATTGCGTTTACCTTTATTAAGTATCATGACGCAACAGCGATCCATATCGCTTTTCACATTGAAACATCCTGTTTTATACATTCTTATATTAGCATTCACAGCTGGTTTATTTGAAGAAACAGCAAGGCTGATTGGATTTCAATGTATTAAAAAGAAGCATGCTTCGATCTATGATGCATTTGCATTTGGATTAGGACATGGTGGTATAGAAGCGATGTTGCTAATAGGAATACCTTTATTGAGTGTATCCACAGATTTATCAAGCGTATTACTGGCATGTGGAGAAAGAATACTTGCGATTGCATTCCATGTGGCCATGTCAATCATTGTCTGGTACGGTGTGAAAGAACATAAAAATTACTATATTGGATTGGCAATTGTCCTTCATATGCTGCTTGATTGTTATGCGATACTAGGCAATCAGACATGGGTGATAGAGGGATATATTCTTATTCTTACAGTCATTGTTTGGATTGTATTATATCAAACGATTATAAAGCGAGTCCGATATGAAAACATTTAAAAAAATGATTGGCATATGTGGGTGGCTAGTTTATATCAGTTTTTATGTTTATGTCTTATATATATGGAAGGATATTCCTGAACAAATTGGTTCACATTTCAATTTTCAAGGAGAAATTGATAAATTTGGGCCTCGTTCTTCCTTATATATTATACTGATTGTGATTGCGTTTCTTTATATGATGATGTTAGCTGTGGAACGTTTTTCATGTTCATGGCATTCAACATTAGAAAGACAAAAAGAAAATATGACGATAGCTGTACAATGCTACATCGCCTGTATGCGAGTATATATCATGGTTTGTTTGATATATGTATTTCAGCATTCCATACATGTAACACCGCTTTCTTCATTCTTTATGCCGGTTTTTATATCAGGTTTATCCATATTATCCATATGTATGGGATTATATATGCTGCATAGCAGCAGGAAAGGAAAACGTTTATGAAAAAGATTTTAAGTATTTGTTTGTGTTTAGGATTATTATTAGGAGTCAGTGCATGCAGTAAACAGGATAGTAAAAAAGATGACTATGACGAAGAAAAAGTCGTAGCACTTGCTACGGATATCATCAAGGAAATGAATAATGGGGAATATCAGAAAGTCTTAGATCGGGGAAGTAAGGATGTGAAATCTGTTGGCACAGATGCCTTGAAAGAAGGGATGGATACGTATGTAACACCGCTAGGCACATTCAAAAAAATAGGAGAACATGATTGTATCGCAAAGGATGGTAATGTTACAATTGGCATCATCGCAGAGTATGAAAAAGGTAAGGTACAGTATACCTTATCATTTGATCAAGACGATGTGATGACAGGCATTTACATGAAACCGGTAAAATGAAAAAGTTAGTATTATTATTTTGTTTGATCTGCCTGTGTGGATGTTCATCAAATGATATACCAAAAGAAAAAAAAGAAGAATTAAAACAAAAATCACTTATGTTAATGGAATATCTACAAAAAGGCGAATATGAAAAAGTTGGAAAAGAAGTTTCTCTGGCAGTGGTTGGTTTAGATGCGGAGATATTGCGTCATGAATTTAGTAAGGTACCTGATGTCTATGGTGAATTTCAAAATGTAGACAAAATAAAAATGATGAGAATAGAATCAGGATATCAGGTAATTGTATTTATCAATTTTGAGAATTATAAGGCAGAATATTCTTTTGCGTATGATGAAAATGGCAAAGTTGTGGGAATATACTTTAAGTGAGGCGAAGATTTATGAATATCGTATTAGATTTTATTATGTTATTTTGTTCTAGCATATTTTTTGCGATTGGCATCTATGCTTGGCGTAAAAAAGAACCGATGTGGTTTTTCTCTGGCAGTGAAGAAGAAATCAAAGCTGAACATTTTCATGATATAGAAGAATACAATCATAAAAACGGGATGATGTGGGGGATGTATGCAATATTCAGCGCTATCCCTTATCTGTTTTATCGTTTTTATTTAATCAGTATACAAAGTTTTGCGTTTTCCACGATTATCATATATAGTATAGGGATTGTGATTATGATAATCTATTGGACATATTTACACAAAAAATATACGGGGTGAAATATATGGTTGTAAAGATTACATTGTTCGTATGCAGTATGCTGGTGCCACTTACCATGATAGGCTTTGGATATTATTTCTATCGCCATGCACCAAAAGAAATCAATGATATATTTGGATATCGTACAAGCATGTCTATGTTGAATGAAGATACATGGCAATTTGCGCATCATTATGCAGGAAACCTGTGGCTGAAATGGGGGATTGCTTTATTGGTTTTTACGATAATATTTATATTATGGGTATTTCAAATGGATGAAGAGCGGATGTCCATCATGAGTACTATCTTTATGTGTATACAAATAATACCTTTAATTGCGGCAATTATACCAACAGAGAAAGCATTAAGAAAAACATTTGACAAAGAAGGAAATCGAAAATGAAGAAACGTGTGTAACTATAAGCTGCACACGTTTTTCCTATTTATTTTATAATATTTCCCATTTATATATATTCATCAATCAATCAATGTTATACTAAATATAGAAAAGAAGGCAATGTACATAAATCATAGATACCTATTGGCATCCATATGCAGAGGAATGATTTTATGCTGTTAACCTATGTTAGAGTCATAAAGGAGGGAAGTAGTTATGCTTGAGAAAAAGAAAAGCTTCATGATATATATAATTGTTTTCGTCTTGATTATATGTGCAGGAACGATTTTTTACTTTGGTGATCAGAAAAAGGCGGGTATAGAACCTAATGTGTATTTCAGTTTACTTGATATCAATGAAAAAAATTATGAAGAACTTCCTGCGGATATTAAAAAGAATATCTCGGATGTTTCACAAGCCAGAGTCTTAAAAATCAGTGTGGATTATCATCAGTATGAACAAATAGATTCCGTAAAGCTTACAATGGATTTTCATAATATTCTTGGTTCACAAGCTATCACACAGCTCTCATTAAAAGATTTCAATAATACAGTACCATTTCAGAAAAACAGTGATTTTGTGGATTTCTATTTGTTAGATTTTCACACAACAGATGAACAGAAAATAACAGAATTATCAAAAAAGATCACATGTACATTACATTTATATGATCGAAAAAATAAAGAGATACAAAGCATAGATTATCAAATGAGTGATTATTTAAATGGAACACAAAGTGAAACAGAAAATTCCAGCTATCGTATGGTTTCATATGATGAGGTGGTAAAACAACTTGTAAAGTTATCCAGAGAAAGTGAAGAAGAAGTTGAACAGCATCTTCAAAAAGCAAAAACTGATGGAGCAAGTCTTAGTCATGAGGAAATAAAAAAAGAATTAGAGAACACACAATATGTAATTGCGAAAGCTTATGATTTTCCTGTATTAAAGAATGTATATCGACCTGGTGGATTATATATTATTGGAGAAGGCAGGCAGCATCATATTGATAAAATGTTGTATGTAGCACTTGATTGCGTGAATATTGAAAATGGTTTGATATCATTGAAAGAGAAGGCGTTTGCTGGACAAATAAGTCTTATGTTTGAATCTAAGAATCAAATACGTTTCTTTATCAATGGTGATTTTTATAATCAGGGCAATTATACATATAATGGGTGGACACAACTGATCCCCGGAGAACAAGCAGCCATAGATTATCAAATAGATAATTCTAAAGAACCATTCTCTGATATCATCTATTCAGGTATTTGGAATATATCCAAGTAAAGATGAAGTAATACAATGAAACGAAGGGAGGAATATGAATGAAAATCGCAGTGATTGATGATAATACATCTATATGTAAAAAAATCACTTATATATTAAGTCCCTTTGAAGAATTTCAAATAACTACGTTTTCATCTATTGCGGCATATGAAGCTGATGAATGTTTTTATGATTTATTGTTATTGGATATAGAATTGCCAGATGAAAATGGTATTGCATATATTGAAAATGCACCTGTGAAGCATAAACTTGTGATTTATATCTCATCACATGAAGAATGGATGGTTGATTCCTTTAATCCCAATGTCATTGGGTTTATAGGCAAAAATGTTTTAGAAGAAGCTTTATTACCCAAAGTGAAAAAGGCGAAAAAGTATTTAGATAACATGAAACAGTATGATTTTGTGACAATGGATGGAAATATAAAAGTATATGAGAATTCTATTTTAGAAATTTATCTTGATTATACTTCTGTTTATTTAAATTTACAGAATGAAAAGAAACCTATACGTTTAAATTTGCGTTCTTTAAAAGAATTAGAGAATCAAAAGCTTTCCGATAATTTTATTAAAATTAATCGTCAGACAATTATTAATATTCAAAAGATACAACAAGTGCTTAGTAAAGAGCATAAAGTATTGCTGATTAATGGAAAGGAATATGCTGTCACAAGAGGATTTTGGAAAGATTTTATCATAAGGTATCAAGCAAAGAGGTATTTATATGATTGAGTTTCTATCTGAATTTTGTTTACATATCATTGATTTTATATGTTTTCTGTACATGTATCATATATTGGAGAATGAGAAAATAAATAAGAAAAAATTTATTGGAGGAGTACTTGTTTTTGCGTTGTTTTGGCATGTTATAGAAATGATGGATGCATCGAGGGTTTTATTGACAATCTGGAATGATGTTTTTATCATTCTTTCATTATTGGTGTATATGAAAAAATTCAAAGTTCAGGATATCATGAATGCATTCACAATAGATGCTGTTTTTCGTGTGTCTGTTTCACTTTTCATGGCTCTTGGGGAAATTATTCATATGGATATTGCTTATACAAATTCACTTGGACTATATCAATTTTGTTTTTTCATTGTTTTAAAAATATTAATGGTTATATTTATGTGGTTGTTTATACGTCAATTTAAAAAACTACAGATTAACATGACAATGAAATCTTATAATATTTTTATAGGCAGTTATCTTATCTGTATTTTGATCGGTACTACAATCATGCAGTTATCAAAGAATAATGATGTATATGTCAAAGTTATGTTTACTTTGCTTTTGATTGCTTTATTTTCATTTTACTTTGCAGTTGAATATATTACGATCATTATTAGAAAATATCAGACTATGAAAATGGAAGAAATTATGGATATAGAAGAAAAACAAATTAATGAGATGATAGAGGAACAGAAAAAAACGATGAAATTTATTCATGATACAAAAAATTTATTTATAGATATCGAAAGTTCTATCGATCAGAATCAATTAATAGAGGCAAAAGATTTAATAAAGAACTGGTATTATTTATATGGAACATCTTATGTGACAAAAATTTGTCGCAATAGTTATATTGATGTTATATTGCGTCAGAAAATAGAGTACTATCAGAATATTCATTTCAACTTAAAAATACAAGTACCAGAAAATATACCAATGAAAAATAGAGATTTACTTTCTGTATTAATGTTATTGCTGAATTACTTTTGTGAAAACGTAAAGAACGAATTGGATATCAGTATTTGTGGCAATCATAACGAGTTATCTATTTGTATGAAAGGAATGTGTCATAAAATATTAACGGAAAATAGTGTGGAATATCAAAACATCAATATGATTGTGGAAAAATATAATGGCAATATCGTCTTGATACAGAATAAAGATTTTGAATGTAGAATCATGTTATTTTTCTAATGTTGTTGGCTGTAAAATAAGCGACACTCCCTGTTTTTACATTGCATTATGATATAAAGATTTAAATAATGTAAATAAAGGGAGGATACTATAGTTCTAAAAGCTAGCGCATAATTTGGAAATTGGATACATAAAAATCAAATTGATTTGATTAAATATTCAGTTGAAATTTTAATAAATGAATTTTTTGAATTATTATAATCTTATACAGCATATTATTACATAAAGTTATTAAAACGGATTCTTAATGTAAAATTGCTTCTTTGACCTATCCTTATCGATAAGCATTCTTGTTAATTTTATATTGACGTTGAGAGAATGAGAGGAAAAATATATGAAACAAAATAGTTATAATTGCCCTTATTGTGGTTATCAATTCAAGAAACAGGAACTATGGATGAAAAATAGTATAAGTTGTCCTATATGTAATTGTTATGTTGTTAAAAGTTTTAGAAAATTGCCAATCATTCTATTAATTTTCATGGATTGTTTTATTGTGCGTTTTTTTGGAAAAGGACCAAATAGCATTATGTTTTTATTAATTGGAAGTATACTCGCTATTATATGTAGAGTATTAATTTTATGTTGTTTTCCTTTAATGAACAAATTAAGCATAAGTTATTTGAAAAAAACAAAATAGTTTATAGAGAATGCAAGTATAGGAAAAAATTTTAGAGATATAGCTAAAAGAAGAAGTTTATTGAACTATTTTGTGAAAACGTAAAGAACGAATTGGATATCAGTATTTGTGGCAATCATAACGAGTTATCTATTTGTATGAAAGGAATGTGTCATAAAATATTAACGGAAAATAGTGTGGAATATCAAAACATCAATATGATTGTGGAAAAATATAATGGCAATATCGTCTTGATACAGAATAAAGATTTTGAATGTAGAATCATGTTATTTTTCTAATGTTGTTGGCTGTAAAATAAGCGACACTCCCTGTTTTTACATTGCATTATGATATAAAGATTTAAATAATGTAAATAGGGAGTGATATCTATGAAAAAAATAATAATGATATGTTTTGTCATGCTATTCATGCTTAGCGCATGTTCTCATCAGGAAAAAAATTATGGAGAAGCAGTAGGATCATATAAAACCGAAGATGGTATTTATATGGTTACACAAACAAAAAGTGGATATCATAGATTAAACTTTTATGATTTTCATGCGAAAAAAGTTGTTCCTTTATGTGAGAAAGTAAATTGTAAACATGAAGATGAAAGCTGCCCAGCAGTTCAATTGACAAAGTATGATGGGGCAGAATTTATGGGGTTAAAACAGTACGGCGATCATTTATATATCAATTATCATTATGCGAGTACAGACAAAGAGGGGAAATCTGGTTCTGTAATTGTGGAAACGGATAATAAAGGACAGGCTTCTAAGATGTTGTTTTCAACACCAGATAATACAATGATCAATGATATTGATGTTTACCAAAACCATATCTTTTTTACTTATAATTTGTTGAAATATTTAGATGCCAGTAAAACATCTTTTGGAACTTCAGGTACTTATATTGTATCGGTATATGATATTGCATCAGGAAAGCAGAAAGATCTGACGAAGGCAGAAGATCAAAATAATGGATATTGTTTCTTTATAGGTTTTAAAGAAGGTAAGGCATATTATTTAAATTATAATTTTGATAAGCAAAATCGACCTGTATATGCATATGATCTTGAGAGTGATAAAGTATCATTGATCGATGATCAAAATACGATAGAAACAAGTTTTATGTATCATGATAAACTCTATGGCGCAGATGAAAAAACAAAAGAAATATATAGTTATGATATCTTTACGCAGAAGAAAGAGAAGTTGGCGGAATTCAAAGGGCATAAAGGCGAATTTTCATTTATATGCCAAAATGGTCTTATCCAACTGATATATTTAGAAAACAAAAATACAGCGGAAGCTAAAAACTATATCCAGGTCTATGATGTGGATAAAAACAAATTTTTATTTGATGATTATCGTGTAGGAGAAAGAGTGACATATAAAACAAAAGATGGATATTTTGGGTCAAAGGATTTTAAATATTGTGTTTATGATGAGAATATGAATTATACAATGCTTGAATGAAAAAGAGGTGAACACAATGAAGAAAACTATAATCATAAAATGCATACTGACAGCTGGATTTATCATCCTGTTGAATGGATGCAGTTCAAAAAAAGATCAGCTTGTCTGGTACCTTTATGGCGCAAGCTTCAATAAACAAAATTGGATAAAAGAAGAAGATATTAATAAAGAGGGCACCATCCAAAATAAATATACGAAAAAGTTTAATGAGATGTTGAAAGAAAAAGGGATGGATATAGAAGTTGTTTTTAAAGATATGAAAGTTGATGAAGCAGAGGATCGCTCATTTGTGGAAAGTGAGAAAATGTATTTTGAAAAGGAAAATAAAGCTGGAAATCAAATTGATATCATTCCTTATATGCATTCAGATATTCGTATTATAAAAAATTTAGATGAAACTTTTAATGGCACTTATGCGAAAAAATTTTATGAAGCGATGCCAAATACATACTGGAAATCACAAAAAATTGATCAACATACCTATTATATTCCAAAGGTTTCATTATACGCAAAACAAAAATGTATCTTGGTGGATGAAAAAATGATGAAGGAATTAAAAATAGATGCATCATCACTAAAATATGATTTAAATTCTTTGATTCCCTATATGGAACAGGCAAAAAAGCAGTTGGATGTGATACCTTTTAGTTTTATGGATATTCAATATCAAGAGTATTTTAAAAACAAGCAATATATTTCACTTCCATTATTATCAGATTATGAAACAAGTATTTATATCAAAGATGATAACAAGCAATATAAAATTGTGAATTTATATGAAGAAGATGCGTTTCATAACTTTTTAAAAACTATTCAGGAAATGAATCAGAAAGAATTAACAGGCGCTCAGTTAGATACAGATGAATATAATAAGAAAATGGAGAAAGGAACATTCTTACGATTGGGCAACTATTTCCCAGATGATTTAAGAGAAAATTCAGATCGTAATAAAGGATATAAACAAATGCCTTCTGGCGGATACGATTATATAAGAACAGGTGGAGATGCTGTTTATTATCAATCCAAGAAGGAAAAAGAAGCTGTGGAGTTAATATCATTGATCAATACAGATCAGGATTTATCAAACTTATTTATATATGGAATAGAAGGGGAAGATTATCAATTAAAAAATGGTATTGTGGACCCATTACGTGAGGACTTAATCATTCCTGATTCATTAGGAAGTTCATCCATGATTGGAAACTATATCATTGCACTTCCTTCTTCTAAAAGCTGTCCTGATCATACAACAGCTATCATGCATTATCTAAAACAACTGCCGGATGAACCTTATTTAGGTTTTTCACCAAAGATTCCTGATAAATGGAAGGATGTAGAAAGTGTATATAAAGATTCTAATAATAATCTGCCAGTATATGAAAAGGAAGGTCTGTTAGAGTATGCGAAAGGATTCAATGAGAAATTAAAAGCTGCGGGTTTAAAAAGTATCATTGATGATTTACAGAAACAACTAGATGCGTATATGGGGTAATAGTATGAAATTACATGTTGAAAACTTATGCAAAGCCTATGGCTCTACCATTGCTTTAGATCATTTATCTATCACCTTTGAAAATGGTATCTATGGAATCTTAGGACCCAATGGCGCAGGTAAAAGTACCTTGATGAATATATTAAGTTTATTGTTAGATAAAACGGATGGAAATATAACATTAGATGAAAACGATATTGTGAAAATGGATACTACATATCTTGATCATATTGGATATATGCCACAGGAAAATTGTTTATATGATGATTTTACCCTTTTTGAAAGTCTTTGTTATGTTGGAGCATTAAAAGGAATGAAAAAAACAGAGGCAGGATTACAGGCAAATGAATTAGCAAAAGAAGTTGGTTTAGCTGATGTACTACATAAAAAAATAAAGACATATTCTGGAGGTATGAAAAAACGTGCAATGTTTGCGCAAACGCTTATGAACCATCCTGATATATTAATATTAGATGAACCAACTGCAGGATTAGATCCTCAAAAACGCATAGAATTAAGGAATATAATTTCACAGCTTAGTAAGGATAAAATTGTTTTGATTGCTACACATGTTGTCAGTGATATTGAATATATCGCTAATCAGATCGTGTTGATGAATCATGGAAAAATCATAAAAGTAGGAAGCACAAAAGATTTAATACAATCCATAGATGGAAAAGTGTTTGAAAGATGTATTGAAGAAGGTCAATTAAAACAGCTGGAAAGTAAATACAGAATTAGCAATCTAAGATATGAACAGGGAAAACTGATTGCTCGTATCATTACAGATGAGGCACCACTAGAAAATGGTATACGTATAACCCCTGATTTAAACGATGTATATTTGAGTTATTTTCAGGAAATATCATGATTTATTATGAACTGAAAAAGTTTCTGGGATCATTACGTAATATTAAGTTTCTAGCATTCCTGTTGATTCTATTGATTGCCAGCGATGTTTATACCATCTATCATCATCCAATAAATCCATCTGTTTATAAAACGATACATCAGGAAATACAAACAATGAGTAAGGAAGAAGCTAAAAGTTATTTACAAGAAAAAATTGACGCATATGAATTTCAAAGCAATTATATTTTCAATATCGATAGCGAACAGTTTCTAAACACATATACGGAAAAGTATGGAGAAGCATGGATAAAGGAACAAATACTTAAACAAAATGATGATACGTTATCCCATCATGATGATTTTGTATATCAACAAATTATGAATGAGATGACTGTATTGGAAGATTATCAAAATTATCGTTCCTCCATAGAGAAACAATATGAGGAGCATGCCAAAATTTCTATTTTTGCGCAAGATACTGAAACAGAAAAAAAGATTTCAAAAAAAGTATATGATCAATATCATAAATTAAATGTAAAGGAATTAAGTTTACAACCTGAACTGGTTTTATCACAATTATATTCATTTGAATTAAGAAATATCATATCCGTTGTGTTAATATTTTACCTTGTATTTACGATGATTTACCAGGAAAAAGAAACAGGTGTTTTACAATATAGCCAAAGTATGAGAAAAGGAAAACGGCAACAGGTGATTACAAAATTCATTTCTCAGATGATTATATTGATGGCTTGTTATATCGTGTTTTACTTGTTTGACTATATGATTTATTCTTTTGCATATGGATTTATAGATCTCATGGCACCGATACAATCTTTTTCATTCTTTTCCACATGTCCATATGCTTGGAATACAATTACCTTTATGCTCATGAGTGTATTAGCAACCTTACTGGCTTTTACTGCCATATCTTCCATTATGAATGTATTTGCCTATTATTGGAACCAATTATCAGCTTTTCTGATTTCAATATTATGTTTCATTGGTATTACAGCCCTTTTGATCTGGGGTATACGAAACCAAAATGGTTTGATTTCTAATTTAAATTATCTGAATATTCTTTTCTATATGCATCCAGAAAAAATATTTTCACAATATAACTTTGTGAATTTAAATGTAACAGCCTTTAGGGAATATGATACATTATTGCTTCTGTTGCTTGTAAGTATTATATGCATTTGGCTTTCAAGAAAAAATATAAAGCGAACAGCTATAAGAAAAACACAGGCAAAAAGAACATACCAACATTCCTTACACTCGTTCATGTATTATGAGATGAAGAAGATTTTAATCATACAAAAAGCTCTTTTGATAGGCATGATTTCAGTGCTTGGATTTATCATTATGATGCAAAATCAACAAAGTGTATCAACAGCAAATGACTATATGTATAATAGCTTTGTGGATACCATAGGCGCATACGTAAGCAAGGAAGCAGATGAAAACAGTAAGCAGCAGGAGCAATATTATCAGGACTTAGAACAAAATGTGAATAAACAAAACTTAATTGCCCAGAAGCTGATGACACAACAAGGATTTGAACGTTATAAAAAAGCGTACGATAAAAGAAAAGAAGATGCAACAGGTAGAAAAATTCTAAAAGAAGATCGATATCGTTTATTATATGAAACAACGAATTTATCAAAATTCATGATTACATTTTATCTTATTTCATTTCTATATATTCTGCCAACGTGTTTTTACTATGAACGAAAAACGCATATGTTAACGATTCAAAATACGACAAGAGGCAAGTATCAAACATTCTATTATAAGGTTATAGCACTTTCTACTATACTCATTTATACTCATTGTGATTTTCTTTACACTTTTAACATGTTTATTTATAAAAGCAGAATTGTTATACCCAGATTTAAATCTTATGGAAAATATACAATGTTTAGATCTGTTTTATAACTTTCCAATAAAGATGCCAATTTTCCTTTATTATATCATGACAGCAATTCTTCAAATCCTAAGCATTATTTGTATGACTGTGATATCAGCAAGGATTCTTAAAAAACAGAGAACACCTTATATCTTTATGTTGATAAGTCTGATATTTTTCGTGTTGCCAATCTGGTTCACAGATCGTTTTGCATATATTTATCAGATTCTATTTCCACATGAAGCGATTCTTCATGGAACATATATCTTCTTCATCCTTATCTTGGTTATAGGCTCTATTATCTCTTTAAAAAGGAAAAAATAAGATTCATCTATAAATGAGCAAAGGTTATACATTTAAAATGATGTATAACTTTTTGTTTTTATTTTCATGAAAAAAGAAAGATTTTCATACTTTGTTTGCTTTTTTACATAAATAAGCATATAATGAAAAAGACTTTTATAAAAATTTTTAAATAGTTTCATAATGGTTTTTGAAAAAAAGTGTTAATCATATTACATAAGAAAGAGAGATGGTGAAGCATGGAAGCTAATAATCAGAAGGAAACGTTTCTCATGTTTATGGCGTAGGTTCATTTATAAAAATATTCATTTCAGTATACTGTATCCTGCCTTTTATCATAACGTGTGATAGGTTAAGCAAGGTATATTGTTATGGTCAGACTTATATAAATATGGAGGAAAAATATGAAAACAGATAAGAGAAATATTATATTTATGATTGTAGAAGCAATTTTTATTTTTGCACTGATGTTACAAAATGGAAAAGTATTCAAAGTTTATGAAAGTGTCATTCTTGGTTTATTATTATTGGGTTCATCTTCTTATTATTTATACTACATGATGAAGAAAATCACTCATGTTCCTTATGTTTTACTATTTTGTTTTTTAAACGCCGCTTTTGTATTCCTTGTTTATCAGGTAAAATTCAGTATTGTATATAACTTTGTGTTTGTTATTTTGATATTGTTATATATTCAAGTAGGTTCAAGGTTAATCATTAAAAGATATACAAAAGTATAATTCAAAATACCAAAAGGGGGTGGCGGATCTTGGGAAAATTAAATATCGCAATATGCGATGATAATATGAATGTAAGGGAACAAGTAAAAAACTTTTTAAATGATTTTTTTCAGCATAAACAAATAGATGTAATATATCATCTATTTGAAGATGGTTATGATTTAATACAAAATAAGCAATCCTTGGATATCATTATATTAGATATTGAAATGAACAAATGTAATGGTTTTGAAGTGAGGGATGCTTTATTTTCTCAACGAATCAATTCTAGAATTATATATCTTTCAGATTATAAAGATCGATTACAAGATGCTTTTGGAAAAAATGTGTATGGGTTTGTATCAAGAGATAGTATACTGTAGGATCAGCGACAATTCTAGTAAATAATATGGGGGTAAGAAAATGATGAATGGAGGCAAACATGGATAACTATTTTGGAGATTGGCTTTTTATGATATTTATATCAGTTTTGTTTTTTGGCTCATACTGTGTAATTAGAAGAATGAATATTCATTATTTAAAATATTATTTTATTATGATGGAAATTATATTGCTTTATGTGTTGATATCTCTTGTATCATATGAAGAAATAGATATCATGGCAGTTTTTACAGTATTGGTTTATCAAGCAATTTTAATCGTCATGTATAAAAAAGTATATAGAAATGATAAAAGTAGGTCTATTCTTTATACAACCTTGAAAAACAGTAATTTTCATCCATTATTCATATATGGTATACAAGAAATACCAGTAGATAAATTAGAATATTATGTAGAAAATTTGAATGTGTTTTTTGATTTGATTCTACCAGAAAAAAAGCTGAATTATGGATTCTTTATGGTGGATAATGGAGAAATACAGATTACAATGTTTCTATTGAAACAACATATTGATGATATTGATATCATCAAACAAAATCCTGTAATGCATGATTTACAGATTGAAAATTACAATAAAGGATGTCAGATTAAATATTGTATCAAACAAAGTGCTTAAGACTTGATAACTTATAAAAAATACAACGATAAATATAAGGGAGATGAACGTATATGTTAAGTAATAAAATACTAAAAAAAGCTATTCTTTGTAGCTCAATAACCCTTTATATTGCGATAGGAATACAGTATTTAGTATTATACCCTGATACTAATGTTGTGAAAAATAGCTGTGTTGTTTTAGTAGAAATATTGGCAGCGGCAATGACCATATATATACAAGCTTCTTATGGAATGCTGAATATAAAAGCTGATCAGCATATGAATATTATCGGAGAAGGGCTATCGTTATTTATACTTTTTCTGATTTTCTTGCCTGAATTGGTATTTAAGATTTTTACAAACAGGATATTGATATGTATCCTATTAGGCTTAATATTTCTTACACATTTGTATGTTGTGATAAAACAAAATAAAAGTTTAAAAGGCTCAGAAAACAGCGTTTATGAAGAAGTTTGTAGGAAAGATGAGATTGAGAAACTAGCTAGAAAGAATCCTGAATATATTGTTTTAAATCAATTATTGAAAACAAGTAATGTGATAGGGTTACTTTATTTGATTATTGAACTCAAAAACATCTCATATATACTGATAATTGCTTTAGGAGTTATTGGTGCGATCATTCTAAAGACTCATGAAAAAGTAAATATTCCTTATCGAAACATCATTATAATATATGGTCTGATTGCTTCTATAATAAGTGCTATATTATTATATTATGGTGTAAAAATAATTTCCTGGATTATGTTTATGAGTATAAATATCGTGATAAAGGAATGCAGGACAAAGTATTTATATGTTTTCTATGATGAGGTTATATTGGAGAATCAAGATTGTTTTGATGAAAAATATAGCATAGGAAGGAGGAGTCAATAAATGAATGATGCATTTAAAAGCTTTAAAAAGCTTCCCATATGGGGGAAAATGATAGTTATTATTTTTATACTATTATTCATTTACAGTATAGGAGAGGTGGATTTATTCTTATGGTGATATCATTGTTGACGTTTATTTATATCATGATTTTTGAAATTTTTGATATCGATTTAAGATTATATACCGCCTTGTTTATAATATTGATTGCGGCTTATCGAGCATCTAAAAACCTTAAAATCAGCGTCTTTAACATTTTAGATTTTTATCCAATGAAAATAACCACAAGTAGAATCATAGAATTTCTAAGCAGTGTCATGTTCTTTCTATACTTTTATATCAAAACAAATGTAGCTTTCGGCTTTACATTTATTGTAACCTTATTTACATTTTCTGTGTTTTTCTATTATTATTTTTTTAGAAATTTAAGTGATTGATATGCGTGTTATACAAGTGATATTGATATTGATCATTCTGTTTAAAATCGTGTTGGAAGTTCAATATCATCAATTAAAAGTAAAGCTGAAGAATATACATGTGGATACCGATATGCGAATGTGTGTGGAAGAAAATATTTATAATAATTCAGAGATAAATGTTATACAAGGAAAGAATTATGCTTATGATATGTTTAAGAAACAAATCGTTATAAAGGATACAGAGGTACAATCATTAGATGCATATGATATACTAATACATGAATATGGGCATTGTAAAGATTTACATGAGAAAAGTGCTGATTATAATCGATTTATAATGCTTGTGAAAACATTTATACCTATATTATATGTCATAATTTTTGTTTGTATTTGTATGAAATATATTCTTGGAATTCATACAAAACTGTTGTTATTTGCACTTGTTTTAGCACTGGTGCTTATGATTGTGGATCTGATAATATCTATAAATTTAGAATGGAATGCTAACAAAATCGCAATTCATATTTTACAAAATCAAAGTACACCAGTTCATCATCAAAAGTTTTTATATATGGCAATGGTGATACAAATCATAGACCGATTTTTTCTGATTTTATTTATTTTGTTATTGTTTAAATTTCTATAAAATATGATAAAAAAATGTCCAAACTTCATTGGGCATTTTTAGGTTTTATACATAACGATATACAAAGAACCGAGAACGATATCTGTGATCACATAAGGAATCGCCCATAAATAGGCACTTTCTATATGAATACTTTCCGGTGTTGTATAGGCAAAGCCTTCAGGTATGTGGGTTGCTTCTTCAATTGTGATAACACCATTTTGAATATCCGTTAAATCCTGCTTCATAAGGATCAATTGGTTTCTGGTGGAAATGACATGATATAACATCACGCCAAAAATTGATATAATCGCAATGAGTAGAATCATCCTTTTGATATTAAAGCTTTTCTTCATACAACCACCAGTTTCCTTAACTTCATTATAGGTTTATATAAGTATATGGTCAATCATTTCCTATATGTAAATTTTTTTCTAGGGCTTGCATACCTAAAGAATTGGTCTATAATAGAAACGTGATTTTGAAGGAGATGAAGTTAATGATACCATTTGATTTACATATGCATTCAAACTATAGCGCAGATGGTGAATTTACGCCAAAAGAGCTGATACAGATTGCGAAGGATCGCCATTTAAAATGTGTGGCATTGAGTGATCATAACTGTATGTTAGGTGTAGATACTATGATCGAAGAAGGAAAACAGGCAGGTATACAGGTGATTCCCGCAATAGAGTTTTCCACATTATTTCAACCAGATATCGAATGTCATTTGTTGGGATACCATTTTGATTATCATAAAGATTATTTTACAACCTTACATGAACAAACTCAAAAGTTGTCTGATGATGCATTCTTGTTAAGGGTGAAGAAGTTTAAAGAAACGTATCATATAGATTTTGATGAAGAAAAGATTATCAAAGACAGCAATGGTGAAAATCCATGGTTTATGTTGTGTGATACGATCTTTAATGATCCTAAGAATGCGGATATCGAAGATTTTAAAGATTATCGAGCTGGAGGAAAACGTAGTAATCCTGCACCTGTAAATTTCTTTTGGGATAAATGTCAAAAAGGCTCTCCTTTATATGTACATGTAGAATATCCATCATTCAAAGATACGGTTCAACTGATTCATGATGCGGGTGGTATTGCGGTATTGGCACATCCATTTGCGACGTTCTATCAGAAAGAAGCATTATTAGACCTTGCTGTTTCCTATGGTATTGATGGCATTGAGGCATATAGTAATTATCATGAGCCAAAGCATAATCATTATTATGCAGATTACGCAAAAAAACATAATTTATTAATTACCTGTGGCAGTGATTTCCATGGTAAACACAAACCAAGTATTCATATGGGGGATGTTGGAGAAGAAGTAGAGAATGCTGATGAGATACTTCAGAAGTTTTTAGAAGCAATTAAAGTAAATCAATGAAAAAAAGGCTGTATCACTAGCTAAATTTGCTAGTTTACAGCCTTTAATGTTTAACTTTTTTTAATGCATTGTATAACGCAAGTTTTGTGGAGGAAATCGGTAATGTGAAATCTCCAATCAATTCAACAATTTCTGCGTTAAATCCACGCTTGAAATCAAATACACCAAAGCCATCTTGATCTTTTTCAAAGTATCCACTGATACCATAGAAGTTATACATAGAATAACCTTCATCAATTGCTTTTTGTATCATATACCATTGTAACGCATATGGCCCTTTGAAGCGTTTATATTGATCATAAGAACCACTGGTCAGATAAATGATTTCTTTGCCATACATAATGAATAAAGAAGCCGCAAGTGGTACTTCATGATCGAAGTCTTTCTTTAATTCGTTATAATCCTGTTCACGTTTTTCTAATGATTCTAAATGCTGCAGTGCTGTTTTCTTACGTGAAGTGCTGTTTTTGGAATGTGGATTATCTTTTAATACTTCATCCGCTGCACGAATGGTTTCTTCTTCTTTTTCACGTTCACTAACGATACGTGCATAATAATCATCTAAATCCAGATATGCATAATAGGCACATGCATGTTCACCAAATGCTTTATATTCGTTTTGATAATAGTCTAAAGATAAATTAGAGAAGCCTCTGCGCTCACTTGTGGCATTGACGATTTCATCTAGAATGTGTAATTCATCATAGGCGAGTTTACGTACCTTGATACCATTTTTGATGGTATTTTTTATGTTTTGACGTGTTTGTGAATTCATTTCTTTTAGTGCCTGTTCCTTGGTTTTTCCATCTAAGAATAAAACAGACATCCAGCGGCATTGTCTTGATTCATCATACCCAACTGTGAAACCATCATGTTCAAATCCTAAGGATTTTAATAATGCGATGACCAAATCGTTTTTCTGGGCGTTTTCTTTTTCTACACCATCTTTATCACGTACCTGATAGAAAACATATGGATCGATTTTTAAATAAACACCTTTATTAGATTTTAAATATGCCTTTAACTGTGTCACAAAGTCTTTTACAAGTTCTTCGTTCTTGAAGTCAATCACAAAGCCTCTTGGGGCATAGAAATAATTTCCCACTTTGATATTTCTTGATATTAATAATGCGGCACCTACAACATTGTTTTCTTCTTTTAAACCAACATATTCTACATGCCATCCATCAATGGTCAGCTTTTTACCTGCGTAAATGGAATTTAGAAAGTTGTTGCTTTCCTGTGTGTTAATAAACTGATCATATTCTTCTTCACTAATCTGCATTAGCTTTCTTTGACTCATATTCCCACTCCTTATGTTATTTATACAAACTAATTATATATTTGTCATTTAAAAAATGATACATGGACAGTATACTACAGAAGTGTTTAAATAGCCATCTTTTCATTATGAAAAACATGGAAAAGAAAAGGAATATCGTGATGATACTCCTTACAGACCATTCATTGTGATGTGCGATTTGATATAGGCAATCACTTCTTGTGGTGTTTCTGCTTCATCCATCATGGTGAAAAAGGATGGTTCATTAAATAACTCCAGCAATTGTGACATGGCCGTTAAATGACTTTCGTTATCAACTGCGGATAAGGTAAAGATGTATTTGATGGGATCATGTTCCTGACTGCCAAAGGTTATGCCTTCTTTTAAGACAGTAAGCCCTAGTCCACAGCGCAATGCTCCACTGGATGGTTTGGTATGTGGCAATGCGACATGCTTTGTGATAACCACAAATGGTCCTTCTTGGTGCATAATCCGTATGATTTCTTCAATATAAGCAGGTTTTACATATAAATGTTCAATCATTGGTTTGCCAGCTTTGCGTATCGCATCTTCCCAATCGTTTGCCTCCACCTGTAGTTGAATAATAGATTCCGTTATCATATTGGTTAACGCAAGGGAACTGTGCTGTACATCTTCTTTCACATCTACATTAGAGAAATAACGTAATAATTCTTGTTGTAGAAGAGGGCCATTTTTGATATCTGCATGATGTGCGATGATATCCATGATAGCATCAATATCCGGCTGTTTACTCATGGCATTTCCCATCAATAAATAGACTTCACGTGCAACCTGATAGCGTTCCATAAAGTTCATGACAGGAGAAACCTTCACAATGGGGACATCGGGAATATCGATGTCAATCAATTCACTGGTGGTAAAGATGATATCTGCTTTGATATCCGCATGTAGGAGTTTACTTGTTTCCATAGGTGGAAGAAACTGCATTTCCGGGAATAGGTCACTTAATTCACTATATAGTATTGCACTGCTGCCAATACCATTTAAACATACGATTAATGCAGTCTTTCTAGGTATTACTTCCATGGCACGGCTTTTAGAGTAGATGGCGGTGAAATGGATCGTCAGATAGGCAATTTCATCATCTGGGATATGTTCACCAAACAGGGCATTGAAAGGTTTCATGGTTTCTTTGACTAATTGAAACAACTCTGGAAACTCTTCCTTTACACGTTCCCGCAAAGGATTGACAATCGGAATTTTGAATAATAATCGATAATACGCTGGGCGAAAATGGGAGTATAGTTTACGGAAAATATCTTCACTGTCTTTATAATGGATACCACTTAATGATTCAAAACGAAACATAATTTTTTCCACAATTTCTGCGATAACCAGGCAGTCCTGTGTATCTTCTTCCACGTTGCCAACGCAGATGCCCAGTATCCAGGAGCTGATATAGTATTGATCAATAGGGGAAATGAGTTGTGTTTGTTTAAAGTGTGACAACAGCTCTTTTGTGAACTGGTATTCTTTCATTGTGGATAAGTCAATGACTTCTTGCAGGCGAAGGATTTGTTCATCCTGAGGAATATCACTGCTCATACGCACTTTTAGGAAACAGAAGATATAAATGAATTCAGTTAATCGATCTTCCACAAAACGAATATCATACTTATCTGCCAGCTCAGATATAACTAGGCGGGAATATTCAAATAAATCCAAATGGAAATCATCGATAAAGATATCAAATACTTTGGTATTATGTTCTTCGGCTAGAAAATAGATGACAAGTTCCATCATATAGCGGCGAATGGATAGTTCTGAACCTACCAGATAATAGCCTCTGGTACGATTATTTGCGACTTTGATATGATAAGTGGACAACTCCTGCTGGAGTTCTTTAAAGTCTAATAATGCAGTGGAACGGGAAACTTTTAAGGCATTGACCAAATCACTTTGAGATACATCAGACAGGTTTAAAAACAGCATGAGGTATAGATAGATCATACGTTCTTTTTTATTCATGACATAATATTTATCATCTTTTGCCTGTTTTAGTAGAAGGCGTAAGGTATGCTTGATTTCCTGATCCATCATAATATCTCCACGTGTGGAAATACGAATCGTATTGGCAGCGTGTTCTTTTAACATATGATTCAGCTTCTCCATACGGTAGGTAATCTGGCGTCTGCTTGCGCCTGTTTCCACTTCAATTTCTTTGGTTGTCAGAAATGATTTTTTTAGTAACAGGCGAATGAGTACCAACAGCTCATTATCCATAAAACATTCCCCTTTCTATATGATATAAATCTTCCATGTTTATTGTATGGAAAATATGAAGCGGTTGCAAGTGTTTTTCTGTATGATTATTGTTTCGCACTGTTACAAAATCTGAACATTGTCACATGTCTGATTTTTGTGATGGGAATTGACAAAAATTGAATATTAGTAATATTGAAAAAATGACGGTTTTATGCATGATTTTCGTGTATCATTTGTGTCTGATTTTTGTAAAGGTTAAACACAAAAGTTGAATATAAAAAGAATTGAAAGCGTTTAAAAATCAGATTACAATGTGAGTGTAAGATTTGATAGCGGATCGATACGATATCAAACAAACATGTATAGGAGGTGATAACCTTGTTGAAGGATTTAACGGATACATCCTTGATTCGATTAAACATTGAAGCTGATGACTGGCAAACAGCAATCCGCAAAGCGGCACAGCCACTTGTGGATCACAAAAAAGTAAAAGCAGCTTATGTAGATGAAATCATCAATGGTGTATTGGAGATGGGACCTTATATTGTCATTACCAAACATGTGGCATTACCACATGCAAGACCAGAAGCTGGCGCGCTAGAAAGTGCGATTGGTATTGCTACATTGAAACATCCAGTGAAGTTTGGCAATAAAGACAACGATCCGGTCAAATATCTGTTTTGTTTAAGCGCAACAGATAATATCAAACATTTAAACGCATTGGCAGAGCTGGCAGGGCTGTTTGAAGAAAAAGCATTCTTCGATCTGCTGGATCAGGCCAACACACCTGAAGAGATTATGGAATATTTAAACAAATAAAGGAGGATACATTTATGTATAAAGCATTAGTTTGTTGTCGTGCTGGTATGGGTTCCAGTATGTTATTAAAAATCAAAGCCGACCAGGTTATTAAGGAAAACAACTTTCCAATTGAAACAGAACATGGAAATTTGGATTCATTAATGGGATTTAATGGGGATTTAGTTATTACAATGGATGATTTATCCAATGAACTGGCAGATAAAGTGCCTTACGCATTAGGGATTTGTAATATCATGGATAAAGTCGAAATGAAAGAAAAAATGGAAGCTTTCTTAGCAACAAAAGGATAGAATGTATAGAAAATAATTAAGAGAGGAGATTTATATATGTTAGATGCTATATTAGCACAATCCAGAAATACAGCGCTGATCATGGGGTTGATCGCGTTAATCGGTTTATTACTACAAAAGAAATCAGCTACAGATGTTATGAGTGGCACAATGAAGACAGTGATAGGGTTTATGGTCTTCAATATTGGTTCCAATGCAATGTCTGCGGTTATCACAACATTCAACGAATTATTCAATACCGGCTTTGGAATCAACGGGGTTACCACACAGGTAGAAGTTGCAACCGGCTTAGCATTAAATACATATGGTACAGAAGTTGCCATGGTCATGCTGCTTGGTTTTGTTATCAACTTGTTAGTCGCTAAATTCACTAGATTTAAAGCTATCTTCTTAACAGGACAGCACTTCTTATACTTTGCATGTGTACTTGCATTAGTATTTATTTCCAGTGGACTTCCAATGCCTGTGACAGTCATTGGTGGAGGTATCATCTTAGGTTTCTGTGGTGCTGCACTTCCTTCTATGTGTCAGCCATTCATGAACAAAATCATTGGCGCAGACAATCTAGCAATCGGTCACTTTAACTGTATTGGTTATGCTTTCTCAGGTTATGTTGGTAAATTATTCTCTAAAGGAAATAAAGAACACAAAGACGCAAGTACTGTAAAAATGCCTAAATTCTTTGAATTATTCCGTGACTTTATTTTCTCCATCGCATTGTTTATGGTTATCTTATTCTACATTGCTGTTATCGCTTGTGTAGTCAATGGTCACATGGATTTTGTATTAGAAAAATCTGGCAATGATATCTGGTTTATCTATCCATTCTTACAGGCACTTCAGTTTGCGGCTGGTATGAGTGTATTGATTTATGGTGTTCGTCAGTTTATCGCAGAAATTACTGCAGCATTCGTTGCAATTTCTGAAAAATATATTCCTAATTCTAAACCTGCTGTTGACTGTCCTGCAATCTTCCCATTCGCACCTACAGCTGTATTGATTGGTTTTGTTGGATCATTCTTAGGTGGTTTGGTTGCTATGGCCGGTATGGTTATGATGGGTAGTGAAACCATTATGATTCCTGCTGCTGGTATCTGTTTCTTCTCAGGTGGTACTTGTGGTGTATTCGGTAATGCATATGGTGGATGGAAAGGTGCACTGGTCGGCAGCTTCATCGTTGGTATTGCCTTAACAGCACTTCCATTAATTCTGTATCCTGCATTTGCGCAGTTAGGTATTGCAGGCGCAAGCTTCCCGAATGTTGACTACAACATCATCGGCGCTATCTTAGATAAGATCTTAAGCATCTTTGCTTAATGAAATATATTAAGAACAAGGAGCTTCATCCTTGTTCTTATTTTTAAGAGGATAAGAAAATGACATGGATTCAGAATATAGAAAACCATCCTTATAAAGGGATGCTGGTAAAAATCATAGAAAATCCTGCAATTGTTTGTATGGCAAAAGATTGTGGCATGGACTTTCTGTTTTATGACCTTGAACACGGGGTACTTACCTATCGTAAGCTGCATGATCTCATGTTGTTTGGTAATGCCATACAATTACCATCCATTGTGCGAGTAGCACAATGTGGTAGAAAGGATATCTCACAGATTCTTGATTACGGGGCAAGGGGTGTCATGGTACCAATGATAGAAACCAGAGCACAAGCAGAGCAGCTGGTCGCATACAGTAAATATCCACCGATTGGAAAACGCAGTTATTCCGGAGGTGCCAATACCTTTTATGGCCCGGGTGGAAACCATGCAAAACATATGACAGAAATAAACGCCAATACCCTGTCCATCGTACAAATAGAAACCTGCTTAGGGGTTGCCAATATTGATGAGATATTATCAGTAGAAGGCATAGATGCAGTGATCGTTGGACCATGTGATTTAGGGATATCAATGAATAATCCAGACAATGTCATGGCATGTGAGGAGTTACAAATGATACAAAAAGTGATTGATGCTGCACATGCGCATCATAAGTATTTCGGCATTATAGGAGGCGTCGCTTTACTTCAATATTTTAAACAGGATATCGACTTCTTTCTATCTGCCATTGATACCAATATGATCAGAAATGCCATGATGCAGGCAGTCAATACATACGAAGATATGATAGGAGATTTAAAATGAATGAACAACAACAGATTAAAACATTCTTAGATATAGAAACAAATGAAATACAAAACTTCATTGATCAGATTGATGAAGCATCATTGATAAACGCAAGAGATTTGATACTTGAAGCAGAACGCAATAAAAATCGTGTACATGTGACAGGGATTGGAAAACCAGGACATGTGGCAGGCTATATCGCAAGCTTGTTGTCCAGTACAGGAACACCAGCCTATGAACTGCATGGAACAGAAGCCGTGCATGGAAGCAGTGGCCAGGTACAGGAAGGAGATGTGGTCATTGCTATATCCAATTCCGGAGAAACAAACGAGCTGAAAGCAACCGTAGAAACATTAAAACGCAATGGCGCTAAAATTATTTCTGTGACAGGAAATCCAGACTCTTGGCTGGCAAAACAAGGAGATGCTTATTTGTTTGCGGGTGTAAAACAGGAAGGTGATGATTTAAATAAACCACCAAGATCATCCATTCTAGCGGAAATTATTATCTTACAGTGTTTAAGCATTCTTCTACAAAATGAAAAACACTTAGATCCTAAACAATATGTCAAATGGCATCCGGGAGGAAGTCTTGGCAAGAGCATTAAAGAAACCTTAAAGGAAGGAGAACCAGCATGAATTTTGAAGGAATCATTACACCGATTGTAACACCATTTGATGAACATCAGGAAATCAATTATGAAGCATGTGGACAGTTGATAGAACACTTGATTGCCCATGGTGTAAAAGGCTTATTTATCTTAGGAAGCAATGGAGAATTCCATGTATTAGATGATGAAGAAAAGATCGCTTTCGCAAAATATGTCATAGAAAAAACCAACCACCGTGTACCCGTATACGTAGGAACTGGCGGCTGTTCTACCAAACATGTCATTGCGTTATCTAAACAAATGGAAGCCCTTGGCGCAGATGCCTTATCCATTATCACCCCATACTTTATCGCTCCAAGAGATGAAGAACTGATTGCGCATTATCAAATGATCGCAAAAGCAGTTCGTTTGCCTATTATTTTATACAATATCCCAAAGAGTACAGGTATCAATTTATCCAAGGCAGTGGTAGAAGAACTTGCGAAAGTAGACAATATTGTTGCCATCAAAGATTCCAGTGGCAATATGGATAATTTGAAAGATTACTTAGATGTCGCATCACGTTATGATTTTGAAGTACTGATTGGCTCAGATTCCAAAATGCTTCAGGCTTTTGAAATGGGAGCCGTTGGGGCAGTTGCCGGTACCAGTAATCTGTTATGTGATATCGATGTCGCTATCTATGACAATTATAAAGCAGGCAATATAGAAAAAGCACAATATTATCAAGAAGAAATAGAACCATTACGTGCTGTATTAAAACTTGGGACAGTACCATCCATCCTAAAAAAAGCTGTGCATATGGCAGGTATTCCGGTAGGAGATGCCCGTTATCCTGTATGTGCACCAGATGAAAAAACAACCCAGAAAGTAAAAGAAATGCTGGAATATTATCATATGTAAGAAAGGAAGATGTTTATGAAATCATACACGATCCACTACGATAGAACTTTATTATTAGGCAAAGGCATTATCAATTTGCTGCTTCTTGTTGTCATCTTTATCTCTATGGTTTTTTTACCATTAAATCCCATTGGCGTATTCATGATGTTAACACTATGCTGGTTCACAGGCAAATGGGGTGGCAGAGCCATCTATCGTTTTATCAAACATAAACCATTATGTGTACTTCGTGATAAAGAAATAGAAATCGCTATGCCATCAGGAGATGGGAAAATCATGGCAGTAAAAGATATTGAAGATGTGGAAATCAAAGAAGAAGCACACCGTATCCGTATGATTATCCATGGGGAAAACATTCATCATCCAAGTGGCGTGTATTTGATTGATTTGCACCATCCTTTCGCACACAGTCAGTTACAACAGGATAAAGAATACCTGTATCAATGGCTTCATAAGCATCATATTCAGGTGCGTATGGCAGCCTGTATAAAAAAAGAGGTAAACGTCAATGTATAAAATATTACAAAGAATCGATGAAATAAAAGCGATGGCAATCGTACGCACAGATTCTATCGAACGTGCTTGTGAAATCGCAGATGGATTGATCAAAGGTGGCGTACCCATCATGGAAATTAGTTTTACACTATCCAATGCCAATGATGTGATCAAAGCATTACGAGAACGCTATAAGGATACATTATTAGTAGGAGCAGGCACTGTATTAGACAGTGAAACAGCACGCCTTGCGATTTTAGCAGGTGCACAGTTTATCATTGCGCCAAATTTATCATTAGATGTTGCGAAAACCTGTAATCGATATCGTATCCCTTATATGCCAGGATGCACCAGTATCACAGAAGCAATCACAGGACTAGAAGCAGGCGCTTCTATGATTAAGGCATTTCCCATCTCAAACTTTTATGGTCCAGATTTAATCAGTGTATTTAAAACACCGATTCCCTATATGCCAATCTTAGCCAGTGGGGGAGTCACATTGGATGAAATCCCAGTATGGATCAAGAAGGGTGCCGATTGTTTAGGCTTTGGGGGATTATTAACCAAAGGTACATCTAAAGATATCGCAGAAAACGCAAAAGCCATCAGAAATAAAATAGATGAAACAATGAAAGAAGGAAGGAAATGAATTTAAAGAAACATGCGCAACAGATAAGAAAACGTATTGTGGATATGGTATATCTTGCCCAAAGCGGACATCCTGGCGGTTCCTTGTCAGCCGCAGATATTTTAACATACTTATATTTTGAGGAAATGGATATCACAAAAGAAAACGCAGACAGTATCGATCGTGATCGTTTCGTGTTGTCCAAAGGACATGCCAGTCCTTTATTATACAGCGTTCTTATGGAAAAAGGCATTCTATCAGAATCAGAATTATCCACCTTTCGTCAAATCAATTCCAACTTACAGGGACATCCTAATATGAATGAAGTCACAGGTGTGGATATGTCTACCGGTTCATTAGGACAGGGGATATCTGCAGCTGTAGGTATGGCACTCGCCAATAAAATTGATCACAACGATTATCGCATTTATGCCTTGCTTGGAGATGGAGAATGTGAAGAAGGTGAAGTATGGGAAGCCGCTATGGCTGCGGCTCATTATCAATTAGATAATCTTTGTGTCTTTGTGGATTACAATGGCCTACAGATTGATGGAGATATTCGTACAGTCATGAATCCTACACCAATCGATGTGAAATTTGAAGCATTTGGCTGGCATGTCATTTCTATTGACGGTCATGACTTTGAAGCAATCGCACAGGCATGTGCACATGCGAAAGCATGTAAGAATCAGCCAACGATGATTCTTGCCCATACGATCAAAGGCAAGGGCGTATCCTTTATGGAAAATAACCCCGCATGGCATGGAAGTGCACCGAATAAGGAACAATACCACATAGCTTGCGAAGATCTGAAAGGCGGGTGTGATCATGAGTAAAACAGCTACAAGAGAAGCTTATGGAAAAGCATTAGCCGGCCTTATATCCAAACGAAAAGATATCATTGTATTAGATGCAGATTTAAGTAAATCTACCAAAACAAGTGAAGCCAAAGCTGTATGTCCAAACCAGCATTTCAATATGGGCATTGCGGAAGCAAATATGATGGGGGTAGCAGCAGGACTTGCGGCGAGTGGAAAAACCGTATTCGCATCCAGCTTTGCGATGTTTGCGGCAGGCAGAGCCTATGAACAAATACGCAATAGTATCGCATATCCCAAATTAAACATAAAAATATGCGCTACCCATGCAGGACTTGCGGTAGGAGAAGATGGTGCCAGTCATCAATGTATTGAAGATTTAGCATTAATGCGTGTCATTCCTAATATGGTGGTGATACAGCCATGTGATGATATCCAAACTAGAGAAGTCATAGAATGCATCGCAGATTATCATGGACCATGTTACGTACGCCTTGGAAGAAGTGCTGTAGAAGATGTATATGAAACAACTTCCCATTTCCAAATCGGAAAGGGAAATATCTTAAAAAAAGGAAACCGTATCGCCGTCATTGCCAGTGGCGCAATGGTACAAGAAGCCATTCATGCCACACAGGATATGGACATTACCCTTGTCGATATGCCTTGTATCAAACCAATTGATGATAAACTTATCCTTGAACTTGCGAAAACCCATGAGTATATCATTACCTGTGAAGAACATAACATCATCGGTGGTTTAGGCAGTGCGATTGCTGAAGTACTAGCACCTTGTAAGCTGTGTAAGCAAATCATGATCGGTGTAAAAGACAGCTTTGGCGAAAGTGGAAAACCAGCACAGCTGTTTGAAAAGTATGGGATTGATGCGGCTTCTATCCGAAACGTTATACAGAGCCTATAATATAAGAAAACGATGCGATTGCATCGTTTTTGCGTTCGTCTTGCGTATTTTTTCTAATTTGTATAAATCATCACATGAGCTGTAAAGATGGCAGGTTTTAAATCGAATGTTATTTCACCATTATTTTCTGAAAGAACCTTTTTAACACTTTGTATCCCTAGTCCATGATTTATTTTATCTGTTTTTGTGGAAGTAAAATTCATATGTTCATCATATATCAGGTCATTAGAATAACTATTTTCCAGCTTAATAAATATCCTTCCTTGATTATATTTCATAGCAAAATTCACAAATGAGGCATCACTTTTGTCAGCAGCTGTAATTGCATTATCCAGCAAATTGCCTAATACAATCGTAATGAAATCAGAATCAATATTTAAATCATTAGGTATTTGTAAATCCATAGTATATTTTATATTTTTTGAAATTAAATATTGGATCTTGTAATTTAAAATACCATCAATGATATAATTGCCACTATTCATATATTCGCTACACAATGTTTTATCACTGAACTTTTTTAATTGTTGCGATAAAAGGTCATATTCTTTATGTTGTAAAAGATAATCAAACATTTGGACAAAGTTTTTAAAATCATGTTGAATCAATTTCACTTGTTCATTATTCGATTTCATTAATTCATATTGCGTCAAATAGTATTTATTTTGATTAGAAATTTTTAAAGATTCTGTATATATATGAACATCTTTTAGTATCGTATTGAATAAATAGAATACAATGGTGTTAATGAAAAGCATAGCACCTAAAGCAATGAGCATATGAGTAAAAGAGAGTTTGGAAGTTGTTAATATAAAAATCACAACAATTGTTAATAAGGGTAAGATGAAAATAAGTAATGAATAAATTTTGGGAACTAAGATGTCACTTTTCAAATATTTATAGTTTTTGAAGATGAGTGCAATTATATAAGATATGATATTAGTAACTAAAAAAGAAAAATCGGATTCATAATATTGAATTGGCTGGTCCATAGGAGCATTTAAAAAGCCATTAGATATAGCAAAAGCAGTTTCAACTAACATAAAAATTGCATATATTTCTATTGCTGAAGTAATCCTTTTTGTATTTTTTGTATCAAAATTAAAAGTTAGACAATAAATGAAAAGAATATTGATGAAAAGATTTATAATAGGTGTAGTTATAAAAATATATATAAGAATTTGAGTAGGATTGTATAGAAGTAAATGAAATCTATAGATATATTTATTTTTTATATGTTCACCTAAAAAAGCTTTTAAAAAAATAGAAACAATGTAAGTGTTTAATATATTAACAATAAGGTAAATTAAGAAAGCTTTGGTTGTCATCATAAGTCTAACCTATCCATTTCTAATTGTATTAATCGAAAAGATTTACGATAAGATTGACTAATTGGAATAATTTCATCATTCATCATTTTCACTTGATCATATTTGAATATTTTTACGTATCTGTAATTTATGATATAAGATTTATGAATTTGATAAAAATTATGATTGGATACCTGTTTCATAGCATTAGAAAAAGAGTCGTAATATAAAATATTCTCACCATTTTTTAAAACGATTTTTACCTGTCTGTTTTGCGCTTCCAAATAAAGAATGTCATGTATCGCTATTTTATTCATCGTTTGATTGCTTTTATATGTATAATAATCTTGATTAGTTTTTAGCAATTTTATTGTTTTATTTATACTATGAATGACTTTAATATCTTCAAAAGGTTTTGTAAGAAAATTCAATGGATGGTATTCAAATAATTTAAGTGCATAACTTGTTTTTGATGAAATAAACACAATCTGGCAAGTATCATTTTTTAAGTTGGATCTTATATGTTCACTTATCATAATTCCATTAGTTTCATCTAATTCAATGTCTAAAAAAAGCAAATCATAATCTATACTAGATTTTATTTTCTTGATGAAAGATGAACCAGAGTAATATATATCAATGGCTACATCTGTGTCATCTAACAATGGCTTAGATTGCATGATAATATTTTCTAATTGATTACATAGTCCAATATCATCATCACAAATTGCTATTTTTATCATAAAAGCACCTTCTATCTTATAAAAGTATCTATCCTACATAAAATATGGTTAAATGTCAAGATTTTTATTTTAATAAAAGTTTATCTGACTACATGAAAATAGGTTGTTTACTACAAGGTATATCATATTTATAAAAAGTCGTGATAAAGTATGCTCATGATATGGAGGTACTTATGAAAGATAAAAAGCTTAAATATGCAGTGCTATTAATTATTTGTATATTGATTCAATGCTTATGTTTATATTTGATATATGCGCATGATCATGATTGGATTGTATTTGCCAGTAGTTGTGGCATTGTGATATCCATGCTTATTCAAAAAAAATACTTAATCAATGAATTTAGGATGCGTAGAAAGATGATAAAAACAAAGGATGATATTTTATTAAATCATGAGATATATGCAGCAGCAAAAGCCTATCGTTTTATGTCTACATTATTTGCTTCATTTTTGTTAATTTACGCTATATCTGGATTATTGACAAAAGTTATTTTTTTCACTTTTGTCATCATATATTTTCTTTGTGAAATATATCGAATTTGTTTGATTAAAAGAAATGAGTAACACATATATATAAAAGCACACTCCATTTTAAATGAGGTGTGCTTTTAAGATATTATATATTATGTGTATGCAGATTTTTATAGGCATTTCTTATGACTAAAATCAACGTAATCATAAAAAACAACAAGCCAAATGTAGATAAATCTATCCACACAGTTAACGTAAGAATATAGAAAATCATAGTAACGATAAAGAGAACACTTAAGAAAAACTGGTTATCCAACAACTTTGTATCATGATTATCAGTTTTATGCCCATACACAACAAAATCTAAAATCAGTGTTATGATACCAATACCAACAACATTCACAAGCAAAAAAATCATCTTATCTACTTTCAAATAGTAGCATATCAAATTCACAATCAAATAGACAGGAATTACGACAGCGATTAGAAGCTTATCTTTTTTCATAGCTTTCTCCTTTTCTTTATAAAGAATACATTCAGTATATGCCTGATTTATAAAAAAGCAAGGTAGAATGAAAAAATAACTAATTGCATTTATAAATTGTTGTTTTTTTGCTTAAAGAGTAAAAATTATCGCAATATTTCATAATTTAAATACAAAATATTGTAAAAAAACATTTGAAATCATATCCTGAATTTGTTCAATACGAGCAATTTTATATGCGTATTTCTGAAATTAACTAAACATGTATACTTTCCTTCATAATTTTGTTAGTATACAGGTAGAAATTGATTCACATAAGAGTTTAATTTCGCTAATTAAGATTTTATTGTGAAACAAATGGAGGATAGAAAAAATGGAAATAAATAATACAGAGTATGGAAGTTTTATTGTATCGAAGAATGTTATGCATGGGAAAGCAATTGGTTATACATATCGTCAGGAAAGTGAAATTCCTGAACTCAATGGGTGGACAATATATAGTGTGGCAGATGATAATCAGTTTGTGAAAGACCATAAAAACTTTGTGATTTTAAATGCAGATACTATCAATACAGTATCTCCAATGATGTTGGAAATATTTGATGCACCTTATGGTACGGATTTATGTTGGAAGTATGATGAAAAAGGACAATTTGCCGGTTTCTATGATATGAATCAAAGAAAAGAAACATTTATTGATGATATCTTAAAAAAGAAAAGTAAAAAGTGAGGAAATGTAAATGGAAATAAATAATGATGATTTTGGTGGATTTATCGTATCAAAAAATGTCATTGATGGAAAACCAATTCGATATACATATCGGGAAAAAAGCACAATTCCACAATTAAATGGTTGGACGATCTATTCTATAGAAGATGATGATGCATATGTTAATGATTCTAATAACTTTGTGATTCTTAGCGCAGAATCCGTTTATCAAATAGCGCCATTGATGATACAGATATTTGATGCACCTTATGGAACTGATCTGTGCTGGCAATATGATGAAAACGGCAACTTTAAAGACTTTTATGATTTAACAAAAGATAAATCGATTTCATTAAAAAAGTTCATCAGGAAATATCTATAGTCATCGGTCATAAATTAATATGAGGAGGTATTCTATGGAAGATAAATCAAAATATACAATTAAACGGGTGTTAAAATAATGTATAAAATATGGTTAATGACATCCGCTAATGTAGCAAAAAATTTTAAAGATATCAATAATATCAATTGCCCTACATGTGGTAGAAAGACATTAGACTATCTTTATATCGGTGATAAGAAAACAAAAATAGGATATCTTCAGGTATGGTGTCATCATTGTTCAAATGGAATTCATATCAGCAGAGTCAAGATTCCTGAAGGTGCTAAGATGCTGCCATTTGATACGGAAAAAGACTTAAATGAAATCGTTCCAAGATATAATCATATTACACCTTAAAAATATAAAGTATATTTTCCATTAAAATGAGGTGGTTGTATATGGGTAAAAGAGAATATCCAAGTTTTATAATTGATAAAGAGCGATTCAAATTACGCAAATTAAATGAAAAAGAAGCATATGAATTTTTGAAATGGTATGTAGATCATATGGATGAGCGTATAGCGATATTAAAAGACTTTATTGATAGTGATCCTGAAATGAAAGATAAAATAAATCTAGATTTTTCAGCTGAATCATTGATACCATTAAACAAATGGCTTGCACGGCAAATAATAAAAGAATCAAAAGGCTTTCAATGGATGAAAGAAAGATTCAATGAGAAAGATTGGCTAGTACATCAATTAATTATAAATGGAAATATTTTTACAAACGAAATAATCAAAATATCTGTAGATATTGCATATTATTGGGCAAAGGTGTTTTTAGTGAATTATCCAAAGTTATATTGGGGGATAATAACACCAAAACAATTACCCGAATATGCATTACCTAATATGCCAGGATTATTTGGGTTTGATGATGAAGAATTTTTTCAACCTTGTCATATGACTCATATCGTGATTTTGAAGATATTAGATAATCCAAATGAATGTTATTTATTTGATACATATAAGTATTGGAAAGAAAATTTCTTGAAGGAAGATGTGAAAAAATAATCTTTAAAGAAGAATCTAAAGATATGCTGAATTAGCAACTTTAGATTTTTTTTATATACCATAATATTAATTTTTTTTCAAATAGATTGATAGAACAAGAATGTATGCTTTATACGATTACTTTATAATTTGTTAGCTATGATGCCCAAGGAGATCGTATCCGTTATCAGAAGAACTACAGTGAAGCCT